>Ga0079224_100001815_pt1 | contig 25169 bp, 22 predicted proteins | sample Stecom2015_FD_80414 | JGI IMG/M metagenome (GOLD analysis project Ga0079224, IMG submission 80414) | Agricultural soil microbial communities from Utah to study Nitrogen management - Steer compost 2015 | ecosystem: Environmental > Terrestrial > Soil > Agricultural land | place: USA: Utah... | reverse complement strand
TGGTCGGCTTCGGGCGGCGAAAGGACGGTTTGTTTCGCTTCTTGTGTGACGCCTGTACCGATCAGCTTCTTCATCCCTTCCCCTATTTTGCTCAGGATGGATGGCTGCGGCACTTCCATTTCAACCTCCAGTATTTCTTTTTTTTCCGGAGGTTTTATCTCTGTTTGCAGGGAAATTTTTTGGTTCATCAGCGCATCAAGTCCGCGGTTTTCACGGGATGGGCTGTTTGCCGTCACTGGTCGTGGTTCAATGGCCATATTATGAGTCTGAAGCTAAACGATTTCTCCACCATACTCCCTGTTCGATAAAACGTTTGGCGAGGGCCGGACTGGGACGAAAAGCAGGCGCTCCCTGTGGCAGAAGTCCCAAGTTCCTTTCTGAAATAAATTGCATCTCTTTGAGAGAAGACCAATCTATGTCCTTTATGACAGGGTTGCGCGCATCTCGGTTGTTTTCGATGTATTTTAAAAGGAATTGATTAAATTTTTCCGTCGAGACCGTGATGGTCCGGGAGGTGATATCTACTCCTTGCTGACGGAAATACGCATTCAACTCCTCTTGCATGGCTGACATGGTCTGAAAGTGTTCCTTGTATTTTTCCAGATTGACCCCTACACCTTCTGCCCAGAGCCCCAGCGCTTCCCAGTTTTCGCTGGCCCCGTCCCGGAGGGACTGATACAGATCGGCGCCATTTTTCCAGATGTATTCATCAAACCCTTCTTTTCCTTGTTCCAGGAGTGGACCTGCTTTACTGATGGTCCATTGGACGGCATCGCGAAGGTGGTGGGCAGTATTGGCAAAATATTCATGCCCGGCCGCTCTTTTTACCCATGTTTTGACATCATCGTATTTTTCTCCCAACCAATGATCGAGGTCATGAAGGTTCCCTTCTCTGCTGGCGAAAAATAAGGCTGCTCCGGTGGTGGCGCCGGTGCTGGGGAGCGCTTCCCACAAGGACTTAATATATCCCGGGATGACGCCAATCGCCGCTTTCGGATCTCGCTCCAGGATGAGATTGCGGAGGAATTTTGCTCCGTTGTTCCAGGTGGTGACACCTATCCCTGCCATATTCACGGCGGCCGCGAGGACGAGCGCCAGCTTTCCCCCGGCGGTAAGCATGCTGCCGGCATCCATGTTTCGGAATTGCTGCGGTTCGGGTATCAAATCTCCAAACTTTTCTCCGAGGGTGGCGGCCCCTTCGATGGGCTGGTGGACCAGCTTAAAAAATCCTTCGATCAGTTTGCTCGGACTTTCAGCGATTTCCGAAAGGGTTTGGGTGGGGTTTTCGACGGCGCGCTCGAGCGCTGGCATGACCTGGATGTCCTGAGGATTGATGGAATCGGCGATGTTGATAGACTCAACGCTTTCTCTCATACTTTTCCCCAGTTCTCGCAGGCCCTTGGCCCGGTTCTCAAGCTGCAAAGCCAATCCTTCCTGTCCGGGAATTTTGAGGTATTCTCGTGCTTGTCGTTCCCATTCCCGAGCTTGGGCCTCCATATCTCCGTTGAAGGCGGTGACGACCGGATAATTGTGAACGTCGATGGTATTGAGCCGGGCCATAATTTGTGATCGATCACAGAGCCGGCGGTACCAGGCAAAGCCCGGACAAAACAGCTGAGGATCCAACCCTTTCGCTTGTAAAAACTCCTGGTAGGAAGCAAAAGTCAGCCTGGCAAAAGCATCGATATTTTTATTTTCCGCCACTGCCAATTGACGGAGAATGTCCGGATGAGTTTTCTGAACGAGCGTAGAAAATGTATACAACCCAAAGGCGGTCTCCTGAGGCGTGGTAATATTCCGATCACCGTCTTCTTGAACGATTTCTACCCCTCGGCGGATCACTTCCGGAGAGGTTTTTTCCGGATTTTTTAGGAAGTCGACGATATGGTTTGTGACCCTTTCGAAGCGTCTGCGGATTAATTCGTCCAACAAGAACACATCGGCGATTTCACTGTCTTTCAGGTGGCCGGTGAGGTTTAGCAAGATATCATCTCGCTGTTCAGGGCTGGCTTTCTCCAGCTGATCAAACATGACGGCCACTAATTTCTGGCGGACTGGTTCCAGTTCGGCATCGGCTAAGACCATCATACTCTTCAAAAATGCTTCGTTCTGGCGCTGTTCATCATTCAATTCGGGAAGGTTTTGCTGTTCCCGAAACTGGTCGAGCCTGCGTCGCAGCTCATCGCCTGAAGTATTGTTTTCACGTGCCAGGATACGGCGATAGGTTTGCGTGTATTCCTGGACCAGCCTGTCGAGTGGCAGCTTTTCTATTGTTTCCGGTCCGTTCTGTGGTTTCTCTCCAGGCATTAGAGTCCTAAATTACGGATAAGTTGGTCAGAAAAAGATTCTTTTTTTCCTTGTTCTTCGGTCAGTTCCAACAAGAGGTATTCGCGCAGTTTGATGATGTTCACTTCCTCGGGGATCATGATGGAAATTTGTCGATTGACGCCTTTGTATGAGGTCAAATAGAGCATCCGGACCTCCGGATCGTTCAAGATCCAAAAGGACTTCAGTTGGTCATAGGGAAAATATTGTGTCCCAAAACGAATGCCGTGATCGGAAATGGTCACCTTTACCACGGGGGCTGGTTTGGATTCACTGAGGTAATACACAGCCGCCAAGATCAGAAACGTAATCGATACCACCCAACCACCGGTGAGAAGGTCATAGGCGATGAATAGGAGCACTATTAAGCCCATAAACCCATACCATCCTTTACTTTTTTCTGTCTGGCGATAAGCTAGGGTGGTCCATTCCGTAAAAATGGATGGATCGCTTTTAGTGACTGTTTCCGCTTGTTTTTCAGACATTTGAGACAGGTTTTCCATATTTTTGATATTTATTTCGAGGAAGAAAAACGAAGAACTGTTTCTGTCCATTATAGCATTTTTCCGCCTTTTTTTCAATGACCGAACGTCTCACTGCCCTCATTCTTGCCGGAGGTTTTGCGACTCGTCTCTGGCCGCTCACGGAAAAGAGGGCCAAACCCCTCTTGCCGCTCGCGGGAAAGCCGTTGATAGGTCATATCGTTGATCGTATTCCCCGAGAGGTCCCGATCATTATTTCTACGAACCAGGTTTTTCAGCAGGATTTTTTGGAGTTTGCGGCCCTTTTCAAAGACCGGGACATTTCCGTCTTTATCGAAGACAGCAGCCATGATAAAGCTAAAAAAGGGGCGCTCGGAGCTACTTCGCTGGTCATTGAAGCCTATGATATCCACTCTCCTCTGCTGCTGATCGCGGGTGATAATTATTTTGGGTTCGATATGTCGGATTTTATCGGGCGGTACCAAGGCCATACCTTGCTCGCCAGCTATGACACCAAGTCGTTGCAAACCGCCCGGCAGTTTGGCGTGCTGGAAGTTCAGGGCACACGATTGGTGTCTTTTGTGGAGAAACCTCATGATCCAGCCTCTACTCTTATTTCTACCGGCTGCTATCTGTTTGCTCCGCACCATTTGCCACTTATTCGGGAATATGCCCGTATTTCTTCTGATAATTTAGGAGGTATTTTTGAGTATTTATTAAAAAAGAATGAGCAAGTGGAAGTCTATTCCTTTGCCGAAAAATGGATTGATATCGGTTCATTCGAAAGCTATTTGGAAGCGCACCGGTACTTGTCTCGGGGGAATCTGATCGATCCTTCCAGTAAGATCCATGGGTCTGTGCTGGGGGACGCCGTGGAAGTGGGAAAGAATTGCGTCCTGGAAAACTGTGATTTGGAAGAAGTCATCATCATGGACCATTGTCAGATAAGGAACGCCCGTATCCGGGGGTGTATTATTGATAAAAACTGTGTGATCGAAGGAGTTGATTTGGACCATAAAATGATCCGGGCAGGATCGAGAATACAAGGATCGTAAGGGGCGGAAGGTCCGTGAAGACCGTTCAGATGATGATCTTTTTTAAAGTGTTTTCCTTACGGTCCTTACGGTCGTTCCGGTCGTTACGCCCCTGCATTTTATCTCTTTACGGAATTCTTTTTTTCGCTTACAGTTTTCCTGGTCTGCAGCTTTTTTAAGCTGGTTTATTTGCTCTCATTTCATTGTTATGAAAAAACGTGTTTGGAAGAATATTCTCCTCATTGCCCTCTTCTCTGGATTCGTCGCTTTGGTCGATAATCCTTGGAAATTTCCCCCTTTGGAAAAAGATATCCCGGTCGTGACTCCGCTGTGGAATTGGATCCAGGAATCTCAAGTGAGCCTGGGGCTTGATCTCCAGGGTGGGACCCAGCTTGATTACGAGATCGACCTGACAGATGCCCGTCAGCGCAACAGCGATGAAGACCCGGACAATGATGTGGATATTTCCGCTCTTTTGAACGGAGTAAAAGATGTTATCGAAAAACGCGTCAACAGCCTGGGAGTCGCCGAACCCAATATTTATCTTTCTTCTGCCGGTGAGGAAGAACACATTGTGATCGAACTTCCCGGAGTAAAAGACATTCGGGAAGCGAAAGAAAAAGTCGGGAAGGTGGTCCAATTGGAATTCAAAACTGAAAAAGCCGAACCGACTGCTGAAGAAGTGGCCCAGATTTCCCGAGACGCGTCGGAGCTTTTGAAGAAAATTCAGGCGGAAGATTCGATCGAAGATTTGGAAGCCTACGTGGAAGATATCCAGGTTCCGAATCAGGTAGAGTATCGAAAAGAGGAAAAAGCTTTTATTGACGAGCTTCCGCAGGAATTTCAACCTTTGGTAAAAACCCTTCAGCCGAATACCTTCTATCGAGAAGTGGTCCGTGCTAAAGAAGCGACCTACATTTTCAATGATGGTCAGCTCCAGCAGCCGGAGGGATTCAATATCATTCGTCTGTTAGAAAGCGCTCCCGAGCTTCGGAAACGCCCGGTGAATGCTGAAGACTTTGCAGCGGTCGCTGAAGAAATGGGCGGACAAACATCTGAGGATTATTTCCACTTCGACGAGATTCAGCCTTCTGAATTGGCGAACGAAGTGAGCGCTCTTGAAACTAGCGAGGTCAGCGGGGTGATCGATACCAAGCAAGGGTTCTATATCGCAAAAATGAATCAAAAGCTGGCCGCTGATGAAAGCGCGGAAGCTGAAGATCAAATCCGTACCGCTCATATTCTCTTTAAAACCCAGCCTTTAGAAACCCTTCAAGAAGAGAAGGCCTTGAAGGAAGTCCCTGAAAATGCTTCTGAAGAAGAAAAGGCCAAGATCGAGGCGGAAAATCAAACGATTGCTCAAGAGAACGAACGCGTAAAAGAACAAAATGCCGCCATCCAGGCCAGAAATGAGGAGGCTGAAGCAAAGAATGCTGAAGCAAAGGCATTGGCTGAAAGTGTTTTGGGCCAAATTAAAGAGAACCCTGATCGTTTTTCGGAACTTGCGAAAGAATATTCTGAAGACACTTCAGCAGAAAAAGGGGGAGACCTGGGCTATGCCGCGCCGACGGCTTATGTCGCTCCCTATCGGGATGCCGCTCTCACCTTGGAAAAAGGTGAGTACACTGAGGCATTAGTGGAATCCCAATTTGGATACCACATCATCAAGCTGCTGGACAGGAAGGAAGCAGGTGAAGAGGTCTATCAGTTCTCCACCATTCACATCTGCTACGCAGGAGCGGTTGACTGTGCATCAGAACTGACGAAGGAGGAAGCCCAGGCAAAAGCTGACGAAGCTCTGAAACGCGTGCGTGAAGAACCGACCTACACGATTGAACGTATTTGGTTCAATGCCGTACCAGACCCTTGGCAGAAGACCGAACTCGATGCACGTTATTTCAAGCGTGCTGATGTGGCGTATGACCAGATCACCTACCGGCCTTATGTGTCGATTACTTTCAATGATGAAGGCGCCAAGCTGTTTGAAGAGCTGACTGCCAATAATATCAATAAACGAATCGGGATCTTCGTGGGAGGTGAATTCATTTCTGCTCCGGTCGTTCAGGAAAAGATCGCCGGTGGCATTGCCCAGATCACCTTGGGGACCCCCAATGTTCAGCTTGCCCTCCAAGAAGCTGATGAACTTGCCCGCAGTTTGAATGCCGGATCTATCCCTGCCCCTCTGAAAAAGCCCAATGAATTGAACATTGGCGCTTCCCTCGGCTCAGAGGCTCTGCAAAAAAGCCTTCATGCCGGGATGATCGGCGTGATCCTGGTGGCATTGTTTATGATCCTCTACTACCGAATTCTGGGGCTATTGGCCTCCGTCTCCTTGGTGATTTATGGGCTGTTTCTGATGTTTATTATCCAATCGGAAGTTTCCCCCTTCATTGCTCTGATCGTCAGCCTGATCCTCTGGATTTCCTTCGTTTTCCGGCTGTTCAAGACGCGAATTGATGGACTTGGGAAAGCTATCTTCCTTATTATGAGCATCCTGGGAGTCCTCTTTATCTTCTCGGTCCTGGTAAGCCCGATCGTTTTGACGCTGGCAGGTGTGGCGGGGATCCTCCTTTCGATCGGTATGGCGGTGGATGCCAACATTCTTATCTTCGAACGTATTAAAGAAGAGTTTGCGCAAGGCAAGACCTATCTGGCAGCGATCAATGACGGGTTTGATCGTGCTTGGAGTTCTATCCTGGATTCCAACGTTTCGTCCTTGATCACCTGTGCGATCCTCTTCTCTTTTGGAACGAGCATTATTAAAGGGTTCGCGATCCACCTGGCGGTGGGGATCGTCATCTCCATGTTTACCGCTATTACCGTGACGAAGATTTTCTTGCTGGTGTTCCAAGGGACCGCTGTTGAAAAAGTTGATTGGTTGTGGAAGCGGAAGAAAAGGGATTAAAGGTGTCGCACACGAAAAAGAGAGAGGCTTTCCTCTCTCTTTTTTCTTTGAGCATGATGCGATGTTAGAGGGCTGCCTTGATTTCCTGGAAGGCCTCGAGAAAGCTATCAATATCCTCGCCGTCAAACATGATCGTAGAGCGCTGGCCACCTCGGGAAAGTTCAGAAATTTTTATAAACTTCCCGTTGGAGCTTTCTTTCAGATCAATGAAAAAAGTCCTTTGTCTCCCCTTAATCTTCTTAGAAACCAGTTCCTGACTATACCTGCCATCTTTGGCATTGAGCGGCTCCGTCATGACATCAGTAGAGAAAACGTCTTCAGACATACGAATAAATAAAATGACAACCTGCTTTACTTAAATCATGATTTTCTATCCTGTACAAGATAAATGAAGGAAATATTTAACAAAATGTGGTAATATAAATAGAACATTTTACCAATTTCATGAGCAAAAATTCTTCGTTTACTGTGACGAGTTATGGCGCTGCCGGAGAAGTGACCGGAAGCAAGCACCTTATTACCACTCCCAAGGGGTCCAAGATTTTACTGGACTGTGGGATGTTTCAAGGAAAGAGAGAGGAATCTGCCGAAAAGAATTGTCATTTTGGTTTTGACCCCGCTGAATTGGATGCCGTCCTACTTTCCCATGCACATATAGACCACAGCGGACTCTTACCGAAACTCCACAAAGAAGGTTTTAACGGCCCTATTTTTGCCACGGTTGGTACCACAGAACTGACCACTCTTATGCTCTACGACAGTGCGCGGATCCAACAGGAAGACGAACAGTTTGTGTCACGGCATCATCTCCACAATCCCCTGCTCCAGAAAGCACCCCTTTACACCGCGGTGGATGTCGAAAATACCATGAAGCTTTTTTCAGGAAAAGAGTACGGAAAACCATTCGCGGTGACGGAAGATATTACCGCTGAATTTCTCGATGCCGGACATGTTTTTGGTTCTTCGATCATTCTTTTAACCATTGAAACTCTCACCGGCAAAGAAAAGATCGTTTTCACCGGAGATTTGGGGAGGAGCGGCATGCCGATCATTCAGGATCCGGAATATGTGTCTGAAGCAGATCATCTGATCATTGAGAGTACCTACGGTGGTAGGAAACACGAACGAGTCGAAGAGATCGAACAAGATTTGGCGGATATCGTGAATCGGACTGCTAAGCGCGGCGGAAAGATTTTTATTCCCGCCTTTGCCCTGGAACGAACTCAGGAGATCATTCTCCGCCTGGAAAACCTGATCCATCACGGGAAGATTCCAAACCTCAAAATCTATGTTGATAGTCCTTTGGCCGACAAGATCACCAAAGTCTTTGAAGACCACCCGGAATATTATGATGACGAACTTATTGAACGCCACGAGAAAAAAAGAAAGATTTTTTCCTTCCCGAATCTGTTATTTACCCAGTCCGTAGAAGAATCAAAAGCTCTGAATCATCTCAATGTCCCCTGTATCATTATTTCCGGGTCCGGCATGGCTGAAAGCGGACGAATCCGCCATCACCTCAAGAATAATATTGAAGACCCCAAAAACTCTGTGCTGATCGTCGGATATCAGGCCGAAGAGACCTTGGGCAGGAAGCTTGTAGAGGGTCAAAAAACCGTTTCTATTTTTGGAAATGACTATGCAGTCAGGTCGGAAGTAGTCGTCTTCAAATCCCTCAGCGCCCATGCTGACCAGGATGGGTTAGACCACTATGTGAAATCTATCAGAGGTCTTAAAAAGATTTTTATCATCCACGGCGAAAATGACTCCCGTCAGATGTTTGCTGAGCGAATAAAACTGTATTATCCCTCCGCAGAAGTCATTCTGCCAGAACCTGCGAAAACCTATTCCCTGGAATCTTCTCCTGAGAAAATTCCTCAACCAGCTTGATTTAGGAGACTTCTTGTCTATAATTTCTCTGCTATGGTTATAGCTTTTTTAGGGCGGTTATCCTTCTGCGCTCCCAGCCAGTCCACACTCGAGCTCTGAAGCGATAAAGCTTAGGTGGTTAGAGCGCGATCCGCCTCAGGCGGAATAATGTTGAGGCCCTTAAAACAAATGTTTTCATTGCTCGGGCGGTTAGCTCAGGTGGTTAGAGCGCGACACTGATAATGTCGAGGTCCGTGGTTCAAGTCCACGATCGCCCACCATCCTTCGTTCCCACACCATAAACCCACTCGAACTTCCTTCTACGCCTCTTTCTCGGTGCATTTCCGGCTTCGAAGGACGCGTCAGATCGGCGGGCCATAGGATTTTTTAAAGGTCCTTTTTGAACTTCTCGCCCACTTCTTTCCAATTGTATTTTTCTTGTATTTCCTTTTTCGCGTTTTCCACCATGTTTTCCCTTTCCTCCGGATAATTGAGGAGTTCTTTTATTTCTCTCTTAAGGGTTTCTTCTTCCGGCTTGGCCATGACCCCAGTCATTCGGTGTTGCACTACTTCTGCCGGACCTCCGAATGGACTGCAAATGACCGCGCATCCGGCGGCCATTCCTTCGAGGATCACCCGACCCAATGGTTCCGGTTCTTTTGAACAATGAACCAGGATTTCCCAGGACGCGATTTCTACCAAAGCATTCGGCACTTTTTTCTTTATGGTACATATATTTTTCAGCTGGTTTATTCGCAGCATTTTTTCACAGGCCTTCAAATACTGCTCAGATTCCTCATTTCCTTCATAAGCGTTTCCGATGATGACGAAACGATAGTCGGGGTATAAGTCATGGAGCGAGGTCGCAACTTCGATAAATGTTTTTTGGTTTTTCCAGGGAATAAATTTCCCGACCATGCCGATGATCTTTCTTTTTTTTATTTTCTTCAGTTGCTTGAGCTCTGACGGACCGATCGCAAAGGGATACATCACTTCCCAGTGGATGTCTTTTCGATTGGTCTGTTTTTTATAGAATGATTCGACAAATCTGGAACAGGAAATGATTCTCTGAGGATACTTTATAAACCATCTCAGCAAAGAAGCTGGAAAGGTCCGATCATGAGCCATCCAAACCAGAGGAATTTTGTATTGGCGGGCGAGAGATGAAATGAGCAAATGCGTCCTGACAGTATTTGAAAGGATGATATCCGGTTGAAGTTTCGCTATGACCTCTTCTATTTTCTTTTGTGATTTCTTGTAGTTTATGAAATTCCTAAAGCGGATTGGTTTGAGTTTTGGCAGTTCCAGACGGTGCATTTCTACAGTTTTTTTTTGATACAGTTTTTCATACTCGGGATTTCCGGTGGTGATGAGATGAATGTCGTATTCAGGCAATTGGCTGAGGAGTTCTGCAAAAAACCTCTCGGCGCCGCCGAGGTGCTCCCCTTGATCGATGGCAAGAATCTTTTTCTTCATGATCTCAGAATGAGAGATTCATACTGCTGCAGCATTTTGTTTTGATCGAATTTTTCACGGGCTGTTTTTATACCATTTTCAGCGAGCATGTCTGGCGCCGCCAGCGCTCGTTCTATATTGTACCGCAGGTTTTCCGGATCATTTGGTTCCGCTATAAATGCGTCTACGCCATCTTGAAGATAATCTGCTATCCCAGAACATTTTGTGACCACGACTTTGCACCCGCTTGCCAAAGCCTCAGCCGTGTTAAGACTAAAGGTTTCATTTGAGTCGCGCGCGGTTGAAACAAAAACATCACACCGGGAAAGGACCTCAAACCATTTCTCTTTTTTGAGAAAATTAACTATTTTTACATTCTTTCCCGGAAGGTTCTTTGCGAGATATTCTTTCATGATGTTTTCTTCTTCTCCTTCGCCGATAATCATTACTTCCAAATTGGAGTATCTGGAGAAGAGCGTCGGAAGAGTGGATAAAAAATCCATAATTCCTTTTTTGGGAATAAATCTGTTGGCGCAAACAATGAGATTTTTTTGAGTATTTTCTCTGAGCGCACTGATCGCTTCCAGGTCGACCCCGTTGGTAATTTCGACAAGATTTGATTCGCTGATGGCAAGATTGGAAAGAAGTCGTTGTTTATTCGTGTTGCTGATGGGGACGATCCTCACCAATGACGAAAGCTTTTGATACATCTTCTTCCAAGGGTTTTTCAGCAACCAATTGCGAATTTCCTGGTGTTCCACCCAGGTCACCGGAATGTTTTGTTTTATCGCTTCTGGTGTCAGGAGGATTTTTTCATTGAGGGACAGGCAGTAGAGCGCTTTGATATCATAGCTCGCGTAAAGCTTTTTAAAGTTTTGAATCAGGTTCCATTTGATCAATGGAAACAAGAAAAAAGACTTCAAAAGTTCAAAGGGTGTAACGACCATTTTTCCACCCCATACTTTTCGCACAGGAAATGAAAGTTCAGAAAACTTTTGCAGAAGTATCGGGCAGCTTCCAAAAAAAATTACTTCAAACCCTTTCGCGCGCAAGTGTTTAGCGATTGAAAGCGTATGGGACTCTTCTCCACCCCAGCTCGATTCATAGGGAAAGCGCGTTATGATGACAGCGGGAGGTTTCATGGGTTTTCGATGCCTTCGATAAAGGTGCACAAGTATGCCGGCGAATAAAACTGTCCCGAAAATTCTTCTTTCACCCTACTACAGTATCTTGTCAGGCTCTTTTCGAGCACCCAATCATCCAGTACGGGTGTAAAAAGATAGAGGCTGATCACAAAAGCCATCAGAAGACTGCTCGCCAGGGTAATGAAGTTTATGGTTCGATTCATGGCTCAATGAAATCAAATTCAGTATAAATTTCTTTGAGGGTCTTACAAGAAAATACACCTTGTTTTTCCCGTCAAAATGGGTAAGATCTCTTTGCTTTATTTTCCGTCTCACTGCGGGCGCTTATCCTCCTTCGCTCCCTCTCCAGAACTACTCTTCGAGCTTCGGAGGGATACAGCTCCCAAAATTCATCGTTTTTCTTTACCCCGGGCGCTTATCCTCCTTCGCTCCCTCTCCAGAACTACTCTTCGAGCTTCGGAGGGATACAGCTCCCAAATTCATCGTTTTTCTTTACCCCGGGCGCTTAGCTCAGTTGGCTAGAGCATCTCGTTTACACCGAGGGGGTCGGGGGTTCGAATCCCTCAGCGCCCACCATTCTGCTTCGACCCGTCTCCATTCCCTCCAACTCCGCAGAAATGGTGGTTTTTATAATAAGATCATGATTCGCCAATTGGAAATTTTGAAACGGTCTGTTTAGATACCTACAGATCTTATCTTTCTCTATGAAGAAATCTGCAGGCCGTTTGGCTAATAAAGTGGCGATTGTGACAGGAGCAGGATCAGGGATCGGCAAAGGCATCGCGAAAGTTTTTTCTCGTGAGGGTGCCAGTGTTGTTTGCGTGGATTGGGATGAAGCTCACGTTAAAAAAGTTGCCCAGGAAATTATGAAAAAAGGCGGGAAGGCAATGGCTCTCAAAGCTGATGTTTCCAAGCATTCCGATGTTGCTTCGGTGGTTTTGAGTACACTCGGACGTTTTAAAAAAATAGATATACTGGTAAACAATGCCGGTATTTTTGCGGGTGGTTCTATCACCACGACCGATGATGAAGTCTGGAATAAGGTTTTGGATGTGAATTTAAAAAGTGTGTTTCTCTTCAGTAAAGAAGTCATTCCTCATATGAAAAGAAAGAAGAAAGGGAAAATCATCAATATGGCTTCAGTAGCAGGCCTCGTATGTGTGGGCGATAGCAGTGCTTACTGTGCTTCCAAAGGAGGGATAGTAATCCTCACCAAAGAATTAGCTTTGGAATGCGCCCCTTTAAAAATCAACGTGAATGCGATTTGTCCGGGCCTCATTCGCACCGCCATGACCAAAGATATGCTGAAGGATCCGGAATCCTTGAAGCAGTTCCATCAGACGACGCTCTATCCCCGGTTTGGTGAGCCTGAAGACATTGCCTTTGGCGCTCTTTACCTCGCTTCTGATGAATCTGATTTCGTCAACGGCCACTCCCTGGTAATTGACGGAGGATGGACGGCTCATTAAGACTCTATCCGTTGATCATCCATTAACACGGACTCCTGGATTCCTCCTACCAATGACAGGAGAACGAAAGCAATCGCCGGCGCTGCAAACCAGAAATTGTAGTAATCGATCAGAGAGCGCACGAATAACGTTTGAGCGGGGATCTGGATGGCCTCCTGGATGCTGTTGATGAGAAATCCGTCTATCACCCCTCCGGCAATGAAGACCAGAATCGTGCTCATCATGAGTCCCGCTGAAAGAAATCCAAAAATAGTGACGATCAGCATTCTAATGGGCAAAGGATAGTTTCTGCCCATATCCACCACAAATCCCCCTTTCAGCACTAAAATGAGCGTGACCAATATGAAGGCAAAAATCTTGAAGAGAACACCATTGGATGCCGCGCTGGTATCGAAAATCTGAATGATCGGCTCGCTGAGCTGAATGTATTTCATCAAAAGATTGCCGATGCCGTTTGCAGCAAGCATACCGATGTAGGACGAAAGGATGATCTTGATCGTGCCATTTTGCCCGACGATATACGAGTAGGACATGATCACGATAAAGAATATGATGATCAAGAGGTCCCACGTCAGTGCCACTTCCATAGTTTTATACAAGCTCACGCCTGATTCTACTGAAGGCCTTTCTTTCCCAGCAATGCAATCGAATGTACATTTTTTGGCTTTGTGGAAGAGTAACCTCTCTAGGAAAAGAGGCGTGAGAAAAAGCTTTTATCTTTGCTCTTGGTGCTGAGCTTGGCTAATTTGGCCAGTTCTTTATAGTGTTCTTCTTCACTTTTCATGAGTTTTTTGGGGATTTCGATATGGACTGTCACCATATGATCACCGAGCGTGGAAGTATTGAGCTTGAACGCACCCTTTCCTTTGATGCGAAACGTTTGACCAGATTGGGTCCCTGCGGGTATTTCCAATTTCACTGGCCCATGGACGGTATTGATTTCGATCTCGTCGCCGAGCACAGCCTGTAACACATGGATGGTCTTTTCTGTGTAGATATTATCGCCTTTTCGCTGAAATTCCGGGGACGGCTTTACTTTGATCTGGACGTACAGATCACCGGCATCATGCCCCTTATAACCTGCCCCGCCTTTCCCCGTCAGGCGTAAGGTAGTGCCGTCTGAGACTCCGGCAGGAATGCGGACGGTGATTTTCTCTGTGGAACGAACCGCACCATTCCCATGACAAACGGCGCAGGGTTTTTCTGGTATCTGACCTTCTCCACCGCATTTTGGACAGGTGGTGCTGGTCCTGATTTGTCCGAGCAGCGTATTTTTGACGGCGGTTACTTCACCCGTGCCGCGGCATTGACTGCAATCGATGATTTTTGAGCCTTTTTCTGCGCCTTTTCCCCCGCAGTGATTGCAGGTCATTTCCTTATTCAGTGAAATGACTTTGTCCGCTCCAAAAATCGCTTCCTGGAAATCGATGGTGATGATCACTTCCAAATCCTGGCCCCGATAGCTGCGTTTCCGGCGTGGTCCCGTATGCACTCCTCCAAAGAAACTTTCGAAGATGTCGGCAAACCCTCCTGCTCCCTGGAAGCTGGAAAAATCGAATCCGCCAGCTCCGAAGCCGCCTCCCCCATTTCCAAAGCTTGCTGAGCCGAATTGGTCATACTGAGCTCGTTTTTGTTTATCACCTAGGACTTCATAAGCGGCATTGATTTCTTTGAACTTCTCTTCTGATTTCGGATCGTTGCGATTCAGATCGGGATGATGTTTTTTCGAAAGCTGACGATAGGCTTTTTTAATTTCATCATCTGATGCTGTGCGGCTAACTCCGAGAATTTCGTAGGGGTCTTTCATGGGGAAGGGACGTAAGGTCCGTAACGACCGTGAGGTCCGTCAGGATAATTCAGAAGTCAGGTTATCAAAATAGCACCGTGAAGTCTAGAGTGCTAACGAGGACATTTGACGAGTGACAAGTGACATTTGACTGAAATTCTATCGTCACATGTCAAAGGTCAAATGTTACCTGTTATCCAGGTCTTTTTTCATGATAATGGTTGCCTGCCGGGCGGCTTCTGCGAATGATCGTTCGTCAAAATCTTTTGAGGTTTCGTACGCGAAGATAATCCCTCGAGAGTTGTTTATTAGAGCGCCGGTGCCGTCGGCTTTGAAACAAGACTTCACATCCTTGGCCGAACCACCCTGGGCGCCGTAGCCGGGAACCAGGAAAATCGCATTGGGCATCAGCTCCCGAAGTTTTTCAGCCTCTTGTGGGAAAGTCGCGCCGACCACTGCTCCAACCGATGAATAGTCTTCGTTGCCGATGAGGTCTTGTCCCCAGGAGTCGACGAAGTGCCCCATGAGTTCGTAGATGGGAATATTTTGTTCGTCTACTTTTCTATCCTGAAGGTCTCCAGAACTTTTATTGGAAGTCTTTACCAGGATGAAAATACCTTTATCGTGTTTTTTGCAATTTTCTAAGAAAGGTTTAATCCCGTCGTAACCCAGGTATGGCGTCACCGTCAGCGCATCCACTGAGAAATCCCCGATCTTATCAAGGTAAGCGTGCGCGTAAGCCTCGGCTGTTGAACCGATGTCATTTCGCTTCGCGTCAGCGATAACGATGAGTCCCTTTGATTTGGCGTGTTCGATCGTTCGTGAGAAAGCTGCCATGCCATCCAATCCGAACATTTCATAAAAGGCGACCTGGATCTTTACTGCAGGTACTAAATCGTAGACCGCATCGATGATCCCCTTGTTGAATTCGAAAAAGGCAGCGCCAGGCGTCGGTGATTCATCGCGAATAAACTTCGGGATCTGATCGTAGCGCGGATCGAGTCCGACGCAAATCGGAGATGTTTCTTTGATTTTTTTGGTGAGTCGGTCAGCGAAATTCATAAACAGGAATTAGCTTTTTAGCTTCATTAGCTTACTAGAAATTCGCTAAAAAGCTAATGAAGCTAAAAGCTGTGCTTCTTCCCCAACGCATCGCGATGGTACTTGCCGAACTCATCTACCTTCTTAATGTATTCGAGCGAGACGACCGGCCCTTTCGTGCAGCTGGTGTCACCCACCGGATCGACGACGCATTGTCCGCAGAGTCCGAAACCGCACTTCATATATCGTTCCAGCGAGATCTGAGCAGAAGTATTCATTTTATCCGCTAGCCGTGCAACTGCCGCCATCATCACTTCAGGACCGCACGTCATGATTGTGTCGTATTTCTTTTCCTGCATCAATTTTTCTAGGACTTCAACATTGTATCCTTTGTGCCCGACGGAACCATCGTCAGTAGCGATGTGCAGTTTGGCTCCTTTCAGTTCTTTTACTTTGTCGGTGTAGATGAGGAAGTCTTCCCTTCTCGCTCCGATGATGAAGTCGATTTCGCAACCGGCTTGTACAGCGTGGTAGGCGGTGAAGTAGAGCGGCGCTGTCCCGAATCCCCCGCCGACCATGGCGATTTTTTGATTGGGCTCAAAAGTGAATCCTTTTCCGTAAGGCCCGCGGAGTCCGGCTTGATCACCGACTTCTAAGTCATGCACTTGATGGGAAAAAGGTCCAACGTCGGCAATAGTCAGATGGAGTTCTTTTCCGTCCGCGAAAGCGACCGACATAGGCTTCTCATCGATGCGCGGCAACCAGATGTTTACGAATTGTCCGGGCTGGACTTCAAAGTCGCAGGAGAACACGAGGGTTTTCACGGTTGGATTTTCCTGATGCGTGCGGATGATCTGGTGCATCTTCGGGATGTCGTTGCAGCGATTCATTGAGAAAGGTGAGAAGTGTGAAAGGTGGGAAGTGTGGGATTTCTTTTTTCCATTTCGACCGAAGTGAGTCGTGGGATTTGGGAGTGAACGAACGGAGTGGAGAAATCCCTTTCCTTGATTGCGAAGCTTAGAGATCTTCGGTCATGAGAACTTTATGCGTTTTCTTAATGATCTCATCAAAGGACTTCACGCCATTCGCTTCGCACCATTCGACCATTTCATCGAGAATGATTTTGAAGGCGTCTTCGCCGCGGTAGTAGAGCGCTGATCCGATGCCGATCAACGTAGCGCCAGCCATCATCATTTCAATCGCATCTCGCCCGGTCTTGATTCCTCCCATGCCGATAATAGGGACATCGACAACGGAAGCGATGTCGAACACATGTTTCATCGCCAAGGGTTTGATGCCCGGCCCGGAAACTCCACCGAATTTGTTGGCAAGAATCGGTTGGGCCGAATCAATGTCGATGACCATGCCGGGGCCGTAGGTGTTGATGGCCGTGATGGCATCCGCTCCGGCTTCGACGACTGCTTTCGCGATCAATTTGATGTCTTCCACATTCGGTGAAAGCTTGATCGCGAGTGGAATATCGGTGACCTGTTTCAAACGCTTTGTAAGATCAGCTGCTGCCGGACAATCGGTGGCGAATGGTTTGCCGTGTTCGGCTTCGACATTCGGACAAGACATGTTCACTTCGATGAGCTGGGGTTTTAATTTGCTCACTTCTTCGGCAATGGCGACGAAGTCGTCCGCTCGCCCTCCGATGATATTCACAATCAGTGGGGCTTTATTATTTCGATTCAGGTATTCCTGAAATTCTTCGACGGCTTTTTTGATGCCTGCGTCTGGAACACCGACAGCATTGATGATGAAATCTTCGTTCGCCAGGATCACCGGATTTGGATGTCCCTTATGCTCATTCAGCCAAATGGATTTTGTTGTAATCCCTCCCGCTCCCTTCTTTGCTAAATTATCCCAAGTGGAGGCGGTGACTCCCAGATAGCCCGAACACAGCACCAGAGGATTTGGGAACTTGATGCCGAGGAAGTCGATGGAGGTGTTCATGGGTGGTTGCTTTTTCTGTTTGCCATTATACGGTTCTGGTGCCCGGGAGCAAGGTTAACTCTGGACTTTCCAGGCGAGAATACGCCCTGACTTCAACGGCACCACTCCAAAGTATTCCTGTGGGACGGTCCAGGATTGTTTGTGAAGAGTGATGGAAGTGGTATTCAGCGGTAACTGGTAGAACTCTGCTCCATATTGCGAGGTGAAGGTTTCCAAACTCTGCAGTTTCTTATGTTGCTCGAAGAGTTCGGCAAGGAGCGGGAGCGCGACGGGCGTCGTAAAAATTCCTGGCTTGGGATGATCCCCTTCTTTGTCTTGTTCTGGATGGGGAGCGCTGTCGCTGCCGAAGAAGAATTTTGGATTTTCGCTCAGAGCAGCTTGAACGATGGCTTCACGATCCGCTTCGGATTTGCAAATCGGCGCGCAGAAATGATGCGCATTGAAATGACCGTTGCGAACATCTTTTGTGGTCAGCAGAAGATGATGAACCGTGATCGTAGCCGCAACGGTTTCACCCAGTTCCTGAATCATTTTGACGGCTTCCTTGGTCGAAACGTGCTCGAGAACGATTCTTAGTGCAGGAAAATTCTGATGGATTTTTTTGAGGGTCGGTAAGAAGGCTGATTCGCGTTTGAGGTCTTCCACTTCAGGAACTTCTCCATGAAGGCAAAGCACCAGGTTCTGTTCCTGCATCGTGGAAAAAACAGGAAAGAGCGCTTCGATGTCAGTGATCCCATCCTGTGAATGGGTGGTGACTCCTTGTGGATAGAGCTTGCCGGCGATGGCTCCGGCTGCTTTGAGCTGAACTACATCGTCTGGCGTGGAGTTCGGCATCAGCTTGAAAGTCATCAGGAATTCGAGATCAGTTCCTCCTGCTTTTAGTTCGTTGCGGTATTTTTGAAGCTCATCGGCGTTTGTCACCGGCGGAAGAATGTTCGGCATGACCAAAACGCGCTGGAATGTTTTTGCGGTTTCCTTTGCCAAATTCGTCATCAGCTCTCCTTGGCGGAGGTGGAGATGGAAGTCGTCGGGTTTGCGGATGCTGAGTTCTTGCATGCTATAAGGATCAAGTGTCATGCTTTTTTGTCATTTCGACCGAAGTTGCTTCGAAGCTGGAGTGAGGATAAGGAGGTGGAGCGAAGAAGAACGAAGTGGAGAAATCCCTCTCTCGATGGGCCTAGGGAAGGGATTTCTCCGCTTCGTCCCAACAAACGCCCCTTCAACTCCGGTCGAAATGACAAAAAGGGGCGGGAATGAAAAAAATTACTTATTGAAATTATCCCACCATTCTGCGGGATTTTTGCTGAACTGCAGGACGGTTTGAACTTGATCTTCCTGCAAGTATCCCTGGTTTTTTACCTCTTGAAGAATGTGCGTGAAGTTCGTCAGGGTTTGAAGGTTGATTCCTGCTTCCATGAAGGCATTCTTCGATTTTTCCATTTCATAGGTGACGATCGCAACGACATTCGTAATGTCTGCATCCCCTTCTTTCTTCAGAGCAGCGACGGCGTTCAAGGAACTTCCGCCCGTGGAAATGAGGTCTTCAGCGAGAACCACCTTGCTCCCTGATTTCAGGAAACCTTCCACTTGCTTCCCTGCTCCGTGTCCTTTTGGTTCAGCGCGAACGTAGACCATCGGTAGCTTCATGCTATGAGCAATGAAAGCGGCCCAGGGAATGGCTGCGGTAGCTGTCCCAGCGATGTAATCCGGTCTCATTTTTTCTATCATCACACAAAATTCGCTGACGATGAGTTCCCGGATTTCTGGAAGGGAAATTAGCATTCGATTGTCGCAATAAATGGGCGATTTGATGCCAGAGGCCCAGGTAAAGGGCGGGTCGATGGAGATTTTGACGGCTTTTGAGGCGAGGAGTTCTTGGGCGATTCGCGAAGCGATTTCCATTTTTTTAATAATTAAGTTGCTTGCCTCAGATTATCGGAATTTCTCGATTTGGGAAGTGTGAGATTCGTGGGAACGGTGACAAGTGTGGGATTTTGAAACTGAATTCCGGATTTAATCCAACTCTTCCCACCGTTCTCATTTCACGGCTTTCAGCCATGAGGCAAATATAACTATTCATTATATGTGCAAAACTTACCCATATAATTATTTGCGTAATAAATTTTCTGAATTATCATGTTATGAACACTTAAGTTCATTGAAATCATCGGCGAAGCAAGAGGCGAAAGAAGAAGGCTCCTCCGACGTACGTCGGGGGGCCAATGTCTCACCCGAGCCAAACACTACCTTATGAGGGATGTATCCTGGACCCGAGGGTCTAGATCTTCACCTCCCATCCTGCCTTGAGCGGGAAATTGTTTATCCATCGGCGTGGCACCTTGGAGCCGCCTGCCTTCTTTCACCCCTTGCTTTTCAAATCTGTCTGCACGTGACTCGGCAGATGGGGCTACAGCCTCCAACATCCCCGATGGCGTCGGGGCAGGTCTGTTCATTTCGCGACGACTTCGGTCCGACCTTTATGAGAGATAACGGTCCGGTGAGACCTTAACCACCACATGAAAAGCTTGCAAAAGGAACTGGTCATTCCAACCAAAACAAAAGATCCTCAAATCTTCTTTAAAATGATTTGCTCGGATCAAAACCAAAACAAATACCCAGTGAATTGATTCCTGGGTTTTTTGTTATATGAACTTGCTATATAGTACTCAGGCGATGCTCCTGTAGTTCAATGGATAGAATAGGCCCGTCCTAAGGGTTAGATGCAGGTTCGATTCCTGCCGGGAGCACCATTCTCCTTCGCATCCCACGCCAAAATCCACAGTTCGTGCTTCGGAGAATTGGTTTTAGGATCGATTCTCCGTAGCAAAGGGAGGTTTTTCGCAAAGGACGAGGAAAAGAGGTAGCAAGTTGACGCAATTGAGCAGCCATTCTAGAATACGATCTCAAGCTCAAGGCGGGCTTGAGGTTCTGAAACGCCGTTTTAAGCGAAAAGGAGGTGGTGACTCTTGGACCAAGTTCTACAGTGGCTTGGAGGAGGGTTCTACCTCCTCAACAAGATTTTCCTCTCGCTTTCTGAGCGAGCGCGCAATCGCGGTGACAATGCAACTGCACGAAAGTGGAGAATTGCATCCTGGGTGGTGTACCTCGTCGGTTTGCCGCCATGGGTAGCGATCTTCGTAAGTCATCGCAATTGGATTGCCGCCTCGGTGGAAGCGAGCGGAATCCCTGCCATGGTGCTGGGCCTCGTCATCGCGTTCCGCGGTACGACGAAGGATCCGCCACGCTGGCTTGATTCCTTGGCACTGGTTTGTATCCCGATGGGGTTCTCTTACAGTCTTTACGACTTCGGAGGCCTCAAAAGCATCAACCAGTGGCTGGAGATTGGGCTCGTCGTGGGATTCCTTGTTGGCACTTACCTGCTCGCCAAGGAACGCACCGAGGGCTACCTCTGGTACGTGCTCATGCACGTAGCCTGCGCTTGGCTGATGTGGATTCAGGGCTATCAATGGCTTTTTCTTCAGCAAGCGGTATCGCTCGTCTTCATCGGCGATGCGTATCGAATGGCCAAGAAAAGGAAGGTGACGCCTGACCAATGAGGGTTTGCCAGTTGTCCCCAACAACTGGCTTCTTTAGGAGTCCTAAAACTGATTCGACTCGGCTAACTCTTTTTCGTATTTGCCGATGGTTGCAGCGTCTAAGTAGTCGACGAAGAGCTTTCCATCCAAGTGATCGATTTCATGCTGAACGATGCGGGCATTCAGATCGGAAAGCTGCATGAACTGCTCTCTTCCCTTTTCATCCAAAAATCGAACGGTGATATCCCGAAATCGTTTTACTGGTGCGTAAAATTCAGGAAGGCTTAAGCATCCTTCTTCACCTACCACCTCCTCTTCGGAGTGTTCGATAATTTCGGGGTTGATGAGGGCCACATGGGCATATTTCTCCCCTACTTTTTTGCCGTATTGAAAATTCGCGATCAAAATCCGTTCGCTCACCCCTACCTGTGGCGCTGCCAAACCCAATCCATGAGCAGCCACCATGGTTTCTTTCATGTTCTTGATAAGGCGAAGGTGCTGCTTCGTGAGCTGCTTTATTGGTTTGGCTACCTTACGGAGCACTTCATTTTCCGTACCGGTATAAATTGGAAGGACCATATTCAAAAAGATTACTTCTTTTATAGCGTGATTTTGGCTTTTATTCAAGTATAATCAGGGCTGTTTTACATCATATGAAGCTCAATATCATTGGTGCCGGCGGGTATAGAATCAAAGATTTAAAAAAGTTTCGAAAAATCTGTGATTTGGTGGATGAAAAGATTTCTTTCTTGCCAGGGGTGGTGAACCTTATTTTTTGTGATGATGCGACGATCCACCGTCTCAATCGGGAGTACCGCAAAAAAGACAAGGTCACGGACGTGCTGACCTTCACTTACTACAGCGGGCCAACCGTGGAAGAAGAGCTTTTGGGAGAGGTGATTCTTTCCATTCCTCAGACCAAACGCCAAGCAAAAGAATTCGGTGTCACGTTTGAAAGCGAGTTGTATAAATTATGTATACATGGATTACTTCACCTTCGAGGGTATGATCATGAGGAAGATGATGATTATCGAGTAATGAAATTACTCGAAGATGAAATTATGGAAAGCTTTTTAAGCAGCAAAAAAAGCTGAGTATTTTTTTAGTTCGACTTTTATTTTTTCGCTTTAAAAGGATCAAAAATTGATCCAAAGGTTTGCAAAAAAATTGCACGTTCTCTATACTCGTTTCGTTTGTGAAAAGGTTCTGTAGAGACGGGTGGTTTAACCGCCTCCTCTCCACTTTCGTCTTTCTAAAATAAAGGCTCCTTTTTATTCCTTCACTTGTCCTCACCGTGGCAAAAGATCAGCTCATCGCAGGTATAGATATTGGTGGTTCGAAAATCCGAACGGTTATTGCCGAGCTGGACAGTGAGTCTGGAAGTTTAAATGTCATTGGCGTAGGGATTACCGATTCTCATGGCATCCGGAAAGGAAATATCGTGGATATTAACGAAACGATTAAAAATATTTCCCAGTCATTAGAAAATGCTGAACGCATGGCTGGAGAATCGATTGATAGCGCTTTTGTCAGCGTGTCTGGGAACCATCTCAAAGCCATCCCTTCAAAAGGGGTTGTAGCAGTGAGTGGGCAGGAAATTACCCAAGAGGACGTGAGCCGTGTCATAGAAGCAGCTCAGACCCTCCCATTGCCCATGAATCGCATTATCGTGCGAGTGGTTCCGCGAATGTTTACGATTGATAATCAGGAAGGGATTAAACAACCTATCGGCATGTCTGGCATCCGGCTGGAAGTCGATGCGGAGGTTATCACCGGTATCGGTCCTATTATTAAGAATATAGAAAAGTGCACCCACCAGGTGGGCATTGATATGGATGACTTCATCCCTGCTCCACTTGCCTCTGCTGATGCAGTGCTTTCCAAAAGACAAAAGGAACTGGGAGTGGTGGCGATCGACATCGGCCTCTCTTCCACCTGCGTCACCGTCTTTGAAGAAGGCGTACTGCTCCACACGGCGATCATTCCTCTTGGCGGAGAAAATGTCACCAACGACATTGCTATCGGACTGCGCACTAGTATCGACGTGGCGGAAAAATTGAAGATTGAGTACGGATCGTGCAACCCCAATGAAATCAGTGATTTGGATGACATCAATCTCTCTTTGATTTCCAAAGTGGACACCCATCGTGTTTCGAAAAAGCAGCTCGTGGAAATTATTGAAGCCCGATATCATGAGATTTTCAGCTTGGTTCGTGAGGAATTAGCGAAGATTGACCGAGATGGAAAATTACCTGCCGGAGCACTTTTGACCGGATCAGCTATTAAAATCCCTGGCTGTCTGGAACTGGCGCGAAACGTCCTTGGATTGCCTGTGCAAATCGGCTTTCCTCAGGAAATAGAAGGTATTGTCGACCGTATCGACGACCCTTCTTTTGCTACGATGCTGGGTCTTATCAGCCTTGGTTCGAAATCTGAACGTTCCCGACGATTTTCCTTTAGCGGACTGAATGTCACCGATGCTTTCAAAGGTGTTTCCAGCTTCTTTAAGCGTCTTCTTCCTTAAAAATACTTCGTCCCTGCTTACCTCCCGAGAAAGTCCCTCCAGTTCAGACTACGTATCAATCAATATTCCTTCGTTTTTTCATTTCATTCTTAATTTATTTCTATGGCAGATGAACTCCGAAAGCTTTTCTCTGGTAAAAAGAGCATGACCCCTCGGACTTCCTCCGTACGAGCTGATGCTATTCCCGATATTTCTCCGATGGCGAAGATCAAGGTCGTGGGAGTGGGAGGTGGCGGCGGAAATGCTGTCAATCGCATGGTGGGCAGTGAACTCACGAACGTGGATTTCATCGCCATTAATACCGATGCTCAAGCCCTGTACTACAACAATGCTCCCCATAAGATCAATGTCGGAAAAGCGACGACGAAAGGACTCGGAGCTGGCTCCAACCCTGAGGTCGGTAAAAAGGCTGCCGAAGAATCATCTGAAGAAATCCGGGCCGCTCTCGAAGGCGCGGACATGGTATTCGTGACGGCGGGAATGGGAGGAGGAACTGGTTCCGGAGCGGCGCCTATCGTGGCTGAAATTGCCAAAGAGCTGGGGGCTTTGACGGTTGCCGTAGTAACCAAGCCTTTCTCTTTTGAAGGAACTCACCGCATGAAGCATGCCGAATTGGCACTGCAAACCCTCAAGGAACGAGTCGACACCTTGATCGTGATCCCGAATGATAAGATTTTGAACATTATTGATAAGAAAACTCCGTTGATGGACGCTTTCACTATCGTGGATGACGTCCTCCGACAAGGGATCCAGGGTATTTCCGATCTGATCACCGTAGGTGGTCTTATCAACGTCGACTTTGCCGATGTGAAGACCATTATGCAGAGTGCCGGATCAGCCCTGATGGGAATTGGATTCGGAGCAGGTGAAAACCGAGCGGTAGAAGCGGCCCGAGCGGCAATCGACTCCCCTCTTTTGGAACTGAACATCGAAGGAGCACGAGGAATTATCTTGAACATCACTGGAGGAAACGACCTCAGCATGTTTGAAATCGATGAAGCTGCCCGTGTCGTAACGGAATACACTTCTGAAGAAGCTCATGTAATCTTCGGAGCGGTGGTGAACGATGCCTACACCGGAGAAGTAAAGGTCACGGTGATTGCTACCGGATTTGATGAAGAAGCGCAGCTTCGACATATGGAATCACAGCAGAGCAATGCGATGAGATTCGGCATGGGAAATATTACCCGGAAGCCTTTGGGTATCAAAGAAGCCTTGGGAGGCCCGAACAAGAAACCTCAGCCGACCCGACCGATGACCAAAGAGGAAGAGCTGGAAATCCCAGCTTTCATCCGCAAGAAGGTGAAATAATTCAAAAACTTGAAAGCGAGGACCGACATCCTCGCTTTTTTAAAAAAATGTATGACGAAGGCGAGGTTGGATAACCTCGCCTTCGTTTTATTGGATTATTTTTAGAATCTCCTGACCGTACTCCTGTTCCTGCACTCGACGATCGAGAACGGACAATATTTTTTCGCCTTCCCGCTTGCTGAAATTGGTGACGATTTCCAGCAGGTTTTGCTGGGTCTTGGGAACGACATACTCCATAAAGGCGTTTTCGTATTGATCTGAACGGGCTTGATTCACCGGATAACCAGGAGGGTCGAAAGGAAGGCACTGAATGAGTATTTGGTCGAAGTCG
>Ga0079224_100001814_pt1 | contig 25174 bp, 20 predicted proteins | sample Stecom2015_FD_80414 | JGI IMG/M metagenome (GOLD analysis project Ga0079224, IMG submission 80414) | Agricultural soil microbial communities from Utah to study Nitrogen management - Steer compost 2015 | ecosystem: Environmental > Terrestrial > Soil > Agricultural land | place: USA: Utah... | reverse complement strand
TAGACGATTCCTTCGTCATTTTTTATGTGGTCGATTGTAACTGTCAATTCAGCGGCTTTAACTGAACAAGTGATCGATAAGATGAATAATGTGGTTAATAATGATTGACGCAAATTCATTGAGGATATCCTCTTTAATTAAAGTGAACATCCATAATAATTGGCTTGAGCATAGAATCAATGAACATTACGTCAATGGTCCGGATGGCTTCGTAAAATAGCCAACACTTCTTCTCTAACTGTTTGACGAATCGTGAAATACACATTTAAATCACTTGCTTAAGTGCTGTTTTTGAATTTATTTAATGTAAAAATGTGGTAGTATTAATACTTAAAACCAATGCCGGCTTGTGACTAATGAGATTCCTTTTTTCGTTTTTTATTTTATTTTTTTTATCCAACGCCCATGCTGAACCCACTGATTTAACGGTACTTACGATTGATGGTATCGGCTCAGATTTACTGAACGAATTGAAACACATGGAGGGTGTGGATTGGTGGTTAGAAATGGGCGATAAATTAATTGTTTCGACAGCCAAAGATCACGCCATTGAGTTACCAACCGGCGTTTATGTTGATTCAACTTTGCCTAATATCAATACCAATAACTTAGCATTCCATATACTGGGGCATTGTGATCATTCAGAAACCAATCAGATTTTACATGATAACCTTAAATTAATTTATTTAAGCGATTCAGTTGGATTAATCAACACCTCTGAAGTACGTGATAAAAAACAACTACTCGCACACAGTTCAATCGTACCTTTTGAAAAAAATAAAATCTTAGCCTACCAATTCAAAAACCGCCCTTTTGAAAAGAACCTAGAAAAAGACAGCCGGGTTATCGCTTTACTTGAGCAGGTTGACAAAGACCGCTGGTTTAGTCAAGTTGAGTATTTGGCTGGATTAAATCGGATGCTGGAAGCTGATCTTATTGTCGCCGGTGAGTGGCTGGAAAATAAATTCAAAAACCTGGGTTTTACCACATCACGTGTTTCATTACACAGCAATTATCGCGGATTTAATATACTGGGCTTTAAACAAGGAACCAGTCGTGCTGATGACTGGTATGTGGTGGGTGCACATTTAGACTCCAGAAACCGAAACTGGAATGATAATTTGCCGTCACCGGGCGCTGAAGACAATGCCTCAGGTTGCTCCGGAGTTTTGGAAATAGCAAACATTGTCAGTCAATATGAAACTCAGGCTTCCATCGTTTTTATGTGTTTTATCGAAGAAGAATCTGGCTTATTGGGGTCAAAAGATGTGGTCAAAAAAATGATTAACGACGGTGATATTGATAAAGTGAAGTCGATGCTTAATATGGACATGATTAGCTACAGAGCATTCAATAAAAATTCCGCCATTGCCGGAACTAACTCGCGAAGTTATCAATATTTAGCCAAATTTATTGCGTCAAAAGGGCACTTATACACTGATTTAAACTGGCAAGTTAACATAAATATGTGTTGTACTGATTTTGTCAGTTTTGCTGCGTCTGGGGTTCCTGCCGTCACTTCAAACCAACCTGATATATCAAGCTATTTTGGGTATCATTCAGTGAATGACTTACCCGTTAACCTGGACCCAACGTTAGCCTCAGGAATAATTAAAGCTAACTTGGCAGCCTTAGCTCAACTTGCCGGTTTGGATTACACCGTAAAAGTTAGCAAGCCGGACTATACGGGTATGTGGTATAACCCGGAAGAAACAGGGCATGGCTTACAGCTTGAATCATTAGAGCTTAATAACCAGGCAATTTTATATGCCACCTGGTTTGCTCATGTGAATGGTGAACCCATTTGGCTCACCGGCTCAGGCCCTTTAGTTGGCAATCAAGCAACTGTTAATCTTCTCATTACCGACGGCCATGATTTCCCGGTCAGCGCAAACCCACGCAACTGGGGAGAGCTCAACGTAAAATTCGACAATTTGAATCAGGCTAAATTGACGTGGCAACCTTCGCTAGAAGGTTTTGAAACCGGTGAATTAGCGGTTGAACGCTTAACCATACCCACCTTGCCTCATGAAGAAGCAAGTTATTATGCCGAAAACCCTAATCTAGACGCTTGCCTTACCGGCTCCTATTACGACCCGGAACACAATGGTGAAGGCATCCAAATCACGGCCCTTGGCAATCCAAGTAATCATTTATCCTTTAATTGGTACACCTATTTAGGTGATAAACAATTCTGGTTCACCGGCCAAGGCGATTTTAACCAAGACACCGTTGAATCAAAAGCCTACTATACAAAAGGTGTTAATTTCACCCCAGATTTCAACCCAAACAATTTAGAAATTATCCCTTGGGGCGATGTCACCATCCGGAAAACACCTCTGGCTAAGCTCGAGGTTGAATTTACGCCAAATTTGGAACACAGCGCTTTTGAACAACGAACAGTTCAACTAATCCGTAATAGTTCGCCTTTCTCGATAAAATGTGGGGTTCAATAGCAACTATTTACAATAATTTTTCTTTATGAACAGAATGGTTCATTGTTTAATTCTAAATACGACATTAATATCTTGATAAGTAGTAATCACGTGATTGATGTTACTTTTGGCTTCTTTGCTTGTTAAAATATTTTGAATAGACAATTAGCGGGATTAATTAAACCATAATTTTAATCCCAAACTATTGTTGGTGCCGGACCAATTTTTTTCATAAAGAAATCAAGATTATTCATTATATTTATATCATTTTGACTATTCTGTGCTTTATGAAGAAATCTGAAATCAGCCTCAATGGCCTGTCGTAGTTCGGCTTTAGATTGAAAAGGATATCTATTATCTTTGGGTCTATTGACCGCTTCGGATTTGGCCATTTCTATCAGATTATTTAATGTCTCGTTACTGTAATAAGACTCAAAAACCTCAAGTTTGGACATGTTTTTATACTTTAAGTATGACTCTTCATTTTCATTATAATTTGGAAATACTTCTGGTTTATTCTTATTTTTGAATTCCATGATGGATTGAAGGCCTCCATACTTCATATAGGGTTTTTCTGTGATTACACCATTGTGTTTACCCACATGATGTCTGATAACATTCACACCTTTTTCTCGAAAACCAATAGATTGTACGGCACTCAGTAACGTTTGTGCTTGTTGTGAGGTGAGTATTTCATAGAAAATGGGTCCAAACTTTTTATTGGGATTAAAGTTAAAACCGACGTGTTTCACCAAACACTTTAAACCATCGGTGTTTTCAAATTCCGTCCAATAATAGTGGCTCCAGAGTATTTCTTTAAATGCTGTATTGCCTTGTTTAAGTTGCTTAATTCCATTTAAATCGGTAGGACAGTTTTCAGACAAACCCAATGATTCGGTCGATTGAATACTGCCTGCCTGAAAAGCTTGCAGTTCTTCCCAGGTGATGGGTTCAATATATAGATGTTGTTCGTTGAATTCTTTACTATGAACCGGAAACGTCAAAATCAGCATCACTATTAAAAGCTTTACCATGTGATCACCGTCTTAAAAGAATTCTATTATAACAGGCTATCTAAGCCGGAAAATTAACCGAATTCACAATACACTTCAAAGTTTTCACCCATAAAATCATGATAATATAGCGATTCAATCACTCTAACTATCTGCCTTATATGAAAATATCAATAATTATTCTGGCGTTGTTTTTCTTGCCAAAAGTGGCAGCTGAAGCCGTTGACTTAACGGTGCTTTCTATTGATGGCATCGGTCCGGAGTTACTGACTGAAGTGAAGCATATGGAAGGTGTGGATTGGTGGCTCGAAATGGGCAATAAATTGATTGTTTCAACCGCTAAAAAGCATACTTTAGAATTACCAACGGGCGTTTTTGTCGCTTCAATCTTACCCAATGTCAATACGAAGGATTTGGCTTTTCATGTCCTGGGGCATTGTGACCATTCTGAAACCAATCAGGTTTTACATGATAATTTTAAAACCGTTTATGCAGGTGACTCTGTTCGGTTAATTAATACCACTGAAGTACGTGATAAAAATCAATTGCTCGCACACAGTGCAATACAACCTTTTGCAAAAAACAAAATCTTAAGCTACCAACTCAGCAACCGCCCTTTTAACAACAACCATCAAAGTAACAGCCAGGTTCAAGTACTTGTTGATCAAGTGGACCAAGACCGATGGTATGGCCAGGTTGAATATTTAGCCGGACTAGATCGGATGTTGGAAGCCGACTTGATTATTGCCGGTGAATGGCTGGAGAATAAATTTACCGCTCTTGGCTTAAGCAGCTCACGGGTTTCTTTACATAGTTATTATCGAGGGTTCAATGTACTGGGCTTCAAACAAGGCACCACACGGCCTGATGATTGGTATGTTGTGGGGGCTCATTTAGATTCCAGAAACCGAACTTGGAATGACAATTTACCCTCACCGGGCGCCGAAGACAATGCCTCGGGCTGTTCAGGCGTGTTAGAAATGGCCAATGTTATATCCCAATACGAAACTGAAGCCTCAATCGTTTTTATGTGTTTTATCGAAGAAGAATCGGGATTATTGGGATCGAAAGATGTGGTGACACATTTAACAAACGTGGGTGATATCAATAAAGTTCAGGCGATGCTTAACCTCGATATGATTAGTTACCGAGGTCCCGATAGGAACACTGCGATAGCCGGCACCAACAATAACCTATACCAAACTTTAGCCAATACCGTGGCGGCCAATGGTAACCAATACACAGACATTGACTGGCAGGTTAATCTAAATATGTGTTGTACCGATTTTGTCAGTTTTGGAGCTAAGGGCATCCCGGCAGTCACCTCTAACCAACCTGATATCTCAAGCTATGCCGGCTATCACTCGACCACCGACTTAGCGGTTAATCTCGACCCCACACTGGGCGCCGGAATCGTTAAAGCCAATCTGGTTACTTTAATTAATCTGGTGGGCGTCGATTTCACGTCAAGTGACTTAATATTCAGCAATGGGTTTGAAGCACTTTAGCAACTGAAGAAGGTTCCTCTAATTAGGCATCCGTCTACAACTGTTATTCACTTCACACTCCTATTGTTTTTTTCATGAAAGATCATTTTTTTCAATTTATTCAGTGTCAACGAGGGCTTCTCTCCTTTATTGTAGTCAACGCTTTTAATAACTTCCTGATTACTGGGCCCAAATTCACCTCTAAATAAAATATTATCTGGACTAACTTTATAGGCCGAAAACGTAGCGGCATATGAAAAATAATTACCACTGGTTTTATCGTATTTAAGAAAAATGACACCTTCTTGACCTAATGAATAGTCATATCCAATACTGACGGTTGCACAAATACCATCATAACAACCACCTGACATCTTAACGTCTATTGTTTTTTCATTATATGAACCAGAGAGTACTTCAATAATATCTAAGGTATATGTGGTGTATATTCCAGTACTTATTTTGTCCTTTTCAATGATTTCCCCATACTCTAAAAATGCAAATGTTTTAAGCATAGACTCTTTTTTGGAATACTTGTCGATTAGCTTAAAATGAACCACCAAATCTGATTTCTTAATATATGTTTTTAGATCGTTATTTGCTGAAATTCCGCTGATTACAGCAAACGGTATAAAAAGGCATGTGATTAATACCAATATGTATATTTTTACGTTTATTTGTGAATATTTTTCCATAAACTACTCAAACGCCTGTCTGTCCTCTAATACCGCCAGCCATTGATCATTTAAGAATTTTGGTGGACTGAGGAGGTTAATTTTCAAGTCACCTTTGCGGTTAGCCAGGCATTGGTTGGCAAAGTCTCCAGCCATGTTTTCATTGGTAAGGTTGATGCAGGGATCATTGTTAGCCATATCCACCAAACGGGTATTAATTTCGTTTGGAGAAGAGATGGCTTTGAGTCGGCCTCGCATGAGGTTAGCACAGACCGGCTGGGCATCAACGCAGCGGCTAAAGTCGATATTGCTTGGAGCTACCAGTAATTCTTCGCGCTGTAGAATCCGAATGTCTTTACCAATTTCACGGCGATAAATAGGATGCAAATAGGCCCACAATAACATCGGTTTCAATAATTGTTGCTGATAAAAGCTGTATTGGTGATAGTTTTCAACCAATAGCTTTGAATTGGCAACCATTGCTGAAGGGTTATTATCCATCATTAACAAATAAAGGTTTACAATATTATCGGTTTTAACCGGTAGGGTTAGTTTGCTGCGCTCGATAATAATGGTGCTGCGATCCTGACTGATTAAAGCATTAATCAAAGGCTGGTAATTGGGTGCCGGTTTAACGTTTTGGCCGGCACAAGCCACTAGTAGACAACAAAACATCAGAATAATAGAATTTTTAAGCATCGCTGGTACAGTTAAAAAATAACTGCTATTGTATGCTCTGCAAGAGGAAAAATTGTGACCCATGACTAAAATATTTGAACGGTGTTAAAATAACACCTTAGTTTTAGACTTAAAAAGCAGATGCCTCTTTACTTTGACCGCTTCATTCTTTAAAATACGCGGTCTTGTTTTGTACAGAACAGTGGAACCGATTATGAGAAAAGACATTCATCCAGATTACCGAGAAGTGGTATTTCAAGATTCAGGCGCTGACTTTGCGTTTTTAACACGCTCTTGCCTGCATTCTAAAGAAACCATTAAATGGGAAGACGGTAACGAATATCCTTTGGTAAAAATTGAAATCTCATCGAAATCTCATCCGTTTTATACCGGCCAACACAAAGTGGCTGATTCTGGCGGACGTGTCGATCGATTTAAACGTCGTTACCAAAGATAACGAAATAGATCTACCCAATCTGAATTCAAAAAAACCCGATTTTTTCGGGTTTTTTTGTGCGTTAAATAAACCGCCATTAAATACTGTAAGATAACTTTACACTTAGATAGTATGCCGCTGGGTTAATATGTTTATTCAGTAGAAATATAATGTTAAAATGAACGCTTGTATGAATCAAACCCACGAAATGAACTCGGAGACCAATTTCATGAGTAAAGATGTTGTAACAATTACCACCCCAGAAGGGAAAACTGCCGAATTACCGGTAAAACGTTCGGTTTTAGGTCCGCCTACTTTTGACATCAAAAGCTTACACAGTCAAACCGGCTACTTTACCTATGATTCGGGTTTTGCAGCGACCGCAGCGTGTACCAGCGACATTACCTTTATTGATGGTGATGAAGGCATTTTACTGTATCGTGGTTATCCGATTGAACAATTAGCAGAAAACAGCAATTTTATGGAAGTATCCTATTTATTGCTTAATGGCGAATTACCCAGTGCCAAAGAATATGAGGACTTCACCTCGTTAATTACGCGCCATACCATGGTTCATGAAAAAATCCGCTCTTTCATGAAAGGATTTCAATACGATGCCCATCCAATGGCCATGATGATGAGTGTGGTTGGTTCGTTTGCGGCTTTTTACCATGATGCCACCAACGTTAACAGCGAAGCGGATCGCAAACTGGCCGCTGTTCGCTTAATTGCCAAGATGCCTACCGTAGCTGCAGCTGTTTATAAAAATTACGTGGGTCAACCCATTATGTACCCCAATAACAGTTTGAACTTTACTGAGCGTTTATTAGCAATGATGTACGGGGTACCGGCTGAGCCATATGAAATTAATCCGGTGGCTGCCAAAGCCTTGGATTTATTGTTTATTCTGCATGCTGACCACGAGCAAAATGCCAGCACCTCGACAGTCCGGTTAGTCGGCTCTACCGGCGCCAATCCCTATGCTTGTATTGCGGCTGGGATTGCATCCTTATGGGGACCGGCACACGGGGGCGCCAATGAAGCGGTATTAAATATGCTGGATGAAATTGGTGATGTCAGTCAAATCGATAAATACATTGCCAAAGCCAAAGACCGAAACGACCCGTTCCGGTTAATGGGTTTTGGCCATCGTGTTTATAAAAACTTCGACCCACGCGCGACAATTATTCGCAAAGCCACCCATGAAGTGTTGGATTCTTTGGGCATTGATGATCCGCGTTTAGAATTAGCGATGAAATTAGAAGACATTGCTTTAAAAGATGAGTATTTTGTCGAACGCAAACTCTATCCTAATGTGGACTTCTATTCGGGTATTATCTACAAAGCATTAAATATCCCAGTGCAAATGTTTACCGTCATGTTCGCGCTGGCGCGGACGGTCGGTTGGACTGCCCAATGGTTGGAGCAGTACCAAACCGAAGACACCCGCATCGGTCGTCCACGACAGGTCTACCGTGGTGCTAAACAACGTGATTATGTGGCTAAACATAAAAGATAAACCATGCTAAAAGCACATTTAAAGTCTTTGGGGCTCAACCCTGAGACCGTGCTTAACCACCTCGATTCACACTTAACCCTGTCCTTCCAAGATGGGGTTTTGTTGTTAGCCGACAAGGAACATCCGGACCACGACTTGGTTATTGACTTTTGTGAACCTCGATTTCAATATCGGCTTGAACGTGCTGAACATGAACTAGTGGTTAAGGCTTGTCGTATCAAGAACCACATTAACAATTCCACTCGATTAAAATTGTTAGATGCCACCTGTGGTTTGGGTCGTGATGCGATGCTGCTGCAACTAGCGGATTTTCAAGTTACCGCTTGTGAGCGTCACCCCATACTGGCAGCTTTATTAGCCGATGGTTTGCACCGTTTACCCGATTCATTGGACCGCTTCACTTTATGCGCTCAAGATGCCCGCGAGGTTATGCAGCATCATTCATTTGATGTGATTTACCTAGACCCTATGTTTGCTGAAAGCCGTAAGTCAGCCAAAGTTAAAAAAGGTATGCAAATATTACAACAGCTTCATCACAAGCAAATAAATGACAGCGAGGCCCTATTTGAAGCTGCTTGGCTGGCAACTTGCCAACGTCTGGTGGTAAAAAGAGGAGCTAAAGCAGCCACCATAAATGCTGTAAAACCAACTTTTCAATTAAAAAGTAAAACCTGTCGGTTTGATGTTTATCAACGCAGTTAGAGGCAATTAAGCTGTTTATTGATATAAATAGCGACTTAAATGTTTATCACTAAAATTATTTATGTAACCTTTTAATCCGGGATTAACCAAATGCCTGGAAACATAAAAATACAACGGTATCATCGGTAATTGTTGCTGCAGTATCGCATCAGCCTGGCTGCTTAAAGCAGCCCGCTCATGCACCGTTAGTACCTGCGCTCGTAATCGTTTAAGTAAAGCATCATAACGAGGGTCATTAAATCCATAATAATTAAAGTGTGACTGGGATTCAAACAGCTGTAAATAATTTAAACTGTCTTCGTAATCTGCAATCCAGCCGCCCCTAAATAGTTGTTTATTCGGGCCTTTTCGGGTCTCTATAAAAACTTTCCATTCTTGATTTTTTAAACGGCTTTTAATGCCTAAATTTTGCCACCACATGGCAGCCACCGCTAATGCCACTTTCTTCTGATTATCGCTGTTGTTATAAAGAATTTCCAAGCGATCTCGTTTTATATTAAAACCACTTAACGCCAGATACTGTTGGGCTTTTTCAAGGTCAAACAAATCCTTCTTATTGCTCTCATCAGGCAACAAGCCGGCTGCCGGCTGCTGTCCTGATTTGAGGACCTTTTCCACCAAAATAGTTCGATTGATGGCAAAATTGAGGGCTTTTCTTAAATTCAAATCGGTTAACTGTTTATCGGTTAGGTTCAAACCCAGAAAAAAGCTACCATTATAAGGGGCAATCCGCAAAGCATCTGCTAGATGCATTCGCAACCAATCCAATTGGGCATCGGGTACCGTTTCAGTAATTGCAAGTTCCCCCGCTCGAAAGCGCAGCAATTCAGAATTCTGATTTTCAGTCACCAAATACCGGATGGTTTCAAAGTGGACGCTGTCAGCTGCATGGAAAAAGGTGTTTTTTTGCAACTTTACATATTCGTGAGGCTGGTGTCTCTGTAATTGATAAGCGCCGTTAAATACAGATTTACCAGCAGCCGGCAAGGGCGCAAAAACGGGCAGTACTAACTTATCAGGCAAGCGCAAATCCGGACTTTGTAATTTGATTTGAAGCTGATGCTTATCTCGACTGCTTACTTGTAACTGCTGCTGATTACGCATATTAGCAAATAAAAAACCGTATGGAGCCGCTGTTGTCGGTTTAATCGCTTGTTGCCAGGCTCGGATAAAATCGCCTGCCACCACCTCACTGCCATCACTCCAACGGGCATTTTTCTTTAACCTAAAGTCCCACTGTAAGCCATCTTCACTGACTGTGTATCGCTCAGCCACCCCAAGTACTGGTTGACCTTGCTTATCGTAGGTAAGCAGTCCTTCATAAATATCATGTAAGATATGGTGACTGTTAAGGCCTTGTGCTTTATGAGGGTGCAAGGAGTCTGGTTCAGCACCATTGCCACGGTCTAAGGCAATGGCCACAACCGCGGTGGCCGAAACCAACAGACTCAAGGTGAAAACCAATAGACCAGCGAGCGTATATTTTCTCATTATTTAATACTCCATAAATGACGTGGTTTTCGCCTGTAGTTTTGGTATCATTCTTATACTTTATCATGGCCTTACCCTATGACCAAATCTGTGCCCATTGAATCAAAAAATCAACTAATCGACTACATAGCCTCGGGCTGCAAACCCAAAGCGCAGTGGAAGGTTGGCACCGAGCATGAAAAATTTGGCTTTCATAAACACAATCTAAAGCCTTTGCACTATGATGAGCCGGGTGGTATCCGTGATGTTTTAGAGGGCTTAGCTAAACACTATGATTGGCAACCGGTTTATGAAAACGATCACGCCATAGCACTGTATCGTAACGGCTGCTCGATTACATTAGAGCCCGGCGGCCAATTAGAATTATCCGGGGCTCCATTAGCGGATGTTCACCAAACCTGCGCAGAAACCAATCTTCACTTGAAAGAAGTTAAAAGTATCTCAGAACCTTTGGGTTCGGCCTTTTTAGGAATGGGTTTTCAACCGACAGCCAGCCGTGATGACATCGCCTTTATGCCCAAAGACCGATACAAAATTATGAGCGCCTATATGCCTAAAGTAGGCACTCTAGGCTTGGACATGATGAAACGAACTTGCACCATTCAAGCCAACTTAGACTTTGCCACAGAAGCGGATATGGTGAAAAAATTCCGCGTCAGTCTGGCCTTACAACCGGTCGCAACCGCATTATTTGCCAACTCTCCATTTACCGAAGGAAAGACCAATGGCTTCCTCAGCTATCGTTCCCATATTTGGACTGATACAGACCCTGATCGCTGCGGTATTCTGCCTTTTGTCTTTGAATCCGGTATGGGCTTTGAGCGATATGTGGACTATATGCTTGATGTGCCGATGTATTTTGTATTACGTAATGACGTATATTTAGACGCCAGTGGCTTATCATTCCGTGATTTTATGGCCGGCAAACTCAGTATTTTACCGGGCGAAAAACCCACGATTAAAGACTGGGAAGATCATTTAACCACTGCTTTTCCTGAAGTTCGTCTTAAAAAATTCCTGGAAATGCGTGGTGCCGATGGCGGACCATGGCGACGAATTTGTGCCTTGCCGGCGCTTTGGGTTGGATTATTGTACGATGACACTCAGCTTAATCAAGCGGCTGATATGATTAGCGATTGGACTGTAGAAGACCATGCTTATTTACGCAGCCAAGTACCTAAACTAGGGCTTTGTACGCCTTTTAAAGAGGGCAATGTCAGGGATCTGGCTTTACGGATGTTGGCCATGTCGCGCGCCGGTTTAGAAAAACGCGCCATTAAAACCAGTTGTGGCAAAGACGAGAGCGTTCACCTAAATGCGTTGCAAGTTATTGCTGATACCGGTGTCACACCAGCAGAACGTAAACTGGGTAAATACCATGGTGTTTGGAATAAGCAATTAGACCATATATTTGAATTATGTGCGTTTTAACTTTACTCACGGTCTAAAAAAGCCCGGAATTCCGGGCTTTTTTGTGGGCTTAGAAAGCCGCTTAATGCGCTTGCATTAATGACTTAATTGGAACATTTTGACGTACCCAATCACCGCCTTCGGCACCCGGATAACTTATATTAATATCGGTTACGCCATCAGTTGTCATATCCATCAAGGTATTCTTTAGCTTTAACTGCAAACCACCAATCGCATCCACAGTTAACGGTTGCTTGGCTTTGGTTCGACCGTACCCGTTCACCTGATAAAATGCGGTTTCATAATTCTCGCCCGCATTAAATCCACCGGCTTCAGCCAATGCCCAACGTGCATTACCATCGGCATCATAATAAAACAAATAAGCTTGTAACTGTTGATTGGTATGGATAATCGAATAACCCCAACCGGCATCATCGTCACCACCATACCAAGACGTGCCAAAATCTGTTTTAGGCTTGTTCCGATCCAATACAATTGGCTCAATACACCATGTTTGGTTTTCATTATTGATTGTAAACTCGGCCAAAGCCACCCGCGCCAAATTACGATTTTCACCGTCCTGACAAGCGGCGTGGGCACGCGCAGTGGCGTTATTAAAGTCAATCGACAAGCGACCCTCGGTTAACACTGGATCGGCAATAACCGGTATCGCGTCTTTCGGGTTAATGCTGTAAACATATTTTGGCTTTTCTAAACTCCCGCTATCATAACTGGCATTTAAAACACCATTCTCCAAAGTTGTCACCGAATTATACCACTCAGGGTTGCCTGAATTATCATAGGTATAAAACATCGTGTAATAAAGGTTATCACGTCCCACAGCTTCAACAATAAAGCCATGACCGTTGTACTTGGGGTCATACCAAGAGCCTTTGGTGGGCCTGACATTACCGCTGTTTATACAGCTATCACACACCATCTGACTTTGGTTAATGGTGTTGGTTAATCGAATGTCATCCACCCAAAATCCGGTTACGAAACCCAGGGTATCGGTAATGCTGCGAAACCTAAAACGTATAGTTTTGCCGACATAAGTTGTCGCCAAATTTACTTCAGCCTCGCGCCATTGTGGCTGATTACCGGACCAGGCAAAATGACTTTGGGCGGTGTTATTATTACTCAGCTGACCATCATAAGGTACGGAACTTAAGGAACCTATATCGAACCAATTTTCCTCACCCTTGATTTGCATTTCCAGTACCACACCATCCCATTTTTGTACAGCTGAAGCTTCGGTGTCATATGCCAGAGCAAAACTTAAAACGTTGCCGCCACCGGCTAAGGTCAGCCAGGGCGAGGTTAATGTCTTATCTGAATAATTATCTTCACCGGGGGCAAACCAGCTGGCATTACCCGAATAGACATTATCAGTAACTTTTAACCACGGTAGATTACCTAAATTAAGTGCCTGAGACATACTGTCATCTGTCTCCGCACCAGCAAAAAAATCACCTTTTTCAGTGACCTGATTGACGGCTGTCATAGGTGTCACGGTAGTTTCAAAACTACCAAAATCAGTCATCACAGTAATCGGCACTGTAATGGTCGCGGCACACGATGCGTTATTGGCTAAACTCACAGAAACAGGAATTACTTGGCGCCCAAAGGGTGCCAAATTGACTGTGGCTGTTCCGCCATTTACAGTTAAATCACCACTGCTTTGTACCTTCACTGCCACTTGGCTTAAACTTAAATTACTGTGGTTTTCCAGTTCTAACATAAGTTTGCCGGTTTCACCCAAATCAAGGAAATTATCGTCATCACAGCTCGAATCTGTGGCTATAAATTTAAGCACAGAGACTGAAACTGGGTTACGCTGGGCTTTATACGTTCCGCGCCCATGGGTGCCAACATAGAGCGTGTCATCATCAGCCCAAACTAAATCGATAACCCGAGTCAGAGCCGGACCGTAATTGTGGTAATTTCTCCAGGTATAGTTAAAACCATTGCTGCTTTCACCTACCCATAAGCCCAATTCACTGCCAACAAAGAGTCGATTGGGTTGGGTTGGGTCATTGATAACCTGAAACAAAGGTATATTGGGCAGATTACTGGCAATAGATATCCAGTTCAAACCACCGTCAATCGACTTGATAATTCGGCCTTTACTGTAGCCACCCAAGGTGGCATAGAGGGTTTTTCCTGAGGTATCAAAAACGTCCACACGAATATCCGTAAATATAGTGACGCCATATCCTATTTGTTGCGGATCAATTGTAACTTTGGTGACATTATTCGCTGCACCTAAACCATCAATAATAACAAATTGATTATTATTGACATTGGCCATACCGGCAAATGCTTGGGTTGATTTAAAGGGATTAAAAGCCAAAGCCGATACCGAAGCACCACTTATAACGCCGCTAACATCTTGCCAATTGGCATTACCAAGTTGTCGAATGTTAGAAGAATAATAAACCTTGTTGGTCCCGACTAACATACGATTACCATTGTTATCATCGAGTACAAACGGCTGAATAAAACGAGCCCCTTCGGTTTCCGGTAAAACAATACTTTCCGCGGATAAAGCACCATCAGCTGAACCATACATTTGGCCGTTTACATACGAGCCGTAAACAAAATTTCCCTGTTGCTGATCCCAAGCGCTAAAACCACCATCACCGCCTTGCCACTCCAGCCATGTTTGCTGGTCACCAAAATACAGTTGGGAACCATTGTCTTGGGTTCCGGATGTTAAAAATTGACCATCGGGACTAACTGCGATGCCATAGGATTGAGAAATATTTAAGCCATTATTTAAATGGCTGAAGGTATTACCTCCATCCATAGACTTGGCCACGCCACCATCTGTCACGAAATAGATATCGTTGTCATTATGGGGTGAAAAGAAATAACCATGGTGATCGGCATGCATATAACGTTCAACACTGCCGGCTTGCGCCCACCAGTTAGACTTCTTAACAATACTACTGCCACCATCAAAACTGGTATATAAATCGATGGCTCCTACCAAGACATGGTTTTGGTTATTTGGATTCACGGCAATCGCTAAGTCATACCAGCCCTGTCGCTCAATAAAATTAGTTTGTGATGCCGTTCGGTTAAATTGTAAGTTTTGTCCGCCAGAAGCCGCCCATAATCCGAGGGTACCATTGGTCGCTCCTCCGCTTAATTCTTCAGCTTCTTTTGAAACAGCCACATAGACTTTGCCGGTTTGCGCAAATCCTATCTCCATTCGCTCCACATCTTCTATCGGCAATCCATGATTACTTAATTGCTGCCAATGAGCACCGCCATCCGTTGAACGCATCACAAAGCGCTGTAGATTGGTCACTTGACTGGCTTTTAAGATGCCGGAAACTGGATTACCACTGTTGATAATTTTATTCCCTAAAGCCAGTTTAATCATGACTGAAGGAATCGTAATGGTGCTGTCTTCACCACCCATAATAATGGGTAATGAACTGTCGTTCTGATAGACAATTACAGCGATGGCGCCTTTAGTCTGGGCGTTTTTTACCTTGGCAGTAAAGTCACAGCTACCGCGTTGAATTAAAGCGATTTTACCCGTAATGTTGTTACTGATGGGTTCACAAGCATCTTGAGTAGAGCCCACACCATCACGTGCCAGAACGATTTGACCACTAATACCGGCAGCCGGCACTTCAGGGCCAAAAGCAGCCGGCATGGCATCATAATTACCGGCCAAACCGGATGGTGCGGTAATACTTAATTCAGCGAGAATTTGATTGGGGTTACCAAAATGATAAGCCAGTAAATGCTGGTCATTGGACGGATCTTTCTTTAAGTCGGTAAAACCACGGCCTGTAGCTGGATGGTTACTGACTTCCTGCCAGGTTTGCCCTAAATCAGTTGAGCGCATAATTCCGGTGCCGGTGGCGGCAATTAGAATTTGTGAATTTGGTATCCGCGCCATACGATTAACGTAATAAAAATTTTGGTTGTTGGTACTGGTAAGTTGGGTCCAACTATCACCAAAATCTTCGGAAACAAAAATACCAGCACCTTGGGCTGCATCGAAGTTAAAAAACCCCTCACCGGTACCAACAAATACTCGCTCTGAGTTGTCCGGGTCAACCAACATACTGCCTATAGCTATATTAGGCAAAAAATCCGACTTTGGGTGCCAACTTTTGCCATCGTCGATTGATTTCCATACCCCACCGGAAACACCACCTGCCAATAGCACACCGGGCTGAGTGGGATGTATAGCAAAACCACGAATACGACCACCAAATACACCCGGGCCTATTTCATCAAATCGCATTGGCAATATAGCCTCAGATTGTAACGATTTTTCAGTAATCTTAATTGCTCGTTTAATATCCATATTGAGCTGTGAAGGATTTTTGCCCTTGGGTGTTTGTCTATAGTCAGCCAACCAACGAGCCGCTTGATCGGGTTTATCGTATTGCTTTTTTTCCTTCTTCTTAACAAAAACATCGGTGCTTTTGTTCTCATTCTTCTGAACGTCCAAAGCATTATTGGTGCTTAAGCCGATCTGCGTTAGATAAACCATAGCTATAAGCAGCGCTATGAAAGATAAATTAACACGTGTTTTCATAATATTGTGAGTTAAAAAAACAATCATTTTACCATAACTAACTGAAACCCAGTGAGCTACAAACCGGCACAAAAAAAGCGGGAAGACCAAAAGCCAACCCGCTTTTAATTAATTGACTATAACGATTTATTTTATAAACGTTAGCAGTAAATAAGAAGCCAAAATAACAACGACCCATAAAACCATACTTCCGGCCGGGTGCTTGTCAGAAAGTAAACCACTTATTTTAGCGTTTTTGTGTGCCAGGTAGTTTGTGGTCAGGGTGAATACCCGATTCACGGACTGGCTGAACACACCGTAAATCTGCTGAGACATAGCCACAGTGCCTTGCCAAACTGCCGGTAATACACGTCGATAAGTCCATTCCACGTCTATGTTGGTTGACCGTAATTCCGGCGGATATAGATTTTTTAGGTTTAGCCATACAAAAGCCAAAGCCGAGAAGAACAACAGTTGCGTTTGTGCCAGTACATGGGTGGCATCATAGGGATTGTAACCGGTGTCATAAGGTAACAATGAATACAAGGCCGCCGGATACACGCCAATACCGACACATAAGGCCGCGGCAATAAACATGGCAATCAACATGTTACTGGGCGGATCACTGGCTCTGATACCTGAGTCATGGGCAAAGAACGCAAAATAAGGAATCTTAATACCCGCATGATGGAAAACACCTGCCGAGGCAAATAATAACATTAACCACACCCAGTTATGACCATTTTCGAGGGCTGCGCTCATCACCATGGATTTACTGACAAAACCGCTAAACAGTGGGAATGCCGATATCGAAGCCGCACCCACGATACATAAAATCGTGGTTTTGGGCATGGTTTTATACAAACCACCCAAATCAGAACCATTAATACGTCCGGTCATGTGTAACACCGCACCCATGGACATAAACAACAGACCTTTAAATATAACATCGTTAAACGCATGCGAGACCGCACCATTAATAGCCAAAGCGGTACCTATACCAATGCCAACAACCATAAATCCTACTTGGTTAATAAGACTGTAGGCCAGCACCCGCCGCAGATCATTTTCAATCACCGCAAAAAATATCGGGAAACAGGTCATGGCTGCACCAATATAAATCAACAGTTCAGTACCTGGATAAGCCCGTGCCAAGCTGTAAACAGCCACTTTACTGGTGAAGGCACTGAGGAACACGGTTCCGGTGACTGTGGCTTCAGGATAGGCATCGGTCAACCAGTTATGGGCAAACGGGAAGGCACATTTAATACCAAAAGCGATAAAAATCAGCCAACCTGCAATGCCTTGTAAACCAATATATCCAAAGGCTAAGGTGCCATTCTCGGCGGCATAAAACAGGGCACCCACCAACAAAAGAAGACCCGATATAACCTGGATAATAAGATAACGCATTCCGGCGGTATAAGCTTTTTGCGTGCGACGTGCCCAAATCAGAAACACCGAAGTAAACGCCAATAATTCCCAGAACACAAATAGGCTCAGTAAATCACCTGAAAACACCGCGCCTAAACCACTACCGGCATACATTAAAGCCGCCACTTGCTGCACCGTATCACGCACATGTAAGGCGTAAATAATGGCAATAAAAGCGGCAATATGAAATACATAGCCGAACATCAGGCTGAGTTTGTCTACCCGATAGGGGATTAACTCATAGCTTAGAAAGGCAAATTGCAGGTGACTACCATCAGGCACAGTCCATAAATGAATGGCACTGAGCACCGGGATGAGCACCATCACTAAGCCACGCAAACGCCCACGAGTAAAGGCGGCAATCACAGCACCAATAAAAAAAGGTACAAACGGCGGTATCTCAAGCATCCACATTGTTATCACCTTTTGTTAATTGCTGATCTTTTTGGAATCTGGCTTCTTCCAGCTTTTCATAATAATCTTCAGGTCGCATCAAAAAGGTGCGCATCCATTTAGCGACAAATACCAACACCACACAACCCACAAATCCATAGATCGGATAAAACCCCCACAAATTCTCCCAAGGGTGATAGACATTGCGCTCTATAACAAAATCCAAAAGTAATAGCAGTGCACACAGCACATAAAACACGGTTAATAAGCGTTTAACGTTTTTTGGATTATCAAAAATATATTGTTTTTTATTGGCCATTGGTGACCCCCGGCGTGTTGAGTATGGCTTGCACTAATTCATAAAGCGGTTGTGGGTAAACAAACAACACCACACAAGCCACAGTGGTCAATGATAATGCCATTAAAGATGGCAACGGAGCTTCATTCACTGTGATTGCAGATCGGTCAATCGAATCTTTGGGGAAGAACCCCCGTAATGGTATGGGTAATAAGTAAGCAATGTTCAGCAAGGAACTAATCATCAGTATCACCATCAGCGCCCATTGCTGGGTTTCCATGGTACCCATTAACAAGAACCATTTACTCCAGGTACCACCGCCCGGTGGCACCCCGATAATGCTGAGGCTGGCAATGAAAAATGCGATCATGGTCACCGGCATTTGCCAGCCTAATCCTTGCATTTCGCTAATTTTCGATTTTCCGGCAGTCACCAATATGGCACCGGCACAGAAGAACAGGGTGATTTTGCCAAAGGCATGCATGGCGATGTGCATGGATCCGCCAATCACTCCCGCTGATGTTGCTAACAAAGCGCCGATGGTGATATAGCCCAATTGACTGATGGTCGAATAGGCTAGACGGGCTTTTAAATTATCTTGGCGCATGGCAATCAGTGATGATAAAAGTACCGTGATACCGGCCAAGTAAAGTAAGAATTGGGTGCTCGGTAAAATTGCCAATAAATCAAGGCCGAAAATAAACACACACACTTTCATGATTGAAAAGACACCGGCCTTAACCACCGCCACAGCATGTAACAGGGCACTGACCGGCGTTGGCGCCACCATCGCAGCAGGTAACCAACGGTGAAAAGGCATAATCGCTGCTTTACCAATACCAAACACGAACAGTATCAAAATAGCACCGGCCAAAACCAGATTGACATCACCAGCAAAAACACCGCCAGCGGTAAATGCCAGGCTACCGGCCACCATCCAGGTACTGATTATCGCCATCAGGAAAAATAAAATCGAGGTACTCAGTAAAATGCCTAGATATACCCGGCCTCCGGCTTTGGCTTTATCTGTCCCGGCATGAGTTACCAATGGATAAGTGGATAATGTCAGTACCTCGTAAAAGATAAACAAGGTAAATAAATCAGCGGCAAAGGCCACGCCCATGACGGCACTGATGGCAATGGCAAAAAAACTGTAAAAACGGGTTTGCTTAACCTCATTGTGTTTACGCATGTAGCCAATGGCATAAACGGTGGTAATAATCCACAGAAAACTGGCAATCAAGGCGAACAACATACCCAGGGGTTCAATGTGGAAATTAATACCTAAACCGGGAATAATTTCCAGCCATTGGACTTGAATATCTGCTCCTTGTTTTAACCCGTTATAAAGCTTAACAACACAATAAAACAGCAGTAAGCCGGTGCCAATGGAAACGCCTTCGCGCAGATTGGGCTTACGGCCCGTGGCCACGATGGCTATCACCGCAAAAAAAGGCAGCGCAATGGACAATTGTAATAATGTTTCTAACGATAGATTCATGGCACTATCCCAAACAAGTTTTCCGCTGCCAGTTGAGCGATTTGCACATTAATCCGGGTATCAACACCAAAGTACACATTCGCCAACACCAAAATCCATGTAGGTATTAAGATGCCCAGCGGTGCCTCTTTAACGGATTCGTTGTCTTTATTCGGGGCACGGAAATAAGCGACTTCAACCACGCGCCACAGATAGATAATGGCCAATAAAGAGCCGAACAGGATGAGTATCGCCACCGGCCACCAGCCGTTTTCAATCATGGCAACAACCAAATACCACTTACTGATAAAGCCAACCGTTAGCGGCACACCGATTAAACTCAAACCACCGACCACAATAGCCGCCATGGTTAAAGGCATTTGTCGGCCTAAACCCTGAAAACTTTTTAATTGAACATTGCCCAGTCGGTACATAACGCCAGCCAAAGCCAGGAATAAAGCACCTTTCATCAACGCATGGTTAAATATGTGCATAAGACTGGCCGATAAGCCCGCCGCTGTGCCGGCACTGATACCCACAATCATGTAACCCACCTGGGCGATACTTGAATAGGCAAATATATGCTTTACATTTTGTTGATAAATAGCCGAAATGGAGGCCACAAAAATACCCAGTAGCCCCAACACCAAAAACAATATATTTAAGGGCAAAGTGGTGAATGAGAAGGATAAGCCAAAAACAGTAAACGTAAATCTGATGAGCAGATAAATCGCCACTTTGGTGGATGTAGCCGCCAACATCGCGGTGACAATTGACGGTGCGTACGCATAGGCATTGGGTAACCACAAATGTAATGGGAACAACGCCAACTTTAAACACACCCCAACCACCACAAAAGCAAAAGACACAAACACGGTTCGGGTTTGCGCCACCTCCGGCAACCGTTCCGCCAGGTCTTGCATATTTAAAGTGCCGGTCATCTGATACATTAAGCCGATACCAATCAAAATAAAGGTGGCGCCAATGGTACCCATAATGAGGTATTGATAAGACGCCCACAAAGCGCGCCTGTCTTTACCCATGGCAATCAGGGCATAGGCTGACAACGATGAAATTTCCAAAAACACAAACACGTTAAAGGCATCACCGGTGGCCAGAATACCAAGCATACCCGTTAAGGACAACAGATACAGAGCATAAAAATAGGTCTGGCGATTGCTTGATAACTCATTTTCTAAACTGGTACGTGCCGCCAGTAGAACCACAGCACTGAGACCTGAAACAACCATTATCACAAAGGCATTTAAGGCATCAATGCGGTACTCTATTCCCCACGGTGGTGCCCAGCCGCCCAGTTCGTAACTAATGGCCCCTGTGCTGGTGACTTGTTGCACCAACAGAACACTGATTGTGAACGTTAACGCTGTAACCACACAAGCAAACAGCCAAACTAGTTTGGGTCGCTTTAAGAATAAGCACAAAGGTGCCGCCAGCAGGGGTAATATGACCTGCAATATGGGTAAATGTGCCATCACGATAGATTATCTTGTTGTTGAATGAATTCTTCTTCGATACTGTCATACGCTTCGTTAATGCGGACAATAATCGCAAGCCCCAAGGCCGTGGTGGCAATACCCACCACAATCGCTGTCAGGATCAGCACATGGGGTAAGGGGTTTGAGTATTGAGAAATGCCTTCGGCTAAAATTGGAGCACTGCCGCCATCCACTTTGGCCACACTGATATAAAAAATAAACACCGAGGTTTGAAAAATGGTCAAGCCCACCATTTTTTTAATGAGATTACCATGCGCAATAATGATATAAAAACCAAGCATCATCAGTGCCACCACAACCCAATAATTGTAATGTCCAATTAACATATTATGCTCCTAAATCATCCGAGATTTGTTGAGGTCCTTTGCGCCCGGCAAAGTTAAAGAAAATAATGATAATGACCGATGCAACGGTCATACCGACGCCCAACTCAATCAGTAAAATGCCTAAATGCTGTCCCGCCACCGGGTTTTCCAACAACACGTTGTAATCAAGAAAAGTACCACCATTGAGGAAAGAAACAACCCCGACCGCGCCATAAAGCAAAACCCCAAAAGCCGCAATCAATTGAATCAAACTTTGACTAATAACCCGGCGAGCTATATCCATGCCAAACAACATCGCATATAAAATGATACCGGCACCAAAAATCACACCGGCCTGGAAACCGCCACCGGGCCCGTATTCGCCATGAAATTGCACATACAGTGCAAACAACAGAATAAAAGGAATTAATATCTTACCGACAATGCGCAGTACGATGTGTTGATTTTCAATGGAGTCATTAATCGTCGGCAGTTTCTTGCGGGTACCTGTGCCATTGACTGTGGATAATAAACCAAGAATACCGAGACCGGCGGTAAAAATAACTACCACTTCACCGAAGGTATCAAATCCCCGGTAAGAAGATAAAACTGAGGTCACAATATTCGGAATACCTATTTCATCATAGGAATCTTCAATATAACGTTGTGCAACATGGGTGTGAGCGGGTGCATCAGCCATACCGAAAATAGGCATGTCATAGGTACCGTAAATTAATAAACCACCTGTGACCAACACCACCAGCAGCGCCAACAACGGTTTATGCCGAGACGGGTGTTCTTTGCGCTTTGTTTTGGCAATCGCCACCAACAATAACAAGGTGGAAATGCCGGCACCGACAGAAGCTTCGGTAAACGCCACATCCACAGCATCCATGGCCATAAAAAAACTGGCGGTGAGTAAACCATAAATACCGAGCAACATAACAACGGCAATCAGGTCTTTCATCCAAATGATTGCGACAACCACACCCACCATCAAGATGAGCAAAACAATATCAATTAACGTTTCGATGATTTCGACTCCTGCTGACTTTTATTGTTAGAGATTGGCTTTAGGCCACTGCGAAAAGCGGCTTTGGCTAAGGCATGTCCGGCTGTTGGACTGGTCAGTAAAATTAACAATAGAATGATAATCAACTTCATAATCACCAAAGCACCCGGATTGAGCAACATCATACCTATGATAATCATGGTCGAAGCTAGGGTGTCGGTGACTCCGGTGGCATGCATTCGCGTATAAAAATCAGGAAACCTGATTAAACCAATGCCGCCGGCTAAAACTAACAGCGCACCTATCAATAAAAATATTCCACTGAGTATTTCCATGAACATGTCCATTAACGTCTCTCCTGCTGTGATTGATTGTCACTGTCCTGACTAAACCCATCTGAATCTGATAGCCGCAAGAAGCCAATGACACTGATGAAATTAATTAAGGCATATACCAGAGCCACATCCAAAAAATCCGGACGACCCATGAAAAACCCCATTAAAGCAATCAATAACACGGTTTTGGTACCAAAAACGTTAACCGCCAGAATGCGGTCATATAGGCTTGGCCCCATAAAACAACGCATGATGGACAAAGTCATAACGACAAACACTGCGACAATAGTGGCACTAATCATGATTTTTCCAGTTGGCAAACCCGGCGAGCCATTTCGCCGGCTTTGAGGGCTTCTAAATCCTCATGCAATAATGCATGAACGGTTATTTCATCGTCTTCTAACTCAATCACCACGGTGCCTGGCGTTAAAGTGATTGAATTGGCCAGAATAACTTTACCCATGTCGGTTTTAGCACAGATTTTTATGGTTGCGATAGACGGTGAAATATATGCTTTACCAAGCACAATATGTTTCACCACTTTGATGTTAGACAGCACAATCTCTTTCATCAACCAACCATAATATCGCGGCAACCTAAAGGCCAAATAAAACGGCACCGATTCATAGTCAACGACATCCATGCGACGGACAATAAACACCACCAAAGCCACGGACACGACCCCTAACATCAGGATAATCGGCGTAAACATGCCGGAATTCATCAACCAAAACAAAGCCAGCGCTATTGTTATACTCAGGGTGTATCGCATCATAATATTCGCTCATTAAAAGCCGAGAAAAGATCTGTAAGCAAAGACCATCGGTTTGGCATTCGGACAGGCTTGCTTATCGCCCTCATAGGAATGGCGTTAAAGGTGAGATAATTTGTGGTCAAGGTTTGTTGCATTAATACTGTCTCTTATCTAATTAATTTGTCATTCCGATCATAAGTATTTGTAAGTAAACTTAATAGAGGCTCAACAACACGTTTGTACCGTTATCAAAACCCAAACCAAAAAAATGATTTTGAGATAATAAGCAATTGTTACCATGGGTGCAAGCATTGACGGAATAATCGGTGCTTAAAAATCGCAGATAACACCTTGGCGAGCCATTAAAAAAACCATCCTGCCGTCATTTTCCAGCTCACTTATATCATGTGCCTGCTAAATCGTGCGATATTATGCTGTTTTTTTAACAGGGAAACAACCGCTTTATAGCCGAAAAGTGATGCGCCAAATATCCTAAGAGACCTTTGAACATGTTAACAACCCACCCCCCAACCTTGGGGGTACTGTCAAAATGTATTGCACGCTAAACTTTCACCATTAATTTTGGAGAAAACAATGAAATATGTATTTTTAATGCTGTTAAGCAGCACAGTGATGGCTCAACCCTGGTCTTTTGTTGAAGATCTGACCCCTGCCGAGGCCATTGAAGGGGATTATGGTATTGGTATTGTATTTGCCGGTGATTACCTGGTGGCCTCCTGGCCACGTACTTTTTCAGGTGGTCTGACCCAGGGCAGTACCGGCCCGGATTCCTGTGGTGAAATCATTACCTATGAAAAAATCGACGGCCGATTTACCGAGTTATCACGATTAACTGCTGCCGATTTGGTCGGAAGTTGTGTTGAAGGCGATGGTTTTGGTTATTCGCTGGCCTATGATAATGGTCGATTAGCCATTGGTATGCCGGCCGGTGTTCGTGCCGGTATGGGACGACCGGGTGGTGCAACCGATGCCGATTCTCTGGTTTTTATGACTCATTTTGACAATGGCAATTGGGTGTTAGATGAAACACTGATGGCCAATGATTTAGGTGGTGGCCGCGGCATGGGTATGCAAATGGTTTTGGAAGATGATGTACTGCTGGTTCATGCCCATGAATATGACACCATTTATGGCTTTTCATTTGTTGTGAGTACCGGTGTTTATATTTTTGAAGACAGTGGCAACGGTTTTCAACAAACCCAAAAACTGACTGAAAACTTCCACTTATTTGGCC
>Ga0079224_100001813_pt1 | contig 25174 bp, 22 predicted proteins | sample Stecom2015_FD_80414 | JGI IMG/M metagenome (GOLD analysis project Ga0079224, IMG submission 80414) | Agricultural soil microbial communities from Utah to study Nitrogen management - Steer compost 2015 | ecosystem: Environmental > Terrestrial > Soil > Agricultural land | place: USA: Utah... | reverse complement strand
TTCTTCTTTGCTGGAGCCTTTATTTCCGGGAATGGTCCGTCCATTTCCTCGTTTGTAGGAAATCGCTTTGCAGGACAAACGGCAACAGCGTTTGCACTATTTGCGGGGATTAGCAGCATTGGCGGAGCGGCTGGCTCATATCTAATCGGATTTACGGGGAGTCGTTTCGGCGTGGGGCTTTCTATCTTCTTAGTTCCGATCTTTAGTCTCACCTTGGCAGTGACTCCATTCGCTTGGTTCCTAAAAGATCGCTCGCTAAGTTCGATTAAGATGCCAGCAGAACTCGTGGGCAGCCCTTCAATAGGAGACCAACGCGAGGTGGACAGGGGCTAGCGAGCACGTTATATGGACTTTCAGATGGAAATCGAACCGCAGAAGTTTGAGATTTATGTGGATGGTCTAGATCACCCCGAAGGTTTGGCATTCGATTCTGATGGTGTTCTGTGGGCGGGAGGTGAAGCAGGACAGGTGTACAGGATCGATGACAAGGACCGGGTCAGTGAAGTGACAAATATTGGCGGTTTCTGTCTTGGTCTTACGTTTTCTTCAGACGACGAGCTTTTCATATGTAATCCCAAGCTGTCTGCGGTAGTTCGGGTCAGCAAGAGCGGGAAAGCGTCTCTTTTTGTGGATTCTGCGGGTGGCCGTCGGCTCGTCAATCCGAATACAAGTGTCTTTGATTCGGAAGGGAACCTATATGTTGCCGACTCAGGACGCTGGCTACAGGACGATGGCTACATATATCGGATCGCGCCCGATGGCAACGGTGAGGTTTTTGCAGGTCCCCTTGCATTCCCCAACGGAACAGCACTGAGTGAAGATGAACGATTTCTTTATGTGGCTTTGAGTACGACAGACGAAGTGATGCGAATTGAAATCACCCGAGGAGGAAAGGCAGGTGATATGGATATTTACGTCAAGGACATTGACAGGGTTCCTGACGGGTTGGCACTGGACGAAACCGGTAGTCTCTATGTGAGTTGCTATGCTTCGGATTGTATCTATCGGGTGGATCCGCAACGAACAGTTCAAGTACTGAGCTATGACCGGAACGGCATAATCCTAGCGCGCCCTACGAACTTGGCTTTTGGGGGTATCAACCGCGATGAACTGTATGTCGCCAATTTAGGTCGATGGCATATAGCCCGAACAGTTATTGGCCGAAGCGGACAGCGGATGGTCAATCAAAGAAGGGGCGACACAACTTGAAGGCCTGACGGAACACTTTCCTTGTTCCCACGGCTGATGAGGTACGGCTGAGCCAATTTGTATTGGAGTACAGCGGATGTTCAATAGACGTGCCTTTCTTGGGTTTCTCGGTAGCGGCTTGACATTGAACTCTAGCCGATTGTGGGAATCTCCTGCCGGGGTTTCAAAGGAAACTCTCAAGCTCCAACCCTACGCTTGGCAGGGCCCTTACGCTGAGTACCGGACTAGTCAGAGAGCCGACCACGACTGGCGTTTGTGCGCAGATCTCAGGGCACCTTGGATGATGAAGGGAGAACGACTTATTCTTCGCACAAGTGAAATCGTCGGATACGAGACCGGCTTTCTCTACGATGACCACTTCCCACCCGCCGAACCTGAGGGGAGGGGTAGGGGCTATCGTCACATTCCCTTCAGGTGGAACGAACCTCCGCTGGAAAATGAGCTCTCGGCTGATTGCACAGTACCTGGAAAAGGGCGATTCTGCCTAATTTTGGTGGCACATGAAGATTACTGGGACATTAAGCTAGCAGATCGCAATGAGCTGTCTTACCCAATGGGCAAAGTTGATTGGCATTTTTGCGTTGTTGGGTTTGAGAGTCTGTCGTTTTCAGACTCAACTCGTACGCGTACCTACCTATTCGACGGTAGGCATCTCCGGACGTTCGCTGAATTGAGTGGCGGACCAAAAATGGAGCTTTTCAGAGTTCAGGGCGGGGATCGATTCATTCCAGTTGGGCACGAAAGCCTTCCTGTCAACTCCACGGAAGCCAAGGCGCCACTAGTGATAGTCGAATCCCGCGATCGAAAACATGTGGCCGCCCTCGGTTTCGAACAATCGTACACTATCTACGGTGACCCTGTGGGCAATAAGTGCTTCCACGCTGATCCCTATTTTGGTCCTCTAACGGAGACGGGTGAAGAGCGTCTCATTCGAGGACGCCTTTACCTTATAAAAGGAACTGCACAAGAGGCACTTAACCGATATATACGCGATTTCGAAGGAAGCGACTAAAATTTGGAAGCTAGCTCTGAAAGATTGCATCAGGGAAGAATTGAAATCGCGCAACAATTGTAGGGCAAGGTGACCCGCTTTCTGAACAAGCACGCAAGGCCTATCGCCCTATGCACGACTCGCTGGCGGGGATTCGTAACACTATGCACTGCCATTCCCTTGCTTCGCGTACCGACGTTGGCTGGGAGGAAGGGAATGAAAGTTGAGGACCTCTGCAAAGATCCTGGGCCTGTGAATTCTACAGTGACACAGAACATCTACATCAAAGTCTTTGATCCGGAACTCCGAGGTGCAGCTGAGGGCTTTTCAATTGAGCCTAGACCAGAAGAGGCGCAAAAAAACGCAAATAACAAGAATGGTGCAAATCTGAGTAAAATGTACAGAAATGAAATGACTGCAAACGATTGATTCTAAAGTGCCCGGGGCGGGGATCGAACCCGCACGGGGCTCTCGCCCCACAGGATTTTAAGTCCTGTGCGTCTGCCTATTCCGCCACCCGGGCATGATGAGTCGTAAAAGGTTTACATTTTATCGCGTTTCTTTCCATCCGATAGTGAAAGATCATCCGTGTCGAAGATCGATTGTGACAGCGCCGGCGATCGACCGTCCAGAATGTGGCTGGGGAAAAGACCTTCGGGTGGAACGGGGAATGGATTCGACACCAAGGCATGCAAATACAGGGGCTGATGTCGGATCCATTCCCGCGCCTAACTCGAACTTCATCGATCAGTGGTGCTAAGCTGTTGAAAGTATCAAGAGCTTACCAGATCTTCATCTTCACAGACGCAGACATGACTAGTCCCGCTGGGGGAAAAGGTGAGTGGCGTCGAAAGTTTCATCGAATTCCTGCATATTCCTTCACTCGTTCTAACCGACGAGATGCACATCCGTTCTGTCAACGAGGCCTTTTGCAGTCAGTTCCAGCTTGCCAGAAACGACTGCCTGGGACAGCGATTTAACGACCTGGAAAATGGCCTATGGGATAGTCCCGAGCTCCACCACCTGCTCGAGGAGAGGTTAGAGGATGAGAACGCTGTGCATGATTGCGAGATCCGGCAGGCGATCGATCAAACCGGCGAGCGGATACTGTTGATCAGTGCTTGCCGGGTTGGCGACGGTCGTCACACTCTGATCATGGCCCAAGATATCACGCAGCAAAGACAGTACGAGGAGTTGCTCCGTGAGCGTGAGAGCCGCTATCGAAGCCTGTTTGAAACAATTGACGAGGGTTTCTGTGTGTTCGAAGTACTTTTCGAAGGTGAGAAGCCAATCGACTATCGGTTTCTAGAGACAAATCCCGGCTTTGACAAGTTAACCGGTCTGCATGGCGCCGTGGGTAAATGTATACGAGAGCTACGACCCCAGCATGAAGAACACTGGTTCCAAATTTATGGGCAGGTCGCCGTCACCGGAAAGCCCCTTCGTTTTACACAACAGGCGAAACACCTCGGAGGACGCTGGTACGACGTTTATGCGTTTCGTATCGGGCCCGCGGAACAAAGGCAGGTAGCCGTTCTCTTCGACGATATTACAGAGAAGAAAAAAGCCCAGGAGATCTTACGCGAGAGCGAGGAGCGCTTTCGTGCGGTGGCTGAACTGGTTCCGGATCTACTCTGGCGGAGCGATCCTGACGGGAAGAGCACATGGTACAACCAGCGATGGATGGAATATACAGGCCAGACGCGCGTTCAAGCAGCGGGATACGGGTGGATTGACGTGATTCACCCGGATGATCGCTCTCGTTCCCTGGACAATTACGAAAGGGCGGTTAGAACCGGACAGCCACTGCAGCAGGAACATCGAATTCGACGGCATGATGGCGTTTATCGCTGGTTCCTTGTGCGCGCAGAGCCCGTGCGAGATGTCGAAGGAAAAATTCTTCACTGGTTTGGAGCGGCAACCGATGTTCACGAACAGCGAGCTGCCGTTGAGTCACTCGAATGGAGAGTCGAGAAGCGCACAAGACAAGTCCGAAGGCTGGCATATCGGTTGACCATGGCTGAGCATAAAGAAAGACAACGGATCACCCGCGTCCTCCACGATAACCTTCAGCAACTCCTCTACGGAGTCGAGATGAGGCTGCGAAAGGTCTCTCAGAGCTTACTGGCCACTCAGGACAAAATGAGTGGCTTGCTGGATGAAACAAATCGTTGGGTGCGGGAAGCGATCCTGACCACTCGCAATCTAACTACTGATCTTTGTCCCCCTGCTCTAGAAAAGGACGAACTGGGTGATGCCCTTCGTTGGCTGAAGCGGCAGATGAAAGAACTGCATGGTCTCGAGATTGATATCGATAAACAATCGTGTCTTTCGATACAAGACAACGAACTTCGAATTTTATTGTTTCATTCTGTGAGAGAATTGCTCTTTAATGTGGTCAAGCATGCCGGCGTGAACCGAGCAACTGTTCGTCTTGAGGAGGATGAAAAGTATTCAATAATTCATGTCATCGATGATGGGTGCGGCTTTAACGCAGCAGAGGTCACCGGCGGGGAAGAAGATGTGTCGGGATTCGGGCTGTTCAGTATCCGAGAGCGTCTCCGACTAATCGGTGGCTATGTCGAAATCCATTCCACGCCCGGATACGGCACTCATATCCAGATCCGTGCTCCGCGGGATAGGGCCGTTCAGGGAACTCGGTGAAATCAAGGAGAAAGCCAGAAATATGATCCGGATATTTGTTGTCGATGATCACCCTATTATCCGGAAAGCTCTCCGGTCACTACTGGAGAATGAATCCGATATTCACATTTGCGGCGAAGCTGCGACAGCACAGGAGGCACTCGAGAGCTTACCTCAAGCCAATCCCGATCTCGTATTGGTCGACATCTCACTTCCCGAACTGGGTGGCATTGAACTCGTACGTATCTTACGTATTCGCAACCCGGGGCTCCCAGCGGCTATCCTTTCCGGTCATCGGGACGGGTTTGTCAAGCAGGCACTAGACGCTGGAGCGAATGGATATATTCTAAAGGGAAATTCAGACGATCTTCCAGAAGCCATCAGGCAGATCGTCAAGGGTAAACAATACTTGAGTCCTGAGATCAGCGTCTGATCGGTCTCAGGAGATCTCGATGGGATAGACTCCTGCCGAGCGCGCATGATCTTGGGACAGGTCCTTTCTACCATCGCCAGGTTTAAAGCAGAACACCCTATCTCAGGCTCCTTTCTCTACAAGATCGTTAAGATCCACCTTTAAGGCCTTTATAGGGGATTTCAGATGCTTTCTTAGAAAAAGATGGAGATTAGAAATAGGACCAAAAAGACGAAGACCAAGAGTTTCGCTATAACCTGCAAAAGTTGAAGCGATTCCGCCGAATCCAAAGACTGCTGCAATAAGTGCGCCGATCAGAAACAGAAAAGCCCACGACAACATGGTGAACCTCCTTTTAAGGGAGATAAGCATGCTCTGTTCCGATTTCAGGTTGAATGCGGTAAAGCCGAGAAATTACATTGGTTACTGGGCGTGCTGTACCCCTGGCTTGTCTCTAGCCGGACGGCAAGCCACAGGAAAAAATTACCTACTTCCTACGGTTTGACGCAATCGAAAGCCGTTTCAGTAATGATCAACCGGGCTGCTGCTCTTTCTTCTGTATTTTTGCCCACGTGTCTCGCAGACCCACTGTTCGGTTCAACACCAGATGGTCGGTCGAGCTGTCTGGATCAACGCAGAAGTAACCCTGCCTCTCGAACTGAAAGCGATCTCCTTCCGAAAAGCCAGCGACTGATGGTTCTGCCTTTGCTCCCTGGAGAATCTCCAGTGAATTCGGGTTGAGATTGGAAATGAAGTCCTGATCCTCGCTTTCCACGTCGTCTGGATTCGGTTTCAGGAATAGCCGGTCATAGAGCCTTACTTCGACATCCAGCGCGTCCGCTGCCGACACCCAGTGGAGTGTGGCCTTCACCTTTCGGCCGTCGGGAGCATCTCCTCCGCGGGTTGCCGGGTCATAAGTGCAATGTAATTCGACAACCTCGCCGGTCTCGGGATCCTTTACGAGGTCTACGCACTTGATGAAATAGGCGTAACGAAGGCGAACTTCTCTCCCGGGAGCAAGTCGATAGAACTTAGGGTGAGGATCCTCCATGAAGTCGTCTTCTTCGATATAAAGAACACGAGAGAAGGGGACCTGCCGCGTTCCCTGTCCAGGGGCTTCGGGATTGTTAATTGCCTGCAGTTGTTCGGTCTGCCCTTCTGGATAATTGGTAATCACCACTTTGAGGGGACGCAAAACCCCCATCACTCGTGGAGCCCTCCGGTTGAGATCCTCCCGAAGACAGTATTCAAGGAGCTGATATTCGACAATGCTGTCCTTCTTAGAAACGCCGATCCGTTCACAGAATGTTCTTATGGCTTCAGGCGTAAAGCCTCGGCGTCTCAGTCCTGAAAGGGTCGGCATCCTGGGATCGTCCCATCCGTTGACGTGTTTCTCTGACACCAGGCGAGCCAGTTTGCGTTTGCTAAGGACGGTGTATGTCAAATTGAGGCGCGCAAACTCGATCTGTTGAGGATGGTAAATCTCGAGTTGGTCGAGAAACCAGTCGTACAGCGGCCGGTGGTCCTCAAACTCAAGTGTGCAAATGGAATGAGTTATCCTTTCAATTGAATCAGACTGACCGTGGGCCCAGTCGTAAGTGGGGTAAATACACCATTTGTTTCCCGTTCGGTGATGAGGTGCATGGATGATTCGGTACATGACGGGATCGCGCAAATTAAGGTTTCCCGAGGCCATATCTATCTTTGCCCTCAAGACGTGGGAACCTTCCGGGAATTTGCCTTCCTTCATTCCTTCCAAAAGTTCAAGGTTTTCCTCAACCGACCGATTTCGATAAGGGCTTTCTCTTCCCGGCTCAGTTAGAGTGCCACGGTATTCTCTGATCTCCTCAGCGCTGAGGCTGTCGACGTATGCTTTTCCCTTTTTGACCAGTTGGACGGCCCACTCGTAAAGCTGGTCGAAGTAGTCAGAAGCGTAAAATTCTCGATCCTCCCAGTCGAAGCCCAGCCAGCGAACGTCCTCGCGAATCGAATCGATGAATTCCTGCTCCTCCTTTAGCGGGTTGGTATCGTCGAATCGTAGATTACACAATCCGTCAAATTCCTTTGCCAGGCCGAAGTTCAGGCAGATCGATTTCGCGTGCCCAATGTGGAGATATCCATTGGGCTCCGGAGGAAAACGGGTATGGACTCGCCCCTCGTACTTGTTGTTACGCAAGTCTTCTCTGATTATTTCGCGGATGAAATCTTGCGACGTCGTGATGCTCGTCTCCGAACTCATACCTCTTTACCCTCTATCAGATTGATTACTACAGCAGCGGGTTAGTTTCACCGCATCCAGCATTCTACGTGTTTCGGCTTTGTTCTGCAGAAAAGGAGTAGTAAAGTTTTTCAGAACCTCACGGGAGGTCTGACAGGTGCCGCTTCCAGGAGCTCAGCACTTGCTCAAGCCAGTCCAAGTTATATTGAAGTAGATGTACAGGCGCACTCTCAGCAGGGCAAGAGAGCGAGATCACACAGAGTTCCAGTTAAGTCTCATCACGCCGATTGGGCGTTCTCCTAGGATTCTGCCGCAGAGACTATTCAGGGATCTATTGGAAGTGAGGGAGACAAAGGTGCAACCAGAGGCGACGATTGCATGCCAATCTTCACGGGAGGATGTCATTCTGATCCTTCTAGCACTGGAAGGACCTCTGGAGGTGCGCGGAAGTCGGGGAGAAAGAGTAGGACTCCAATCCGGCGACGTGGCAAAAGCGTTAGTCCACCCGGACGAGCCAGTCCACCTTCACAATCCGTCACCCAGCGAGCTCTCTCGGCTGCTTCAGATTTGGCTCAGGCAGAAAGACGTCGGAACCGAGGGGAGGGTTGTTAGCAAAGCTTTCGAAACAAAACAGACCCGAGGAACACTACTGCCCGTAGTTTCCGGCCAGATACATCCGGAGGCCCTGGTAGTCGATCAGGACGTGGCGATATACCTTTCACGGCTTTACCCTCCCGAGCAGTTAATCTTTGAAACCTTGCCCGAGAGATCCACCTTTCTTTTTTTGATCGATGGTCATCTCCGTGTAGGTGAAGAACGGATCCATAGCGGCGATGGGCTGGCTATCTGGCGAGAAAGCCTGGTCTCCATCACCGCTCAAGATCGCAGTCAGTTCGTTCTGATTGACCTGCCGCCCGGTTCCCAAGGGGAAGGGCAGAGTTTTAACTCAGTTCCTTAATCCGAATGTTTCGAAAGCGAACCTTGACGCCCTCCTCCCAATCGCCGGGATGTACCTGCAGTCCGATCGATCCTTCTCTAGGAACGCCTTTGCTGGTTTCCTCGGTATGCTGAAAATCAGTGACTAGTACGCCATTCAGCCAGAATCGAATCCGAGCCGGCTCACCTTCTATCTGTATGACCAGATCATTCCACTCGCCCTGTCGAAAATGTTTTTCTCCCTCCGGATTCGAGAAAACACCTCCCTGTGTCCAGGGAAGATAAATCGACCCAATGCTTCCATTCGGTCGGTTATCGAGGGTTACTTGATGACTCTTGCCGTCCGGGCCGACACGGAGGAACACTCCACTGTCTGAGGGATAATCCAGATTGGTTTCCATCCGCACGATGAAATCACCGTAGGTGCCGTCTGTAACCAAAAATCCGCCCCAACCGGGAGGGTCCTGATCTCCGACGATAACACCGTCAATTACTTCCCATTTGCCTCCTGTGCGTTCATCGGGCAGATCCATGTGGCGGCTCCAGCCGTCGAGGTTCTCACCGTTAAACAGAGTAACGTATGTGTCGTCCTCAGACGGTGGCGGTGTTGTGGAGGGAGGGATGGCCGCCTCGGTTGTGGTTTCAGCTGTAGCTGAGCCGTCTGTAATCTCTTCCCGTTGTGGATCAGAGGCAGAGCATCCGGCCAGTACCAGCAAGAAAGCGATACCAACATAGTAGAACCATTGAGCTTCTTTCATATCGGCCATTGTGCCATGCTGCAGAAGAAATCGTTAGTCTTTAATGCCGGCCGCAGGATGGCACGTCTGGAGTGAGATAAGGCCGTCAAAACGACGGAAATGTTATCCCTAAGAGGCGTCTTGCCTCGTTCCCAGGTAAGCCACCGACCGGACCTTCTTTTAGGGAACAGGTCTAGACTGTACTGAATTCGTTACAAACTAGACGAAATGCACTATTGAGCCCGGGACGATTGACTCTGCTCCGCCCGATCGACCTCGACCGTCAGTACTTGCGGATCGACTCGACTGACGAACACGTCCGGAGGCTTCAGAATCCGATCCGGGCTTATTGTGATTGACTGCGTCTGCTCATTGATCTGCGAAAGGTCAATGCGGACTTTAACGGCATCAGGATCCAGTCTCGCGAGCGCTAGGCGGGTTCCCGTTAATGTTACAAGCACGCTGTTGACGGGCATTGTTACAGTGTAATCCGAAGGCAGGTTAAAGAGTTGGACATCAACTGAATAGATTTGCTCGATCTGCTGCTGGCCGGCCATTGCAAACCAGACCGCGGTCACAATGGCGAAAGTGCTGAGTTTAATCTTCCACTCGTGGAAGAGAATATCTTTAAAATCCGGACCTTTCACCTGAGAGCTTGCTTCAAGTCTGGTGCGCAAGATTGAGTGCAATCCATCAGGGTCGTCAATGACCTGCAGCCGTCCATCCTCCACGAGCGAAATCCGGCCTCTTTCTTCAGACGAAACCAGCACCAACGCATCAGATACTTCTGAGATACCAAGTGCGGCGCGATGTCGACTTCCGTAGAAATTGGGGTGATCTCCCTGTGAGATCGGGAGGAATGCTCCGATTTGGTGGATTAGCCCGTTCTTGATCCAGGCTGCTCCGTCGTGAGTAGGAGCTGAAGGTTGAAAAAGGCTCAGGAGAATCTCTTGCTTCACTTCTCCGTCCAGGGGTATACCGGGTCGTACAATGTCATCGAGCCGATCGTCCCTTTGAAAGACGATCAGGGCTCCAATGTGGTTTTTGGCCATTTGCGTTATGGCACTGACGATCTCATCGATGTAATCGAGAGACTCACGGGCGGTAGGGCGATTCCAGATTCGAAGCGGATTTAGTCTTTCCAGAACCTGACGGATTTCGGGAGCGAAGATGATAATGACGAAGATAATCAAGACCTGCACCACGCCCTGAAATACCCATTCGGTCAAGAACAGGTTCCAGGCACGGGCCCAGAGATAGATCACGATCACAAGACCGAGTCCCAGTAAGACTCGAAAAGCGCGAGTACCTTTGACCCAGGAATAGAGCCAGACAACGATGGTCGTAACGAGAAGGATGTCGAGAAGGTCGTACCAGTTAAGCTGGAAAATCAGATAACGGAACGTGTTCATAACAGCCTGTCTGTTAAAGTGAGTCAATCCTACCATGTTTGTTCTGGCTGCGACATTTCGCTAAAGTTAGGGTCTTCCAGGGGCTCGGGTTCCTCCGGAGGCCTCCTGGACCTGGAAGGAAAAGATGAGTATCAGAGTCAGATTTGCACCCAGCCCGACCGGGCACCTGCACATCGGAGGAGCTCGGACTGCCCTGTTCAACTGGCTGCTGGCGCGACAGAAGTCAGGCTCAATGATTCTCCGCATAGAAGACACCGACATGGAACGCTCGAGTCAGGAGATGGTGGAGGGAATCGTGGACGGTCTGACATGGCTGGGACTACACTGGGACGAAGGGCCCTTTTTTCAATCTGCCAGAAGACGACAGCATCTTGCTGTTGTCGACCGACTTCTTCAGGAGGGGAAAGCCTACAGAGATTTCACGAAAGAGGGCTCGTCGGAGGACTACAGATCATTTCGTGATCTTTCTCCTGTCGAGAGAGAGGAGAGACTCGACGGGAAGAAGTCGTTTGCCGTTCGGTTTCGCGTTCCTGAGGGTAAGCGGATAGAGTTCCACGATCAGGTTTATGGCAGGGTTGAGGTTGAAACTGACACCCTGGAAGACTTTGTGATCCTTCGCTCTGATGGAAAACCCACCTACCATCTTAGTGTCGTAGTCGACGATCTGGAGATGGGAATCACTCATATCATCCGCGGGGCGGATCACCTGTCCAACACCGGCAAGCACATTCTTCTATATCAAGCTCTTGAAGAGCCGGTCCCAAACTATGCTCACTTGCCTCTGATTTTAGGCCCGGACAAAAAGCGTTTGAGTAAGCGACACGGTGCGACTTCGGTACTGGAATACCGTCGCCAGGGAATCTTGCCTTCGGCACTCCTTAATTATCTTGCATTATTAGGATGGTCGCCGGGAACCGATCGGGAAGTTTTCTCGGTTCAGGAGTTGATCGATAAGTTCAGCCTGGACCGCGTTAACAAAACCAATGCTGTGTTTGATTCTCATAAGATCCAATGGATGAATGGACAGCACATATCGCGAATGAGTGCGGAGGAGCTTGAACCATTCGTTCGGGAGGTTCTTGAAGAAGCCGGGATTTGGAACCCAGATTGGGAGGCCGCAGGTCGACAGCATTTTCTTTCAACCATCGAACTTATTAAGAGTCGAGTTTATCTGCTTACGGATTTTGCTACCTTCGGAAGGGCATACTTTACGGAGGATTTCGAGTATACCGAAGCGGCCCGAAAACGGTATTTGGAGCCAAGTGAAGAAGAGCGCTCTCCTCTTGTCGAAGGACTGCAAGAGCTGCGAGATGCATACCGCACGCTGGAGCCGTTCGACCTCGGAAGCACTGAAGAATGTCTTCGTGCAATCGCCGAGCGGAAGGGGATAAAGCCTGGCCTGTTTATTGGGGCGGTCAGGGTTGCAACTACCGGACAGGTTAAAGCGCCGGGAATTTTCGATGTACTGGTCACCCTGGGAAGGGAGCAGACGGTGAAGCGGCTAGACCGGGTGATTCGGTTCCTTCAGCAATGAAAGCGCAACCGTTTCTAAGCGTCGTCATCCCTGCCTATAATGAGGAGCACAGGCTGCGCGATAGTCTGGTTCATATCCGCTCTTATTTGGAAGGACGAGATTTCCAGTTTGAGGTCGTCGTAGTCAATGACGGATCAACTGATCGCACAGGTGAGATCGCAGAAGAATGTGCTTACGAAACTGACTCGTCCAGACTCCGAGTCTTGCATGTCGGCGAAAACCGGGGCAAGGGATATTGTGTCCGACTGGGAATGTTGGAGGTTTCAGGAGACCTGGCGCTCCTGACCGACGCCGATCTCAGTACGCCAGTCGAAGAAATGCCCGGCCTGGAAAGGAAGCTAATGGAGGACGGATGCGCCATCGCTTTCGGGTCCCGTGATCTGGAGGAGTCAAAGATTGAAATACGACAGCCCTGGTATCGAGAAAGGGGAGGGCAGCTTTTTAACCGTCTCGTGCGAGCCCTCACCGGGCTTCCCTATCGTGACACGCAGTGTGGATTCAAGCTGTTTGATATGAAGTCCTGCCGGGCTATATTTGAGAAGCAACGTATTGACCGTTATGCCTTCGATGTCGAAATCCTCTTCATCGCCAGGAAGTGGGGATTAAGGGCATGTGAAGTGCCAGTGCACTGGAGGCATTCGGTAGGAAGCAAAGTCCGCCTTATACCCGATGCACCGATGACGGTCCTCGATCTATTGCGAATCCGATGGTATCACCTGGCGGGAGCTTATCGGAGGCTCCCTGCAGCGTCTGGTGGCTCGGGTGTCTCCGGGCAATAACATATTTGCTTACAGATGGAGGAATGATGACAAGGCTGGGAGTCAATGTTGATCACGTTGCTACGATTCGCGAGGCCCGAAAAGCTCCAGAACCTGACCCGGTGACTGCTGCCTTGCTGGCAGAGCTAGCGGGTGCCCACGGAATTACGGTCCACCTGAGAGGAGACCGCCGACACATCCAGGAGCGCGATGTACAGTTGCTTCGCGAAGTGGTGACAACTCGGTTGAATGTGGAAATGTCGACCGCCTCCGAAATGATAAGGATTGCACGTGAGATCAAGCCTGACACGGTGACGCTGGTACCGGAAAGGCCGGATGAGATCACTACCGAGGGAGGTCTCGATGTTCTGCACTACGCCGATGACATTCGGTCAGCTGCGGGCGAGCTTCTGAATGCGGGGATACAGGTTTCCCTTTTCATCGATCCCGACCGACCCCAGATCGAGAAGACTCTCGAGTTGCAGGTTCCGCTCATCGAGCTGAATACGGCAGCCTACGCTGAAGCTGTTCCCCGCGGGTTGGATCCTTCTGATGAGGGCTTCTTAAAGGAGCTCGGAAAGGTTGTTAAGGCGGCGGAGTTCGCTGCCCAAGAGGGATTGCGTGTCCTTGCCGGCCACGGGCTTACTTATCGAAATGTTGGTCCGATCTCGGATATTCTTCAGATCGAGGAGCTGAATATCGGACACAATATCGTGGCACGTGCTGTCCTGGTCGGAATGCAGCAGGCAGTGGAGGAGATGCTGATTGCGATGGAGGGAGAATAGTGTCACCCCTCATTGTACTGGGTGGCTAACGGACGACACTTCTTTCAGGGATCCATACCTTGTCTCTTCAGGGCGCCATGTCTGGAACTCTGTACGTTATAGCGACGCCGATCGGCAATCTGGAAGACATGAGCCCTCGTGCGATTCGCCTTTTGAAGGAAGTCGATCTTATCGCCTGTGAAGACACCAGACATACGAGCAAGCTGAGCCGACATTTCCAGATCGAAACTCCACTGATCAGTTACCACGAGCACAACGAGGAGCAGCGGACGGAAGAGCTAATCGCCCAACTCCTGCGAGGCAAGCACATTGCTCTCGTGTCAGACGCTGGCACCCCGCTCATCTCAGATCCGGGCTACCGGCTGATTCGAGCTTGCCGAGAGGCAGGGTTGACAGTCGTTCCCGTCCCGGGACCCTCGGCAGCAATAGCGGCTCTTTCGGTATCTGGTCTTCCGAGTGATCGTTTTCTGTTTGTGGGGTTTCTATCCCGCAAGGAAAGCACCCGTAAAAAGGAACTCCAATGGCTGGCAAAGCTGCCGGTTACCTTGATTCTATTCATTTCGCCACACCGTCTTCCTCAGACACTTTCTGACATTAGGGACCATCTTGGCTCTGAACGGCACGTTTTCCTTATTCGCGAAATGACCAAGGTTTACGAAACGGCTGTTTGGGGAAAGCTGGGTGACGTAGCCCAGAAGGCAGTGGAAATGGAACGACGAGGCGAATTCACGCTGGTTATAGAGGGCGCTCCGGCTCAAAGCGAGGAGCCCCCAATCGAGATTGATGCGGCCGCCTACGTTCAAGGGCTACAGGCACAGGGACTCTCTCGAAGTGAAGCCTTGAAACAGGCTTCACGCGAGTTGGGAATCGGAAAGAGACGGCTGTACCGTTTGCTCTACGGGCCGGGCAGGCCAGAGTCCGATGAGGACTGACAGAAGGACACTCCTCGCATCGTGCATTGTGGATTAGATGTATAATTATTTGACTTGGGTACGTTTTCTTGCATAATTATGCATATTATGAGTATGCGGATTCGATATGCTCCCCATCGCAACGCCAGGTCCCTCTCTAGTAGCGGGCTCAGGCGATAATCCCTCCATCGTCCGCTTTCGAATTTTTCCAGGAACAATAAGACATGCAAGTGACACAAACAATTTCCCCCGGATCTATTTCTTATCTGGCTGACTGCGACCAGGCAGTTCAGGTGTCGTCTGCCGCTCATCGGCTCGACCTTCCACCACGCCTCGAACTCACAACGAACAGCAGGCCGCAGTCGGGGGAAGTCGTGGCGGTGCGGGTCGTTGACGTGAATGCCGGCTATCCCAATATCGAGCTAACGACGGGCGAAGAGGTGCACTTAAATCCCGGTGATATCATTGTTGGGGCGCTGGGAATCCGCAAAGCTTTGCGTGGCTTTTCAGGGAAAGTTCCAAACAGGGTCGAGAAAGGTCAGTCACTTTACCTGCTCAACAAGGGAGGAATCATAGGGGAGTGCACTGCCTTTAACCGCGACCTAGGCTGGCCAAGTCGAGTTGAGTATCTAGGATCCGTAACTCGTGATGGGGCGATCCTAAATTTGAGTGATGGCGCATTGCCTGTGGTCGAGGGAAGCCTCCCTCCAGTTCCCCTCGTTATGGTCTTTGGAACCTGCATGAACGCGGGCAAAACGACCGTCTGCAAACAGATCCTGGAGCGCTTTACCGAGAAGAACTACTCTGTGAATGCAGGCAAAGTGGCGGGTGTCGCTTGTTTGCAGGATCCGCTTAAGATGAAGCGGAATGGAGCTCGCGAGGTTCTCAGTTTCCATGACTTCGGACTGCCTTCGAGTGCTCACGTTACCGACCTCGCTCCAGTCGCCCGGTCGATCATTCATTGTCTGGCCGGATCCAAGCCGGATTTCATTGTGTTGGAGATGGGGGATGGAATTCTTGGCGGGTATCAAGTTTCCTCTCTCTTTCAGGATGTAGAATTGATCAATAGTCAGGTGTGCTCGATTTTGTGTGCAAACGACCTGATGGGAGTCTGGGGTAGCCTGGAATGGATCGAGAAGCGTGTTGGCAAGATCGACGACCATCCAATGCTAATCTCAGGACCGGTAACGGACAGTGCCGAAGGTATCAATTACATTGAGCAGAATTGGAATATTCCAGCAGCCAATGCCTTTGATAGCCCCGGAAAAATTTGTAATTTCATCCTGAAACATCTCAAACCATGGTTAAAGTTGGCATAGCGGGTGGTTCGGGTTACGGGGGACTCGAACTCATTCATGTACTTCTTCGTCATCCCCATACAGACCTTGTCTGGATTTCTTCCGAACGCTATGCAGGTCGCCCAGCATCGGAATTGTACCCGCATCTGTCGGGGTTTCTCGATCTTGCTTTCTCACCACTGGGAGCGGTGATTGATGCAGACCTGGATGTCCTGTTTTTGTCTCTCCCTCATGGAGAGGCAATGAAACTGGTTCCCCGTCTAAGGGGTGACCTCATCGTGATCGACTTGAGCGGCGACTTCCGAATCAATGATCCGAAAGTGTTCGAGAAGTACTACGGATTTCCCCATGCGTGCATGGACTGCCAGAAAGATTTCGTTTACGGATTGACTGAAATCAATCGGTCGCGACTGAAAGGTGCTCGCCGAATTTCCAATCCGGGATGCTTCGCGACGGCCACCCTACTCGGGCTGTACCCTCTGTATCGCGAACAGTGGATCGATGGACCTGTCTTTGTTGACGCCAAAACAGGTTCCTCCGGGTCAGGACGTTCTCCTTCTGCCTCAACACACCATCCCCGCAGGAGTCAGTCTCTGTTCCCTTACAAACCGCTGTCGCACCAGCATCTGGCGGAAATGTTTGAAATCCTGGATACTTCCTCCAATCCGCTGGTTTTCCAGACTTATTCTGTTCCACTGGTTCGAGGGATCTTCGCCAGTCATTATTTGCGAACGAAAACTAGCGTGAGTCCAGAGGATGTTCGCCAGCTGTTCATTGATTATTACGGGGATGAGCCATTTATTCGCTGGGTTTCCGGCTGTCCGGATGTCAGTTCCGTCAGCCACTCCAACTTTGTTGATATCGGTGCCACAACCGACGGTAGCCATCTGATTATCTGGTCTACCATAGACAACCTCCAGAAAGGGGCGGCCGGGCAGGCGGTTCAGAATATGAATCTAGCCTGTGGATTTCCGGAAACGACCGGGCTGCTAACAACACCTTTATTTCCTTGATTTGAAGCCGAAGGAGAACACGGATATGGCAAGCTCAACCACGACTCCAGAAAATCTGGAGGATCTATACCAGGTCCCGACCTACGCAAAGATGCCGCTGTCGATTGAGCGTGGCGAAGGGTGCTTCGTTTACGACGCCGACAACGTTTCTTATCTCGACATGTATGGTGGGCATGCAGTTGTTTGCACTGGACACTGCCACCCGCATTTGGTGGAGAGCATCCATAAGCAAGCAGCTCGCCTGATTTTCTATTCGAACGCAACCTACAATTCAGTTCGTGCGGCTGCCATACGTAAGCTGGTGGAAGCGGCAGGGGAGCCCTTTCATCAGGTGTTTCTCGCCAATTCGGGAGGAGAGGCAAACGACAATGCAATCAAGCTCGCACGGGCCGTTACCGGGAGGAAGGAACTCCTTTCGCTGGAAAACTCGTTTCACGGTAGGACGTACGGGAGTCTCTCCGCCACAGGCGTCGGCAAGTACCGTGACTACTTGAATACACCGGTGCCGGAACATCGAATCCTTCCCATTGAGCAGGTCGTCGAGGAAATCTCAGAAGCGACAGCCGCGGTCCTGATAGAACCGATACAAAGCATGGGCGGCATGGTCACCATCCCTGTAGATCTGCTCAAGGAAATCGAAGCTGCCTGTCGCAAAAAGGGGGCGCTTCTCATTTTCGATGAGATTCAGACCGGTTTGTGTCGCACTGGACCGTTCCTCTATTCACAAAAGGTTGGAGTGTCTCCGGATATCGCTACGCTGGCTAAGGGACTGGCATCAGGAATTCCAGCCGGTGCTGTCTTGGTGACGGGTGAGATTGGCAAGAAAATCAATAAAGGTGATCTTGGTTCGACGTTCGGAGGAAATCCTCTGACCTGTGCAGCCATTCTCGCTACCCTGGAGGTCATTGAGACAGAACATCTGGGTACGAATGCTCAAGATCAAGGAGAATACCTGCGACAGGAATTGATGGCACTCGAGAGGGTTGATGAAGTCAGAGGGGCAGGTCTTTTGATTGGTATCCGATTCAAGGATCGAACCGCCAAGGAAGTTCAGAGTGGCCTTTTCGAAAAACGCATTCTGGCTGGAACTTCCAGTGATCCCCAGGTTCTCCGATTGATGCCACCTTTAGTTCTCTCGCGCCAGGAAGCTGGGCTCTTCCTGGAGTCTTTACAGGAGCTATGAAGGTAGTCCTTAAGCTCAGCGGGAAAGTCCTCGAGCAGGCCGAACACAGGGACTCTCTGGCAGAGCAGGTCCGGGAGCTGATCGAAGAGGGCTACCGTCTGGCGCTTGTCCATGGCGGCGGCAAGCAACTCACCGAGTTGTGCCAGAGGCTGGGCATTGAAGTGACCCAGGTGCAGGGGCGCCGTATCACCGATGAAGCGACTCGGGACGCTGCACGGATGGTATTCTCAGCGATCAACCGAGACCTGGTTGCAACGCTTTTGGCCCATGATATCCGAGCGGTCGGTTTCGCCGCCTTTGATGGCTTTTTAACCCGCACCCACCGCAGGCCTCCCCTTGCAATTCACCATCCGGTAAAAGGAGGATCGGAACGATTTGAGACGATTGATTTCGGGCTTGTCGGTGAGATTGATGAAGTCGATCCAATGCTGCTGGAGTTGTTGTGGTCGGCAGGGATAACTCCTGTAGTGAGCTGCCTCTGCGCTGATAGACATGGCACGATCATGAATATTAATGCCGATACCCTGGCTGCCGAGCTGGCGCTGGCCGTCCAGGCCAGTCGACTCGTGTCTGTTTCCGACGTTGAGGGAATTTACCTGGACGTGACAGATCCGGAAAGCTTAATTCGCCGGCTCGACGCGGCTGCCCTCAGGCAGCACCTGCGTGACGGAACCTTCACGGAAGGGATGGTTCCAAAGGTTCAAGCTGCTTTAAAAACTCTGGAGAGGGGATTGCCGTCCTTTCAGATTCTGAACGGCTCTCGGCCGGGAGCTCTGCGGGAAGGGATACACGACCGTGCGGGCACGATTCTTTATCGCTAATTCTCGCGGTAGCCTCTTGAGTTATCCAAAGAGGGACTTCATCCTGAAACAGTGCTTCGCGCCAGACTTCACTCGTCACGGCAACATCGTGAGGGATCGGAGGATTCCACCGGAGCGCCTTGTCCATCAAGGCCCACACCGTTGTAGGATCGATGATTCTGAATCCGTTGCTCGGAGCAAAACGAAGCCGAACTCCGGGGAACGGTAATAACATCTCTCCTGAAGGCAGATGCAGCCTTGCCAGCCTTCTTTCTCGCAGCCCAAAGAGACACGGTGTAAACATGTCTCTTTGGGCGATTCAGCGACCCTGAAATTACCGCCTCAGAAAGAGATCCGGGCTGCCAGTTGGATGACCCGTGCTTCCCTTGTCTCGGTGAAACGGCCAAATGCAGGAACAACGATGTTTGTATTGGCGTCGGAAAACTGAGCGCGGTTGAAAGCGTTGAAGAATTCGGCTCTTAGTTCCAGATTGACGTTCTCCGGACCGAGCGGGGTTATCTTTTTGACGATCAAGTCAAAATTATTGACGCCATTGTGGAGACGATGCTGGGTCGGGCCCAGTGTCCCTCGACGAAAGTCCTCCGCCAGATTAAAACCTGCGTCAGGATCGCCGAAGGTTTCGAAGGCGCCTGGATTGAAGGCCTGAGAATCATTCTCGCGAGGATCTATCTGACGGAAGGGCTCATCTCCGCGGTCAACAAAAGAGATAATCGCCCCGCCCTCTCCTGTCGTATCAAACGGACTGGCGACGTTAAAGGGTCTCCCCGATTCAAAGGTGGCTATCCCCCCGAAACTCCATCCTCCTAGAATGGTTCTAGTCAGACCGCTCGCGTTTCTCGCAAATGGCAAGTCATAGATCCAGCTCGCCACGAAACGGTGCGGCACATCGTCGAGGGAGAGACCGCGTCCAGCCGATCGGTCCACCAGGTCAAGAAGTCCCCGCTGAGTATTGCGGTTGGTAGAACCTGCCAGGTCAGTAATGGTCTTTGACCAGGTGTAGGCAACCTGGTAAAGGAAGCCACCCGAGTAACGTCTTTGTAACTGCAATTGCAAAGAGTCGTAGGAAGAGTTTGCGGCCGAAGATAGCTGTGTCAAGCCGAATGGGATATCAGGATTCAGTCTTCGTGAGTTTGGGTTAGTGGGATTAGGCGTTGGAATTGTCCTTCCCTCCGGGACAGGAATAAATGTCCCGACTGCCGGGTTCACCTGCTCGCGGGCGTACATCTTGCGGTTGCGATTCCCCACATAGGATGCGCTGATGACGTGGTTCTGACCAAAGCCTCGTTCGATCGTAAAGTTGAAGTGGTACGAATAAGGTGTTCGCAACTGGGGATCAATAGGCTGCGCCATTTGAGTCAGAGGAGCACTGATCAACACTTGACTCAGCTGAAATGGATTGGGGAGCTGACCCTGGTTGCCTCCGTAATCGGGATACGGATCAGGAGCAAATGGGTCGGCCAAGGTACCGCTTCCCGGAAAGAAGAAGGCGTTTGTCCCGTTATAACCAGGAGCCGACAGTTGCTGGAGAGCTGTGTCGCCGACAAGCGCACCGTAGTACACGCCTGCACCTGCTCTGATAACGGTCTGTCGCTCTCCCAAGAGAGTTCCGAGCCAGCCATCTCCGGCTTCGGGGGAATAGGCGAGCCCGAGGCGAGGTGCGAAATTGTTCCAATCCTTTTGAATACCGCCGCGAGGTACTGTGCCCCCCAGTACGTTGTCAGGATCCCCGGGATAGACAAGACCGTCGGGCGCAACTCCCCCTTCCGGTACTCGGATCGCGGCACCGGTTTCGGGATCGATCAATCGACCGCTTGTCAACAGCTCAGAAGTAGAACCGGGACGGTAGTAGGCAACGCGGTCGAAGAGATCGGTAATTGGCGAGTAATACTCCCATCTTACGCCGTAAGAGAGAGTGACCTGATTGTTCAGTCTCCAGGAGTCTTGAGCAAAGAAGGCCGAATTATACTGCCTGAAATCGCGGAGCCCGTTAGCACCAAACTGTGCGGCAATGGGAGAATTGCCGATCAAGAAGTCGGCGAAGTCATCACCTGTCGTGTTCGCGCCGAAAAACCCGGAAAAGGTGAGAATCCCCTGATTGATGAACAGAAAAGCCTGGTCCTGTTTGTGAAACGTGCCGTCGAATCCAAACTTGAATCGGTGATCTCCCTTTACCCAGGTGAGCGAATCCTGTAGCTGGAAATTCTCGGAAACCCGAGCCTGCGGCCCCTGAATTGAATTCCCGAGCCGAAGCTCGCGATCAAAAAGGTCGATGGCGGGCGGTCCTTCGAAGTCGCGATTGGCGACAAAAGTATCTGAGAAGCCAATTTCACTAAGCTTTGTATTGTTCTGGGGAGCTACCGAAGGTTGATTATTGCGAGCGTAACCCACCATGAAGGAATTAATCAGGGTCGGCGAAATTGTGTAGGTATAACGGAGTGCGTGATTCTGTGTTGTCCTTAAGTCTTCGGAGCCAAATCCGGGCACATCAGAACCACCAAACGCGAACGGATCCAGCAGTGCTCGATCGTAATAATTAATTGTGTACGCCAGTGTATGCGACGGGGTGATTGCGTGATCAAGTCGGATCACGAACTGATCGAAATTAGAGATCTCATCAGCCCCGACAACCGCCTGTCCCCTTTCATCCGGTATCGGCAAGAACTGGAGGTAGTAATTAGCTATTGGAGAAATTCGATCCTGAGGGATCTGGTTATTCGGAAAAGGTAACCCGGTTGTGGGATCGGTAAGCTGACGCCCTAGACCGCTGAAATCGCCCGACCTTTCTGCCAGGGTGGGGAGGCCCGAAACAACTTGAGTGGCTCCAATTAACTGGCGACGACCTTCATAATCGAAAAAGAAAAAACTGCGGTCTCGACCGTCGTAAAGTCCAGGGATATAAATCGGTCCACCCAGGTTGCCGCCAAACTCTTTTCGTTCGTAGCGGCGGCGAAGATCCTCACCAGCCTGATCGGGACCGGCCTGGGCCTTATCAAAATACCGGGCGGCCGAGAGGATCGTCGGTCTCCAGAAGAAACGAACGTTCCCCCGCAGCTGGCTTCCACCACTTCGAGTAACGACATTGATGACGGAACCTGTGTTGCGACCAAACTCGGCTTCAAAGTTCGAGGTCAGAACTCGGAATTCTTCGATCGCGTCCGGCGGCGGGAGAATGCCCACGCTGCTACCTACGGCAACCTCATTGTTGTTCGAGCCGTCCAGCGTGATATTGTTTTCCGTCCCACGCTGGCCATTAACCTGGAATCCCAGACCTGCCCCGAAATTATCAGTGTCCAGTCCCGCAACACCTGGTTGTAAGCGGGCCAGCTGCAAAGCATTACGCCCATCCAACGGCAGTCCTTCCACTCTGTGATGTTCGACAGTGGTTCCAAGTGCCGGTGACTCCCGGTCTATCAGCTCTGCCGCTGCACTCACGGTGACTACGTCGGTCACCCCGGCGACTGACATCGGAATATCGATACGAACATTTCGATTCGGTTCCACTTTAAAGGTCTCAGATCGAGTTTCGTTAAATCCAGGCATTGCGACCACGATCTCATAATTCCCGGGGTCTATTTCCGCGAATCGATAGAGGCCTTCATCGTTTGTCACCATGGTTCGAACGGTCCGGCCGGTATCGACATTGTTCAATGTCACCTCAGCTCCAGGAAGAACTCCTCCGGTCTGATCGGTAACGGTTCCGCTGACGGTTCCGCGGATACCCTGAGCGTGGAGAGATGCAAAAGCCAGTACGGCGGTCAACAAAAAAGCAAAGAAGATGCGCTGACTGGAGAGTGTGGTGGGCCTCCTCGAAGATCTATATTTCTGCATGATTATGACCTCCTAACGTACATGGGAAAACAGCCTGGATGTTCAAAAATCATAACTGTGGATTAACTGCAGCCCGGCGTATTACGCTTTTGATATAGCGTCCAACTACCCGCACACAAGTTCAAGGGCAGAATCATCAATGATTTCTCAAAACCGGCTTTCCCTCAATAAAGGACAACAGGGATCCTGGCGAAATTTGCGACAACGGTTTTCATATAAAGATCCCCGGTGGTTATTTTAAAGCTTCTAATGACCACTGCAGCAAGCAGCGTGCCATTCATGCCGGTCCTGTCGGTTTGGAAACAGCAACCTACTGATTTTAAGGACTTAACCGCAAAAGCCGCTTATTCTCGACGATAGCGGATCATACTCGATAAATTCAAATTATTGAATCAACATCCAATAAATCATTCCGGAACGTGACTAATTGTGTCATCTCCTCAAGCATTTAGCCTCCGTGCGATAGCTATATTAGAAACTCCCTCGCAAATTAGATTGACGAGGAAGACGAAGGCTGTTGGGGCGGACGAACACTCAAAGCCTGTTCCAGATTATATGCCACCCGCAGTAGCAGCGCTTCCTTGAAATGTGGTGCGAGGATCTGAACGCCGATCGGCAGACCTTCCTGAGTAAAGCCGCAGGGTAGCGAGATCCCCGGCAACCCCGCAAGGTTTGCAGGAACAGTGAAAATGTCAGTCAGATACATTTCCAGTGGGTCGTCGTTTTTCTCGCCAATCTTGAAGGGTAGGGTCGGTGTGGTCGGACCCACAATAATGTCGACTGAGTTGAAAACATTCACGTAATCCTTTCGGATCAGTGTCCGAATCTTACTCGCCTTTAGATAGTAGGCATCGTAATAGCCGGAACTTAAGACGTAAGTACCGATCATGATGCGTCGTTTGACTTCCTCTCCAAACCCTTCACTACGCGTGTGGCGGTACATGCTCTCCAGATCGGGATATTCACCGGTGCGATATCCGAACTTGACACCATCGTAGCGGGCGAGATTAGAGCTGGCTTCTGCAGGGGCAATGATATAGTAAATGGCAACCGCATACTTGCTGTGTGGGAGATGCACCTCCTCGATCTTGCACCCCAATTGTTCAAATGTTCGAATGGCACCGTTGACATAGTGTTGAACGTCTGGATCCAGACTCGAACTAAACCATTCAGCCGGCACTCCGACACGAAGCCCGTTAATATCCCGATTCAACTGACTCACGTAGTTGTCGACGGGGTGCCTGGCGCTGGTCGAGTCGTGGGAATCGTGACCGGCGATCACTTGGAGTAGGCTGGCCGAGTCACGAACCGTCCGAGCCAGCGGGCCGATTTGATCGAGTGAAGAGGCAAAGGCGATCAACCCGTAGCGTGAAACACGTCCGTAGGTCGGTTTAAGGCCAACCACTCCGCAAAATGCAGCGGGCTGCCGGATTGATCCGCCGGTGTCGCTTCCGAGAGCAGCTGGAACCTGAAAAGAAGCGACGGAAGCTGCCGATCCGCCGCTTGAACCACCGGACACTCGAGTCAAGTCCCAGGGATTCCGCGTCGGGAAGAAGGCAGAGTTCTCATTGCTGGAACCCATGGCGAATTCGTCGCAGTTGGTCTTGCCGAGCAGCAGGGCGCCGTCCTGCTTTAATTTTCTGATAACGGTGGCATCGTAAGGAGACATATAGTGTTCGAGCATTCTCGAGCCGGCTGTCGTCTCCATATCACGCGTCACAATGTTGTCTTTGACGGCAATCGGGATACCGGTCAAAAACCCGAGTTTAAGTTCCCCGGTGTCACGCCGCCGGTCGAGCTCACGGGCCTGACGAATAAGTGAGTCCGCATCGACCTTCAGGAAAGCCCGAATCTGGTTGTCGACTTCGTCGATACGATCCAGAATAGCGGTTGCTATCTCACTAATGCTGAGTTCGCGTCTCTTAATGGCGCCCCTCAGTTCCTTGATACTAAGCTCGTGTATTTTCATTCGATGACTCCCGGCACCCGGAAGTGATCTTCCGCTTGGTCGGGGGCATTCTTCAATGCGTCTTCGCTACTCAGAGAAGGACGAACCTCGTCATCCCGGAACGGAGTAGCGAAATTTTCCCCATCGAGCACATGGTAGGTAGCGTCATCTTCGTCGGTGGGAACAGATTCGAGCTGCGTGAAATAATCAAGAATTTTCTGGAACTGTTCAGCGAATCTCTCCAGTTCGTCGTCCTGTATGGAGAGCTTAGCAAGATCGGCGATTCGCCGCACTTCCTCTTTAGTAATTGGCACTTTTCATTTCTCCCAGAATACTCGACTGCGTTCGTAATACTTCCTGATCCGCTGGACGTCAATAGTAATACGGGCCCGCAATTCCTCGAGATTCGGATATTCCTTTTCATCTCGGAGCCTGGCACAAAACTGAAGGTACAGTCGCCTTCCGTACAGGTTGCCGTCGTAGTCGAGAAGGTAGGCCTCAATGACCGGATCTTCCGTAGTCTTTGGATGAACCGTC
>Ga0079224_100001812_pt1 | contig 25176 bp, 25 predicted proteins | sample Stecom2015_FD_80414 | JGI IMG/M metagenome (GOLD analysis project Ga0079224, IMG submission 80414) | Agricultural soil microbial communities from Utah to study Nitrogen management - Steer compost 2015 | ecosystem: Environmental > Terrestrial > Soil > Agricultural land | place: USA: Utah... | reverse complement strand
TGGACGGGCTGCGCTGGCAGGAGCTCTTCAGCGGTGCGGACTCCCTCTTGATCGGCCATAAGGACTATGTCGGGAATCCCGATCTGCTCAGGGAAAAATTTTGGAGGGACAGTCCCGGGGAACGTAGAAGGGCCCTGATGCCCTTTCTATGGGAGGAGGTTGCCAAAATGGGACAATTGCACGGGAACAGGAGCTTGGGGAGCAAGGTGGACCTGACCAATTCCATGTGGTTCTCCTACCCGGGATATAATGAAATTTTGACAGGAAGGGCCGACGACGCCCGGATCAACAGCAACGACAAGGTGGACAATCCAAACACCACCGTATTGGAACGTTATAACAATTCCCCTGAAGGAAAGGGGAAGGTGGCCGCCTTTGGAAGCTGGGACGTGTTTCCCTATATCATCAATGAAAAACGATCCGGAATCCCGGTCAACGCGGGATTTGGTACAGCCAAGAACGAACTGACCGAGAGGGAAAGCTTCCTCAACCGCCTGCAAGGGCAGATTCCCAGCCCATGGGGCAGTGTGCGTTTGGATGCCTTCACCCACCACTATGCCCTGGAGCATATGAAAAAGGAACATCCAAAATTGGTCTATATCGCCTATGGGGAAACCGATGACTTTGCCCACGACGGGGACTATCAGGCCTATCTCGAGGCAGCCCACAATACGGACGGGCTGATCCGGGAACTTTGGGAGTTTGTCCAAGGGGATGAATTCTACAGGGACAACACCGTATTTGTGATCAGTACCGACCACGGCCGGGGCACCCAACCCCTGCATACCTGGAAAAGCCACGGCAGTGAAATTGAAGGGGCCCATGCGGTATGGCTGATCGCCTTTGGCAAGGATGTAAGGGCCTTGGGTGAAGTTGGGGAAAGCGAGCAACTTCACTCCAATCAGATCGCACCCACCTTGATGAAACTATTGGGAATGTCCCAGCCTGAAGAAATGCCCGGGAAGCCCTTAACGCTATAGTTCGTTTTTTTGTTTGTTCAGCAATTTTGGCCAAGGAGCCATATATTGATTTTGGGTCCTTGCCATTTTCATAAGGAGGAAGCTTTCCCCAAATTGGTTATCTTCGGGGGTATGTAACCCTAGCATGAAAGAAGAACTTCTAAGTGCCTTTGGCAGCCAATTCGAAGCCCCTTTGGTCGAAGAAATCCTCAGGGAAGGGCAGCATGTCCATGTGTTGGAGGGGCAGACCCTGATCGAGATCGGACAGTATATCAGAAGTATCCCCTTGGTGATGCAGGGAGCGGTCAAGGTCCTTAGGGAGGATGATCAAGGGGACGAACTGTTGCTCTATTATCTGGAGGCAGGGGAAACCTGCTCGGCGACCATGGCCTGCTGTATGGGACAGACCCAAAGTGAAATCAGGGCCGTGGCGGAGACCGATGTGAGCCTGGTCATGGTACCGGCGAAGAAGATGGAGGAGTGGATGGCCCTTCACAAGGGTTGGCGCCATTACGTTCTGGAAAGCTACCACAAAAGGTTGAACGAATTGATGCAGACCGTGGACAGCATCGCATTCAAGAACCTGGACCAACGCTTGGTGGATTACCTCAGAAAGCGGATGGAACTGACCAATGATAGGAAGATCAAGAGCACCCATCAGGAAATCGCCTATGAACTGCACACTTCCAGGGTCGTGGTTTCCCGATTGTTGAAAAAATTGGAGCATATGAAAAAATTGGTACTCCACCGATCCCACATCCAAATCCTGGACCTGTGATTTTTGTTCCGATTCTGGCTCATCCCATACAGTCCCCTTATTTTTGCATTAAACCCTACCCATGATCAAACGATACCTGCCCATTTTATCCTGGATCGGGAGCTATGACCGAAAATGGCTCCAAGGCGATTTGGTGGCGGGAATTACCTTGGGGGTGATGTTGGTGCCCCAGGGAATGGCCTATGCCATGATCGTGGGCATGCCCCCAATCCATGGGCTCTACGCGGCCCTGCTCCCCCAATTGGTCTATGCCTTTATGGGGACCTCCAGGCAATTGGCCGTTGGGCCGGTGGCCATGGATTCCCTTTTGGTCGCCACCGGGGTCGGGACCTTGGGCCTGATCGGTGTAGGGGCCCATGTACAGGCCGTTCTTTTGTTGACCTTGTTGATCGGGGGCATACAACTCCTGTTGGGGATGTTGCGCATGGGTTTCTTTGTCAACTTTCTGTCCAAACCGGTCATCGGCGGCTTTAGCACGGCAGCGGCCATCCTGATAGGCTTGGGCCAATTGCACCATATCCTGGGGGTGGATTCCGTTTCCGCCGGAGGCCTACACCTCCTATTGGGCAATATCTTGGAGCGGCTACAGCTGTTGCACCCCCTCAGCCTTGGAATCGGAATCGGGGCCCTTGCATTGATGATCTTTTTGGGCAGGATCAAAAAAGGCCTGCCCATTCCCCTGATCATGGTGGTGTTGGGCATTTTGGCCGTTTCCCTTTTTGGATTGGAGGCCAAGGGCGTCCGCATAGTGGGGTATATTCCACAGGGCCTGCCGCATTTTGGCATTCCCTCCATGGATTGGGACTCCATGGGACCGCTGTTGCCCATTGCATTGACCGTGGCCCTTTTCGGATTCATGGAATCCGTTTCCATTGCCAAATCCCTGGAGGAAAGACATCCTGAATACGAACTGGACGCCGACCAGGAGCTCCGTGCCCTGGGATTTTCCAACATCCTGGGATCCCTGTTCCAATCCTTTTCCGTGTCCGGAAGCTTTTCCAGGTCCGCAGTGAACGACAGGGCCGGGGCCAAAACGGGCCTTTCCCTGATCATCAGTGCCCTGATCATCGGTGCCGTATTGCTCTTTTTGACCCCCTTGTTCCACAATCTGCCCACCCTGGTCCTGGGCGCCATCATCATCTTGGCGGTGGTCCCCTTAATGGATTTTAAGTATCCCAAAAAGCTTTGGACCTATGGAAAGGATGAATTTTCGCTTTGGGCGCTCACGTTTTTGTCCACCCTTTTTATTGGCTTGATGGAAGGGATTCTCCTAGGGGTACTTCTGTCCCTGGCCCTATTGGTATACAGGACTTCCAAGCCCCATATGCCCGTATTGGGCAGGATTCGGGGAACCGACTACTTCAAAAACATCGACCGATTTACCGAAGATGTGGAGGTGGATGCCGACATCCTGATCCTGAGGTTCGATTCCCAACTCTATTTTGGGAACAAGGATTTTTTTAAAAAACGACTCCACCAGGAAATGGAGAAAAAGGGCCCATCCCTTAAATATGTGATCCTCAATGCGGAACCCATCAGTTATATGGACAGCAGTGCCGTCAATATGTTGGAGGGTCTGATTCGGGAACTCACTGAACGGGACATACAGTTTATGGTCGCCGCGGCCATTGGCCCCACCAGGGACATCCTCAACAGCAGTGGGACGGTTGCCCTATTGGGGGAGGAAAACTTCTTTGTACAGACCATGGATGCCGTGGCCTTTGCCCGGGAGCACAAGGAGCGTTCGACCATCCAAAGAAAGGTTTCCTCCCAAACCTTGACCAAGAGTTCGTAACTTTGTGCGCCAAGGATGACCTTGGCAGAATTGAAACAGGAACAAATGAAAATAGAACAGATTTACACCGGATGTCTGGCCCAGGGAGCCTACTATATCGAAAGTGAGGGCCAAGCGGCCATCATCGACCCCCTAAGGGAAGTCAAACCCTATATCAAAAAGGCCAAGGAAGCCGGAGCCGTCATCACTTATATTTTCGAAACCCATTTCCATGCCGACTTTGTGAGCGGACACCTGACCCTTTCGAGGGAAACCGGGGCCCCCATCATCTACGGGCCCACTGCAAAGCCCTCCTTTGAGGCGATCATTGCCGAGGATGGACAGGAGTTCAAACTGGGGAAGGTGACCATCAAGGCCCTGCACACTCCCGGCCATACCCTGGAGAGCACCACTTACCTGTTGAGGGACGAAAACGGGAAGGACCACGCCATCTTCAGCGGGGATACCCTGTTCCTGGGGGATGTGGGAAGACCGGACCTTGCCCAAAAGGCCGCGGACATGACCCAGGAGGACTTGGCCGGAATCCTTTACGACAGCCTGCGCAACAAGATCATGCCCCTGGCCGATGATGTCATAGTATATCCCGCCCATGGGGCCGGGTCCGCATGCGGGAAGAACATGATGAAGGAAACCGTGGACACCCTGGGCAACCAAAAGAAGATGAACTATGCCCTGAGAAAGGACATGGACCGACAGGAATTCATTGCGGAGGTCACCGAGGGACTTTTGCCTCCCCCACAATACTTTCCCTTGAACGTCAAGATGAACAAGGAGGGCTATGAGGACATTGACCGGGTATTGGAACGGGGCAGCCGCGGCTTGGACCCCGAGGCCTTTGAACAGTTGGCCAACGAGACCGGTGCCGTGGTCATGGATGTAAGGCATCAGGAGGAATACGCCAAGGCCCATGTTCCCAGGTCCATCTTTATCGGCTTGGACGGCAGTTTTGCCCCCTGGGTCGGTGCCCTGGTGGCCGATGTGGAGCAACCCTTGCTTTTGGTGGTGCCCGAAGGACGGGAGGAAGAGACCATCACCCGCCTCTCCAGGGTCGGATTTGACGGGACCTTGGGCTATCTCAAGGGGGGAATCCCTGCCTGGGAAAGGGCCGGCAAGGAAACCGACAGTGTAAAGAGCATAGACGGCAACGAGTTAAAGGAATTGCTGGAGGTCGACACCCCTGTTTTCGATGTGCGCAAGGAATCGGAGTATCAAACAGGGCACGTCGAACAATCCAAGTTGGCCCCCTTGGACTATTTGAACGATCACCTGGGGGAATTTCCTGAAAAAGAAACCTTCTACATCCACTGTGCGGGGGGCTATAGGAGCATGATCGCCGCCTCCATCCTAAAGAGCAGGGGCATCCACAACCTGGTGGATGTGGCCGGTGGCTTTGCAGGGATGAAACAAGCGGGAATACCCGTCACAGGAGCAGCCTGCCCCAGGGAAGAGCAATCTTAGGTAATTTTATCCCTGGATTTTCGCAGGGGACTCCCTTGGGGGCAATCCCATGGACATCACTTCGATCCATGGGGAATGCCCCATCCATACCATCCTTGCCCACCCATGGCCCGGCTCGGTAACCAATGTTACTGTGCAGCTTGTCCGCTCCCCCTAATTTTGCCCCAAACCTCAATGCAAAATGAAGCGAGCCCTTTTTTTGGCCATGCTGATGACCGTCCCGATTCAGTTGCTGTCCCAGCAATTTGTGGAGATCTCCTTGGAGGAGGTGCTCCAACGGGTCCAAAGGTCCAATACGGAAATCGGTCTGTCCAGCAAACAGGCCGAACTGGCAGACCACGAACTCCGATATTCAAATTCCGTGTTCCTGCCCTCCCTTTCCGTATCCCATACGGCGATGGCCACAACAAATCCCTTGATGGCCTTTGGTTTTAAACTCAATCAGGAAATTTTGACCCAAACGGATTTCGATCCGGTGATGTTGAACGATCCCGAATCGATAAGCAGTTTTGTCACTGAAATTTCCTTGGAACAACCCCTGGTCAATTTGGATGGCTTCCAAAAGAGGAGGGCGGGTAAAATTATGGCCGAGGCCATGGAACTGCAATCGTACAGGACCAGGGAACGACTGGACTATGAGGCGGAAATGGCCTATGGACAGCTTCAATTGGCCCACAAGACCGTGGAGGTTCTGGAAAAGGCCAGAAAAGCGGCCCGTGAAAATCTGGGACTGGCCCGGGACAGATTCGAACGGGGCCTGCTCAACAGGGCGGAACTATTGGAAGCCAAGGTCAGGCTAAGCACCCTGGAGAACCAGTTGGACAGTGCCATAAGCCAAGTGGGCAATGCATCCGATGGACTCGGATTTTTGATGGGTGCACCCATGGGTCAGATTTATTGGCCCACCGAGGAATTGCGGCCATGGCAATTGGAAAGTTCGGCCGGGGAACCCATGGAACCGAGGGCGGACCTCCGTGCGATGGAACTGTTAAAGGAGGCCCAATTTGCCCTGTTAAAGGCAGAACGGATGAGCTTTTTGCCCAGGCTGAATGCCTTTGCCGGTTACCAACTTCACGACAGCCAAATCTTCCGGGGAAGGGGCAAGGGATACCTGATCGGGGCCAGCCTGAGCTGGGATGTCTTCAAGGGGGGCCAACGCCATGCAAACTTGGGAAAAAGCAGGACAAACTATGAAAAAGCGAAATTGGAACAACAGCAGTATCTGGCCAACAGCACTATGGAGCTACAACGCGTCCATAGGTTGGTCCAGGATGCCAGACAAAAACAGGAAAGTTCGAAACTGGCTATGGAACAGAGTGGGGAAGCCTTGAGAATCAGGATGGACCGATTCGCGGAAGGTCTGGAGCGGACCACGGACCTATTGATGTCCGAAGCCCTCCACGCCAAGAGCCAATTGGAGCACTATAGGGCCATCCTCCAGTACAACCAGGCCCGGTCCCTGCTCAAATTTTTAAACACTTCAATGATTGAACCATGAAAATGACGGAACCCTATAAAAAGACAATCTTTATCCTGGTATTGGGAATGGTCCTCACCGGATGTGGCGATTCGGGGGAAAAGGCTGTGGACCAGCCCCCTCCAATTCCCGTCAGTCTTGCCCGGGCAGGAGGGCTTGAACAGGCCTTCCACCCGGTCGGCAGCGGGGAAATAAAGGCCCTGGACCGGGCGAATTTGGGTACCCGGATCATGGGCCAAGTGGAACGTATCCATGTGGATCTGGGACAAAAGGTCGAAAAAGGAGACCCCCTGGTCTCCATCAACGCCTTGGACCTTCGCGCACGAATGGCACAGGCCGAAGCTTCCATTGCCCAGGCAACGGCAGCCTATGAAAATGCGGAACGCGACCTAAAGCGATTCCAGGCCCTCTTTCAAAAAAACAGTGCCAGTCCCAAGGAATTGGACGATCAAAAAACCAACTTCCAAATGGCCAAGGCCCGACTGGAAGCGGCCAAACAATTAAAGGCGGAAGCCGGCTCCCAACTGCCCTATACGGAAATCCGGGCCCCTTTCGAAGGCCATATCACTGACATATATATGGAGGAAGGGGATTTGGCCAAGCCCGGGGTCCCTTTGATCTCCATGGAATCCACCCGGGGGTTCGAAGTGCATGCCCGGGTGTCGGAAAACGAGATCAACGGAATTTCCGTGGGCAGCAGGGCCAGGGTGCACCTCAAAGCCCTGGATACCATGATTGGCGGAACCTTGAAGGCCCTGAGCCCTTCTTCCCTGTCCACCGGGGGCCACTATTCCATTGAGCTGGGACTGGATCCCCTCCCCTCGGGAATACGTTCCGGGATGTATGTTTCGGTCAGCTTGGAGAGGAAGGGACCGATCCTGGAAAAAGATCGGGTTGGCATTCCCTTAAATGCCTTGGTGCACAAGGGTCAGTTGAGTGGGGTATACACCCTGGGGGAAGACGGGGTGGCCCTACTGCGCTGGCTGCGGCTGGGTCAAGTGCACGGAGAGGAAGTGGAGGTCCTCTCAGGCCTTGCCAAAGGGGAACACTATATCATAAACGCCCAAGGAAAACTCCACAATGGGGCCAAGGTAATCATCCAATAAACAATCGGGAGACAGATGAAAGATGGAGTGGCAGGCAAATTGGCCAGAGGGTTTATAGATTCCAAGTTAACGGTGCTGCTAATGATCGTGTTTACGATCATCGGGGTGTACAGTGCCTTTTTGATCCCCAGGGAGGAGGAGCCACAGATCGTGGTGCCCATGGCGGACATCTTTGTGGGATACCCCGGTGCGGGCCCCAAGGAAGTGGAATCCCGGATTTCCAAGCCCTTGGAAAAGATATTGTTCAATATAGAGGGGGTGGAGCACGTATACACCACCTCCATGCAGGGGCAGGGAATGGCCACGGTCCAGTTCCATGTAGGGAAGGACATGGAGCGTTCCCTGGTACGGTTGTACGATGAAATGAACAAACATATGGACCGTATGCCCAAGGGAGTGAGCCTGCCTTTGGTGAAGAGCCGTTCCATTGACGATGTTCCCATTATGGCCCTGAACCTTTGGAGCGAAAGCTACACCGATTTTGAGCTTCGGGAGATTTCCGAGGAGCTGCTCCATGAGATCGAGAAAATCCAAGGGGTTTCCCATACCGAGATCATCGGGGGAAGAAGCCGTCAGTTCAGGGTAGTGGTCGATAAAAACAAATTGGCCGGCTCCGGCTTGGACCTATTGTCCCTGTCCCAATCAATCCAGGGTGCCAACCATCGCATGGATTCGGGGAACTTCCATCACAGCGATACCCAATTCCATGTCGTCACGGGAGGATTTCTGCAGGACAGGAAAGATCTTGAACGCTTGGTCGTAGGTACCAAACAAGGCCGGCCAATTTACCTAAATGAAATGGCCCAGGTGCTTGACGGCCCACAGCTGCCCAAGGACTATCTATCCATTGGATTTGGACCGGCCAGCGATAAGTTCGACACCCATAGGTCCGAATATCCGGCCGTTACCCTGTCCATCGCCAAAAGAAAAGGGGCCGATGCCATGAAGATCGCCGATGCCGTCCAGAAACGGGTGGAGCATCTAAAACAGGATCTTATTCCCGACCAGGTGCAGGTAGAGGTCAGCAGAAACTATGGACAGAGCGCTTCCCAAAAGGTTTCCGAGCTCCTGATGCACTTGTTGGGGGCCATAATCGCGGTCACCTTGGTGGTAATGCTCGCCATGGGTTGGAGGGGAGGTCTCGTGGTCTTTCTTTCGGTGCCCATCACCTTTGCCCTGACCCTGTTGAGCTATTATCTGTTGGACTATACCCTGAACCGGATCACCCTATTCGCCCTGGTCTTTGTCACCGGGATCGTGGTGGATGACTCCATCATCATCGCAGAGAACATGCACCGCCATTTCAAGATGAAACGGCTGCCCTTCAAGGATGCTGCCCTTTTCGCCATCAACGAGGTCGGAAACCCCACCATTTTGGCGACCTTCACAGTAATCGCTTCCGTGCTCCCCATGGCCTTTGTTTCAGGGATGATGGGCCCCTATATGTCCCCCATGCCCATCGGGGCATCCATCGCCATGCTGATGTCCCTTTTTGTGGCCCTGACCATAACTCCCTACCTGGGTTATATCCTGCTGCGGGCCAAGGAGAAAAAAATCGAGATTGTAAAGGCCCCAAACGATATCAAGGACACAATAATTTACAAATTGTACGAACGCATTGAAAGACCTCTGTTGGAAAGCGGTACAAAACGATGGCTTTTCCTGGGCACAATCGTCCTGTTGTTGATCGGTTCCCTCGCCTTGTTCGCCACCCGCTCGGTGGCGGTAAAAATGCTGCCTTTTGACAACAAGAACGAAATCCAACTCATCATCGATTTGCCCGAGGGAAGCAGTCTGGAACGGAGTTCGGCCGTGGCAAGGGAACTAGGCGCCTACCTCTCCACCCGGGAGGAGGTGGTGAGCTACCAGAGCTATGTGGGGACCAACGCCCCGATCACGTTCAACGGCCTGGTACGACACTACGATCTCAGGGGAGGGAGCAATACCGCGGACATTCAGGTCAACCTGGTCGATAAATCCAAGCGCAAGTCCCAAAGCCACGATATCGCCAAGAACCTGAGACCAAGAATCCAGGAACTGGGGAATAAATATGGGGCCAACATCAAGGTGGTGGAAGTCCCCCCGGGCCCCCCTGTGCTTTCCACCATAGTGGCGGAAGTATACGGTCCGGACCACGAGGTCCAAATCGAACTGGCCCGGCAGATCATGGAACTGCTCCGAGAAACCCCCGATGTGGTGGACGTGGACTGGATGGTGGAGGGTCCCCAGACCGAGTACAGGTTCAACATAGATCGGGACAGGGCCATGCTCAAGGGCCTTAGTCCCCAACAATTGGTGGGGTTCATGGCCCTAGCACTCGGGGAAGAGCCCATTTCCCATGTTTACGACGAGGATTCCTTTGGGCAGATCGGAATTCACCTGGCCCTTGATGAAAGGGACAAGACCTCCCTGGAGGATCTAAAAGGGCTGAAACTGGCCTCCTCACGGGCTGGGATGGTCACCCTGGGGGAACTGCTGATTCCACAGGAGGGGATCAAGGAGAGGAGCATTTTTCGAAAGGACCAAAAAAGGGTGGTCTATGTTCTTTCCGATATGGCAGGGAAATTGGAAAGCCCCGTATATGCCATCTTGGGCATGGCGGAGCGGTTGCGGCATTTGGATCTGCCGGAGGGATATAGTTTGGAGGAACTCTATATGGAACAACCCAAAAGTGAAAGCGATTATGCCGTCAAATGGGATGGGGAGTGGCAAATCACCCTGGAGGTGTTCCGGGATCTTGGCATTGCCTTTATGGGGGTGATCGGTATTATTTACATCCTCATCGTTGGTTGGTTCCAAAACCTCAGGGCACCCTTGGTGATGTTGGTGGCCATCCCGCTCTCCTTGATCGGTATCGTCCTGGGCCATTGGATGCTCGGGGCCTTTTTCACCGCAACTTCCTTTATCGGGATGATCGCACTTGCCGGGATCATGGTGCGGAACTCGGTGTTGCTCATTGACTTCATCAACCTAAGGCTGGAACAGGGCACCCCGTTCAAACAAGCGGTATTGGAGGCGGGGGCCGTGAGGACCACCCCAATTCTACTGACGGCCGGGACCGTGGTGATCGGGGCCGTGATCATCCTCTTTGACCCCATTTTTCAGGGCCTGGCGATTTCCCTTATGGGAGGGACCTTGGTTTCAACGGTACTGACCTTGCTCATCGTGCCCCTGCTATATTATATGATCGAACGCAAAAATTACAAATAAGATGAAAATGATCGTGGTGACCTCTGTGGGACAGTACAAGGATGCGCTGTTGCAAATCTTTAAAAAGGCAGGTGTGGAACGCTTTAGTGGATCTGATATTTCCGGATATCGGGAACAGGGAGATCTTTTTATGGGCAGTTGGTTCCCTTCGGAACCAGGGGGATCTCCCTCGATCATGTTCTTTTCCTTCGCCCAAGAGGAAAAACTTGGGGAACTGTTCCAATTGTTGGAGGAATTCAACCGGGAAAAGGGCGGACACAACCCGATACGCGCCGTTGTGGTCCCCATCGAAAGGACCCTTTGAAAAAACAGGAAATGATAATTGCATAAATATAAATACTATGAGAAACAATCTAATCCAGGGCATAGCGGGAAGCTTTGTCCTGATCAGTCTGGCCCTGGCTGTTTTTGTGAATATGAATTGGTTGTGGTTTACGGCCTTTGTCGGGGCAAATTTGTTGCAATCCTCCTTGACCAAATGGTGTTTCTTGGATACCATTTTGGGAAAATTGGGGGTTCCCAAAACCGAAAGGGACTCCTGCTGAGGACCTTTGGGGTTTGATTATTGGGGGATTTTGGCCAACTTTGTCCAAAACAAAGCCTATGTTCCTCCAAACCTGGCCCTGGTATGTTTCGGGCCCTGCAATCGCCCTGATCATGGCAGCCTTGATCCTCATGGGCAAAAGGTTCGGAATGTCCTCCAACCTCGACACCCTCTGCTCTTTGGGCGGAGCCGGAAAAATTACGGACTATTTCAAAGTGGACTTCAAATCCGTGAACTGGAACCTTTTGGTGGTCCTGGGTTCGGTTTTGGGAGGCTTTGTCGCTGCCAATTTTCTGTCTCCGAACGCCGCGGTGGAGGTTTCCACAAATACCGTGGAAAGCCTGCGTCAACTCGGGTTTGAAAGTGCGGGAACGACTTACCTCCCCACGGAGCTTTTCGGTGGCGAGGCCCTTGCTTCGCCCAAGACCTGGGGAATCCTCCTAGCTGCGGGATTTCTGGTGGGCTTTGGCACCCGTTATGCGGGAGGCTGTACCTCGGGCCATGCCATTTCCGGTCTGAGCAATCTGCAATTGCCCTCCCTTATCGCGGTCATCGGCTTTTTCATCGGTGGCCTGCTCATGGTCCATGTATTGTTTCCCTTAATTTTTGGCACATGAAAAAGTTGATCTATATCCCCATAGGGGTCCTTTTGGGTGTGGTGCTGTACAAATCGGAAGCGGCATCCTGGTTCCGCATTCAGGAAATGTTCCGTTTTGATTCCTTCCATATGTATGGAATCATTGGATCGGCCCTGGTCTTGGGCATCATCCTGATCCAAGCCGTCAAAAGATCCGGGACAAAATCCCTGTTTGGGGACCCCATAAAACTACCTGACCATCCCAGGTCATTTGCCAGGTATATGTACGGGGGCATACTCTTTGGCCTGGGCTGGGCCTTGGCAGGAGCATGCCCCGGCCCCATATACGTCCTGGTGGGGGCGGGAGAGTGGTCCATGGCAATCGTATTGCTCGGCGCCCTTATTGGGGCTTTTGCCCATGGGCTGCTGAGCAAGAAATTACCCTATTGAGCGGGCTTGACGGATATAATGACAAAACATCGATTTTGGATGGGATATGGGCGGGAAGCCCTTAGATTTGCCCCTGACCAAACCTTTTGAATCTTAAATGAAACTGACCGCCTGTATTATAGACGATGATCTGGTGTCCCAATTTGCGACCCGGTACTGTATACAGCAATCCCAAGCGGATTTTGATATCCTGACCTGTTCCAGTGGGGAAGAGGGGATACAATTGTGCTTCGATCATCTCAAGGAAAACAACAAGCTCCCCGATCTGATTTTTTTGGATCTGGTCATGGAAGGAATGAGCGGCTGGGACTTTCTGCACAATCTCGAAAACTTGTTCCACGACAATAAACTGCCCAGGGTCTATGTGCTCTCCGCCTTTGTCAACACCATTGATAGGGCCATCGCCAAAGAGCACAAATTGATTTCCGGATATATTGACAAACCACTTTCCCGGGCCTACTTGGAGAAAATCTTGGTCAAAGAACACAAAATCCACCAAAAAAGGGAGAACTAGGTCCCCTTCGGGAATCAATACTTCACAAAAATCGATTCCTCATTCAATAGCTTCGCCAATAGATGGAAAGTTCTGTAAAAAAGTATATTTTTGCAGTCCATTTTCAAAAGGGCCCCGTAGTTCAATGGATAGAATAGAAGTTTCCTAAACTTTAGATGCAAGTTCGATTCTTGCCGGGGCTACCAGACAGGAAAATTGATTTTTGGAATCGTTTTTCCTGTTTTTGTTTTGGGGCAATTCATTGTTCATCTGAAAGATACGGTTGGCGACTACATTCATTCGGGCGGTTCGATACATTTTTCCGTCAAATTCCAATTTTTCAGGAAATATCGAACCAATCACCGCCCGTTTGGTAGTGATTCCACCTTCCCGGTACAGTTTGGGGATATTGACGATATTTTGAAGTGCCTTGTCTAAGGACTTGTCGATATTGACTTTTTGTGTGCTCCAACCGTCCTTACTTAAACGTTCTTCCAGGCTCTCGATTTGATCCTTGCAGGCTTTTTTGATTTCAAGATATTCGGCATCGCCAATGGTTTCCGTAAGCAGCTTGTTTCGTGCGACTGACAATTTAGGGTTGAACCGGTCTATTTCCTCTAAAATCTTCTTTTTCTCGTCCATCGGATTTTGCACGAACTTCTAATAATTGTCCAACAGCAGCTTTTTCAGGAGGTTTTTGACGCCATCTTTTAACTCAAACTGGAGCAGTCCATTTTCAAAAATAGTATTCACGGTTCTGGCTTGCTCTCTAAAGCCACAAGCGGCGATGCAATGGCAATAGTAATAACGGTTGGTTCTGCCTTTGGATGCACTGCCCGTCAGGTTGCGGCCACAATTGGGGCAGGTCAAAAAGCCTCTTAGCGGCAGGTTCTTTTCCGACAGTATTTTGGTATTTGAACGATCTACCCTTTTATTTCCGTCCAAAATCTGTTGAACCCTTTCAAAATGCCCTTTGGAGATAAGTGGTTCATGTTGCCCTTGTGTTAAATGAGCCTCTTCATCCTGGAATTTGGGAATGAATATTTTTCCGTAATACAATGGATTGCGTACCGCGACATGAAAAGCAGTCCGGCTTAATTAGGTCGGGCTTTGAGAATTCATCTTCTGTCGTACCTGATCGGCAGCGAAAATACCTTTAACGATTTCGTTAAATGCCCATCGCAGCGCAGATGCCTGAGGTTCTTTTAAGGCAACATACTTCTGGCCATCTTCTTTACTTCGGTTGACATAACTAAACGGCGCTTTGCCCATAAGAAGGCCTTCTTTTTTTGCCCGGCGCATTCCATAAAACGTATACAACGCCCTGCGATCGTTTTCTACTTCGGGCGCAGCCAGATAGATGGCCAGCATCATCTTGTTTTCAGGGATGGAAAGATCTAAGGGTAGTTCCACTGCCTGGGGTTCTACGCCAAGCTTATTGAGGGTGCTGATCATCTGATAGGCATCCCCTGCACTGCGGCTGAACCTGTCCCATTTGGTAAAAAGGATAAGATTGGTTTTGGAGCTTTTCCTTTTGAGACTGTTCAGCAGTTTTATCCATTCAGGACGGTTAAAAGTCTTGGCGGATTGGTCTTCGTAGATAACCTGACCAATGGCAATCTTATTCGTGGAACAAAAACGCCGAAGGCGCTCTTCCTGGTCACGCTGTGAATAACCTTTGCCTGCCTGTTCATCGGTGGAAACACGTACATATAAATCTGGTGATCATAGTCCGTTCCATCCAGCCTTTTTTTGTCCCAACCATAGACAAAATAACAGACAAAGTTGAAGGTCGTCCCCAATCGGGACGGGATCGTTCAACCCTGGCCGCCACCCAATTGGGGGTATCAGTTGGAAACGGCCATTGCCGAAATACTGAAGAACTATAGGCAGACCCCGGGTATGGGCTCCTATTTGGTCGCACTCAGTGCCACCGCTCAAGGCATGTTCCAAAATCAATTTATGGACCTTATGTTAAATATAATGTAACAAATAATGTTACAATTAAAATTGCCCCTTATCTTTGCCATCGATATGAACAATGCGCGATTTGCCACCATCATACATATATTGACCCTTTTGGCCAAAAATACTGGCCAATGGTCGAGTTCGGACTGGATAGCTGAAAGCATACAGATCAATCCCGTTATGGTGAGAAGGGAACTTGGGGTGCTTCATGAAATGGGTTGGGTTGCCAGCAAAAAGGGAAAGGAGGGAGGATCCAAATTGATCGTTCCCAGCAGTGATATTTCACTTTCCGATATCCTAAAGGCCACCAAAGGGAACCATGTCCTAGGCAGAAAGAACAGCTGTAGAAGTTCCAATTGTCCAATCGGAAGGGAAATCAACGGTGAATTGGACAAGCTGTTCGGGGAAACCGACCAGATTCTGTTCGATGCCCTGGAGCAGCGGAGCCTAAAGGGTTTTGTCGATCAATTTGATTGATTTTTTTGAATGAAATTGTAACATAATTTAATACAAATAACTATGAAAACAGCAATAACCGGAGCTACCGGGCAACTGGGCCGATGGGCCGTGGAAAAATTGAAACAACGCCTGGGAGGGGAACAATTGATCGCCTTGGTGCGAACTCCAGAAAAGGCGGCCGATCTGGGTATTGAGGTCCGCCCATTCGATTATACCAAAGCGGAGCAACTGGCCGAAGGCTTAAAGGGTGTGGATCACCTTTTGTTGATCTCTGGAAATGAAATTGGACAACGGGCCCCCCAACACAGGAACATCATCGAGGCCGCAAAGAAAGCCGAGGTGAAGTGGATCGTGTACACCAGTCTGCTCCGTGCCGACACCACTTCCCTGAGCTTGGCCGATGAGCATGTGGAAACCGAAAACATGCTGAAGGACTCCGGAATCCCCCATACCATTTTGAGAAACGGTTGGTACACCGAAAACTATACCGTTTCAATTCCGGCAGCCCTGGAAAACGGAGCCCTTGTCGGCAGTGCCGGTCAGGGAAAAATTTCCTCGGCCACCCGGGAGGACTATGCCGAGGCCGCCGCTGTGGTATTGTCGACCCAGGGACATGTAGGCAAGGTATACGAACTGGCCGGAGATGAGTCCTATACCTTGGACGAGCTGGCTGCTGAACTTTCCAGGCAGGTCCAAAGGGAAATTCCCTATAAAGATCTGCCCGAGGAGCAATACGCCGGGATCCTGGCTTCCGCGGGCATACCGGAATTCTACGCCAAAGCCCTCGCAAGTTTTGATATTGACGCTTCCAATGGGGCTCTATTTGACCAGGGCAAGGAACTTTCAAAACTGATCTCAAGGGAGACCACGTCATTTTCGCAGGCCATAAAACAGGCATTGGACCAGAAAAAGGACCAATAATGTTGTCTCTTTGATTCCATTCCATGGGTTTGAAAGGAAAATTGAGGATTTTGATCCCAAAGGGGCATGTAGCCTTCCATGGAAATTCTTAATTTGGTCCTGGTACCCTATTGGAAACTCAAACAAGGTTGTTATGGGAAAAGCTCGAATTACGCTACTTGGGATGGTCCTTGCCGGTTTTTTGGGCACGGCCCAAAACTTTGACAGGGCCAAATTGGATCGCTATTTCGATGCCTTGGAACAGCAGGACAGGTTCATGGGCAGCGTGGCCGTTTCCAAGGGTGGCGAACTCCTCTATTCCAGGGCCATGGGTTATGCGGATCTCGATGCACAGATCAAGGCGGACCCGGAAACCAAATACAGGATCGGCTCCATTTCAAAGACCTTCACCGCGGTCTTGGCCATAAAGGCCGTTGAGGCCAAGCTGCTGGATCTGGACCAAAAGCTGGGGGAGTTCTTTCCAAAGATTCCCAATGCGGACCAAATAAATATGACCCAGTTACTCTCCCATCGAAGTGGCATCCACAATTTTACGGATGATCCCAAGTACCTGACCTACAACACCCAAGCGAAGACCCGGGAAGAATTGATTTCCATCATCTCGGAGGGTGGCAGTGATTTTGAGCCCGATGCCAAGATGGCCTACAGCAATTCGAACTATGTGCTGCTCACCTTGATCCTCGAAAAGGTCTTCGACAAACCCTTTGCCCGCATATTGGAAGAAGAAATCACAGTGCCCTTGGGTCTTGAAAACACCTATATGGGCGGCAGCATCGACCCCGGGAACAAAGAGAGCCGGTCCTATCGCTATTTGACCCAATGGACCTTGGAACCCGAAACGGACCTTTCCATACCCTTGGGGGCAGGGGCCGTGGTTTCCAATCCCACGGATCTGGTAAAATTCAGCGATGCCCTTTTTGGAGGAAAGCTCCTTAGGGAAGAAAGCCTGGAACTGATGAAAACCCTGAGGGACAACTTTGGCCTGGGACTCTTCCACATCCCCTTTTACGACAAGGCGGGCCATGGGCATACGGGCGGAATCGATGGCTTCACTTCGGTCTTCTCCCATTTTTCCGACGGGGCCGTATCCTATGCCATGCTCTCCAATGGGACCAACTTCAACAACAACGATATTTCCATAGCCGTGCTCAGTGCGGTTTACGATAAGGCTTATGAACTCCCGGGTTTTGGGGGTTTTGAGGTGGATCCCGAACTATTGGAGCGGTATGTGGGGGTCTATTCCTCGGACCGCATTCCAATGAAACTGACCATAAGTACGGATAAGGGGACCCTGATTGCCCAGGGCTCGGGCCAACCCTCCTTTGCCTTGGAGGCCACGGAAAACAATCGGTTCGAATACGACCCGGCCGGGGTGGTCATCGAATTCATTCCTGAAGAGAACACCTTGATCTTGAAACAATTTGGTTCTGAGATTCCATTCAAAAAAGACTGAGGCGCCGCGCCCTATGAGTAATGCGGACCTTTTCAGGGGGTCATACCATATGCTCCTCCCCCCAGCGATTGAGGGCGCATAGAATGGGCTCCAACTTTTCACCTTTGGGAGTCAGGGTATATTCCACTGTGGGGGGTACCGTGGCATAGACCTTCCGGACCACGATCCCGTTTGCTTCCATATTCTTGAGTTCCTTGACCAGCATCCGGCTGTTTATGTTGGGAATGCCCCGTTCCAGCTCACTGAACCGTTTTGTGCCGGAGAACAGCGTATAGATTATGGGCATGGACCATTTTCCCCCAATTACGTCCAAAATGCCCCTTATGGTACATTTATGTTCAGTTTTTTCCAATTTTTTTTCAGCCATGACTTTAGGGTTTTACTCAATACTTTACTTTATGTTACTACTTTACATAAGTGTAACTACTTGTAAAAGTACAGTATTTGGATTAACTTTACAAACTAAATAAAACAGATTATGAAGTTATTGGAACAGATACAGTTGGGACCATGGACCCTTAAGAATAAAATGGCCATGGCCGCCATGACCCGAAGCCGTGCGGGTGTCGATGGAGTCATAAACGAAAGCGCCGCGGAATACTACAGCCAAAGGGCCGATGCCGGCCTATTGCTCACCGAGGGCATCAACATCAGCCCGCAGGCCCTGGGCAGTCCCTTTACACCGGGACTCTTCACCGAGGAACAAATCCAGGCCTGGAAAAAGATCACCCGGGCCGTACACGACAAGGGCAGTGTCATCTTCGCCCAACTTTGGCATACGGGACGCGCCGGACATTCCGTGGACCGAAATGGGGAATTGCCGGTCGCCCCAAGCCCGATCGCCATCGAGGGGGCCCAGCATTTCACCGCCCAAGGTCTTAAGGATTATGAGATTCCCCGGGAACTGACCCTCCCTGAGATCGAACAGATTCAAAAGGATTATGTCCAAGCGGCCAGAAATGCCATGAAGGCGGGCTTTGACGGGGTGCAGCTCCACGGGGCCAATGGCTACCTTCCCAACCAATTCTTGGCAGAAAGTTCCAACCAAAGGACCGATCGGTACGGGGGAAGCATTGCCAACAACAGCCGCTTCATTCTGGAGGTGATGCAGAAATTGGTGGATGCCCTGGGAGGGGAACGGGTAGCCATCAAGCTGTCCCCCCTGAAAACCTTCAACGGCATTGTAATGGACGATCCCCTGGCCACTTTTGGCCATTTGCTCGGGGAACTCAATTCCATGGAACTCGCCTTTGTGGAGCTTTCAAGAAAAGATCCCACGGCACCCTTGGTGCCCCATTACCCAATGGGAGATGACATGGAGCTGTTTGGAAGGCTTACGGCCCATCCCGTGATCGCCAACGCCTCCTATGACCGGGAAAGCGCGGAAGCCGAATTGGAAAAGGGCATTGCAAAGCTGATTTCCTTCGGGGTCCCCTTTTTGGCCAACCCGGACCTTCCAAGACGGTTTGAACTCAATGCGGAGCTCAACCAAGCGGACAGGGCCACCATGTTCGGAGGAGGGGAACAGGGGTATATCGATTATCCCTTTCTTTCTTAAGGAAAGGCCAAGCCGGCACCGTGTTCCCTTAGGGGCGGGGCAAACCCTTGGACCCGGGGAGATGGGGATGGGATTCCACCGCCCCCAAACCCCTGGACAATGGGGTCAATAATGGATTCCGTAAGGTCAACTGCCCGAGGCCGACTACCTATCCATATATTTACATTTATCAATATATAGACCGGCCCCTTGAATTTCAAGCAGCTCGAAAAGATAGCCAAGACCTTGGGAGACAGCAACAGATTGAAGATCCTGCAGACGATCCAATCCCGGAACGGGAAGTTGGGATGTTCCGCCATTGTCTCCTCCCTGGATCTGGCACGGCCCTCCATAGGCCACCATATCAAAAAGCTTTTGGATGCCTATTTGGAACGCATGAAGACCCTGTGGGTTTTGGACAAGACTTTGAAACAATAAAGAATATGGACCCCAAGAAAATTGAATATTCCCTTTTGGAACTGGCCCTGATCTCCCAAGGGAGCAGTATAAAGCAGACCTTGAACAATTCCCTGGCCTTGGCCCGGGCCGCAGAGGCCGCCAATTACAAGCGCATCTGGTTCGCGGAGCACCACAATTCCGAAAACATCGGAAGCAGTGCCACCTCCATCCTGATCGGTTATGTGGCCGAGAACACCAAAACGATTCGGGTGGGCTCCGGAGGGATCATGCTTCCCAACCATTCTCCCTTGATCGTGGCCGAACAGTTCGGAACCCTGGCCCACCTCTATCCTGGGCGTATTGATTTGGGACTTGGCCGTGCCCCGGGCACCGATCCCCAGACCGCTACGGCCATACGCTCCGATTTTATGGAGGCCGCCCATTCCTTTCCCGGGGAAGTGAACAAAATCCAAAACTATTTCTCCGAGGACAACAAAAATGCCAAGGTACGGGCCACCATAGCCGAGGGGACCGATGTCCCGATCTATATCCTGGGATCCAGTACGGACAGTTCCCATTTGGCTGCGGCCATGGGCCTGCCCTATGCCTTTGCCAGTCATTTTGCCACCACCCACCTTCACAATGCCCTACGGATATACAAGGAGGAATTCAAGGCTTCAGAAGTCTTGGAACGGCCCTATACCATGGCCGGGGTCAATATCGTGGTGGCCGATACCGATCAAGAGGCGGAACGGCTCTTCACCACCCTGATCCGTATGTTCATCGGGGTGCTGACCGGAAGCCGCAGTCCGCTTCCCCCGACCACCGATATGACGGAGGAGCTTAGGACCATGTTGAACCATCCCACCGTGAACCAGATGCTGCGCTGTTCCTTTGTGGGCAGCAAGGAGACCGTCAAAGAACAGGTCCGGCAGTTTTTGGACGATACCGGGGTGGATGAACTCATCGCAGTGAGCAACCTGTACGCCCACGAAGATCGGGTCCGGTCCATTGAAGGCTTCGCACAGATCATGGATGAGATCAATGCGGAGGTACACAACTATTCCTAAAATGGGAAAACCCCTCCCCCGTCCCAGCCCCTGTTTCGGGGGCTGTGACGGTCCCTATTTAGACGGAATATTTTTTTCCCAATTTTTTTTGCAGCATCCACTTTTATCCTATTTTTAGATCGCTCTGAAAAAAGGGATGTCGGTATGCTCAACCTAAAGCGTGTCATAGTGGATTATAAGAAATTGACCCCCGAGGTGCTCAAACTTTTGGTGGACAAATATCCGGATGGGTACGGGGACAATGATGTCATCAGTTTCAGGAACCTCAAAGGGGAACTCATCGAGGCGGTCGAGGTATCCACCCAGGACACCAAATACCTGGTCAAGATCAGTTCCAAGCTGGAACACAGCATGGCCAATTTTGACGATGAGGGGGAAGATGAGGATTTTGATGATGATGCCCTGGATAAACTTCCCGATGGGGAAGGGGACTTCCCCGATGATTCCGAGGAGGAGTGAACTATTTTCCGAGATTTTTCAACATTTCGTCCGTGGTCCGGTCCAAATCGTAGGCCTCCTTCCAACCCCAGTGCTCCCGGGCCGGGGAGTCATCGATGCTACAGGGCCAGGAATCCGCGATTTCCTGCCTGAAATCCGGTCTGTAATGGATCTTGAACCCGGGGATGTGTCTTTGGATGCTCTTTGCCACCTGTTCCGGAGAAAAACTCATGCCGGCCAGGTTATAGGAGGAGCGGATACGGATTTTTTCCCCGGGGCCCTCCATGAGCTCCACCGTTGCACGGATGGCATCGTCCATATACATCATGGGCAGCTTGGTGCCTTGGTCCAAGAAACATGAATATTCCCCTTTCTCGAGGGCTTGGTGATAGATTTCCACGGCATAGTCCGTGGTTCCGCCTCCAGGCATGGTCTTCCAACTGATCAGGCCGGGGTACCGGACCGATCGAACATCCACCCCATATTTTTTAAAGTAGTACTCGCACCAACGTTCCCCGGACTGTTTGCTTATCCCATAGACCGTGGAGGGTTCCATGATCGTATGCTGTGGACAGTCCTCCTTGGGGGTATTGGGCCCGAACACCGCAATACTGGAGGGCCAGAAGACCTTGGATATTTTCCGTTCCTTGGCCAGGTCAAGCACATGGAACAATGAATTCATGTTCAGGTCCCAGGCCCTTGCCGGAAACTTTTCGGCCGTGGCACTCAACATGGCGGCCATCAAATAGACCTCATCGATCTGGTGGTGCATCACCACATCCTCAATGGCATCATGGTCCGTGGCGTCCAAAAGTTCAAAGGGACCTGCCTCCATCAAGGGGCCGTTTCCCTCCCTGATATCACTGGCAACCACCTTTTCATTGCCGTATCTTTTTCTGAGTTCCAAAGTGAGTTCAGTGCCTATTTGGCCACATGCGCCGATGATCAGGACGGTTTTTTGCATTAAAGGAGAAGTTAATTCCGTATGGGGGCAAATATACCCTTTCTTAAATTTTGTACATTCGCCTATGCGAAAATTGTTGGCTCCATTTCTTGTACTTTTCCTGCTCGGCGGCTGTAAAAGGTCAGCTGCCCCTTCCGCGGACCTTCTTCCCAAGGACAGCCTGGAGTTCCAGATCCAAAGAATGCCGGATAAATTCCAGCTGAACCCCGAAGCGACCGCCCTGGCAGAGGACTGGAAGGAATTCATGGACCTGGGCAGCAGCATGGACGTGCTCTACAAGGCGACCAACAACGAGGACCTCGCCCTGGCCGTGGACGACCTTATCGAAAAAGAAAAACTGCTCGAGCAGGGCCAATACCCTGAACCCTTCGATGATTTTCGGATAAAGAGCAGGCAGTTGGTCGTGAGAACCTATCTCTATAAGCTCAAGGCAAGCATTTTGGAGCGACAGCCCACTACAGCGCCCGCCGTGGAAATGTTGGAGGCCTACAATGCACTGCGCAACCAAATGAATTTGATCGTAAAGACCGAACTGGACAAAAAGATCATCCTGGAATCCATCTAGGAAAGGGATTCGCCGTTTCAATTCCAGGGTCCATATCCCCCGCCAAAATCAATGGAAGACCAATCCCGTTCCAGACGAATGGGGGAAGGCACCCCCATGGGAGGGGTGGCCCAATGGTCTCAAGCTTTAATTTCCCTCTGTGGTCTCGTTTTTCCTGGACTCCAGGGCCTGCTTGCTCAAACTGGCCAGATTGAAGTTCGGGGCAATCTTCAGCGCCTCGTCAAAGGAAACTATGGCCAGGTCGATGCTGGCTTTGTCCCCATTGAAATTGGCCAGTCCCTTCAAATGGTAAAAGGCGGCCTTCAGGGGCACCTCATAGGGCTGTTGCCTTTCGTAAAAGGCGTAGGTCATCTCCTGGGTCGAATTGGCTATCCCGTATTCGATATTGGCCAGGGCCCCTTGGGAATCCCCGGTCTGGATCTTAAGGTCCGCCATTTCATAGGCCACATAGGGGGAGGGATCCCGTTCAAAGAGCAGCTCAAAATGCTCCAGGGCCCTTTTGGGCTGGTTCAGGGCCTTTAGGGACACCGCCTTGATCTGCACGGCCAGGTCCGAATCATTGACATCTTTCTCCACCCCTATGGTGTTCAGGGCCTGCATATGTTGGCCGTTGTTCATATAGACAAAGGCCAGGGTATCCTGCCGGGCCGGAGAAGGGGAAAGGATGTTAATATGGGTCAGGGCCCCGATCACTCCATTGACATCACCTTGGAGGCGCATCTCCTCATAATAGGCCCTGTAGTGCTCCAATAATTCGTTCTTGCTCTGGGAGAAGGCGTTCAATCCCACAAAAAGGCAAAGAAACAGCAAAGTCTTTTTCATTCATTTTCAATTTGATGGGCCAAATCTAAAAAAATTATCCATATCATGCTGTTAAGAATCCCATAAGTACTTGGCCGGTACCCCCACATCCCAAAGGGAAAGTGCTCCCCAAAAACTGCCTATTCGAAGCGGAGGGTCTTGATCGTCGCAACGGCATCGTTCAGCACAAAGGGCATGGGGATGCTGTTATCGGGCCGTTCGGGAATGCTGAACTCCGGATGGGTCAAAAGGTCATTGGAAGCCTCATGGATCGAAAGCTCCAGCACCGAATCCTTGGGAAACCTCAATTCCAGTTCGGTAAAATCCCTGTTGGAAACATAGTGGGTGACCAACTTGCTACCGCGGTTTGCCAGAAAGTGGGAGGAAAGTTCGACCCGATTCACCCGGGCGGCCTTGATGGGAACCCCATTGGTGTGTACCTCCAATCGGTTCACCTCCCGCCGGGGGGTAATGCATACCTCCACCAGTCGGTCCTCCCCGATCAGGGTGTCCCTGGTGGTCTCTATATGGGGGAGGGGAATATTTTTCTTGGGGGCTTCGGACACAAAACTGAACCGGGTCCCATACTTGCTGGAAAGTCCATGGCCCTCCGCCTTTTTTCGGCCTTCCCCCAAAAACTGTCCGTTCCACCCTATGGGCTGCTTGTCGTAGGTGGCCCAAAGGGCCGTATCGGAATCGGCATCATAAAGGTAGACCAGACTGCTGGGCTTGGGACGCCGATCGTTGAAATCCGATTGGATATGACTGGAGATCCCAAAACCAAAGAACAGCAACAGGAAGATATAGGACAGCCGCCCCTTGCTTTTTAGGGTTCCAAAAAAGGGAAGGGCCATAAAGAAGAGCAAGGTGGTCAACAGGGTGGTGCCCACCATCATTTTCAGCCCAAGGCCTACCGGGAACATTTTTACAAATGGGGATAGGATCAAAACGGCCGGCAGGGCCAGGAACACCAACAAATAGGGATTGGGCTCCTTCTGTTCCAGACACACCATAAAGGCGGCCAAGAGGGCAAAAACGGGAATGATGAAAAAACTTCCCCCGGGCACATAAGCGGCCAAAAGGCCACAGAGTGCCCCCCATACCACTATCGGGGCCACCAACAGGTCGGGTGCGCCAATTTTCCGGTACCTGTGGTAGATGTGGAAACAAACGGCCAGGGAGAGGGCCACATAGACCGCTATATAGATATAGCCATTATAGGTAAAGCCGTGGAGCATGTCCCCAAAGCCGGGATACCACCAGCTGACCGCCATCCAGCAGGTATAGCCTGCCAACCCATTGATCGCCAAGCTGAGCAAGAGCGGAACAAAACCCTTGAGCATACTCTTGGGTCCCAAGCTGCCCTTTTTGAGGCCCAGGGCCAAAAGTACCAGAAAGGCCAGGACCGCCAAGGCGAACATCGGCCAGATCCACTCAAAGGGATAGTGCACCAATTTGAAAAAGGGGAGGTTGAAATAGATGTCGTCCTTCAGGCTTTTGAGATTCCCCAGGTCCGCATCGCCAAAATGCTCCAACAGCGGCATCAGATAACTGCCCTGATGTGCCAAGGTATTTCGGTCCAAGCGGTCGGCCCGGTCCAGGACGGTATGGTAATCGAAATGGTCGTCTATAAAGGCAAAATTCAGACCCTCTATATCCGCATCTTCCCGAAAGACCGTGAGGTCGGTATCGTTGGGCAACATTTTATATATGCTGTATACCAGGGAATTGGCCACGGGATATTCCACATTGGC
>Ga0079224_100001811_pt1 | contig 25178 bp, 19 predicted proteins | sample Stecom2015_FD_80414 | JGI IMG/M metagenome (GOLD analysis project Ga0079224, IMG submission 80414) | Agricultural soil microbial communities from Utah to study Nitrogen management - Steer compost 2015 | ecosystem: Environmental > Terrestrial > Soil > Agricultural land | place: USA: Utah... | reverse complement strand
TGGAAAATTACTGGGACAGATCGTTGCCGATCTTCCCTGAGGAGCAAATTGAACTGCAGGCGCATGGCACCTACGTCGCTTACCGTGACATTTACGTAAGGGAACTGCCTCAAAGCACGAAGTTTGAACTTAGCGAAGAGGAAAAGAAAGAAGGGTTTGAAGTACTTTTCGATGGCGACGACTTGGACAAATGGGTGGGTAACAAAACCGACTATGTCATAGAAGATGGTGTTATTGTGATTTATCCCGACAGAGGCGGAAAAGGCAACCTGTATACAGAGAAAGAATACGGTGATTTTGTTTTCCGTTTTGAGTTCAAACTGACGCCAGGAGCCAACAACGGCTTAGGCATTCGGGCTCCTTTAGTGGGTGACGCTGCCTATGCCGGCATGGAATTGCAGATCCTGGATAATACGGCGGACATCTACAAAAATCTGGAACAATATCAATACCATGGTTCGCTATACGGTATTGCTCCGGCTAAAAGAGGCTTCTTGACGCCTGTCGGTGAATGGAACTATCAGGAAGTACGGGTGAAAGGGGACGACATCCATGTTATCCTTAACGGCACAGAAATTCTTAATGTCAACATCGCTGAAGCCAAAGACAAAGGAACAAAGGACAAGCGCGAACATTCTGGCCTGCATCGTGACAAAGGCCATATCGGATTCTTGGGTCATGGTGATGTGGTCTATTTTAGAAATATCCGCATAAAAGACCTTTCCAAGTAATCCAGCAGGTGGATAAGTAATGGAGATAAAGAACAAAAAAAGCAGGGGAAGCTCCCCTGCTTTTTTTAATTGAAAACTAAACCAACTATTATTTAACTACCATAATATAAACAAAAATATTAGTTTTTAACTTGATTCAAAATTTTAGGTAGAAAAACCGTCGAATCTTAATTTTTATTACTAACCTTATACAATATTCCCAAAGCCAAAGCCTGACTGTATTGAACACCAGGATCTTGATCGATGTCATATAAATTTATACTTGTAAAAGTAACATTGATCAAATTGGTAATTTTTGCAGTTAATGTTATATCTAACCGATGATCGATTGTCTTCCAATCAAGGGTTTCGTAATTAGCAAAAAGCTGGTAACGGGATTTTAAGTTTAAATTCTCTGTAAGGTTTTTATCCCAAGTCGCATACACCTGCAGTGCCAACCACTCTGTCCTAACGGATTTGCCGATTGGAACACCATAGTTCTCAGGAACCGTCAGATAAAGATCTTTGTCGGTGACGAAGGTAAAACGGGGAGAGAAAGGGCTGAGCCTTAAGGCAAATTCTTGATTGGGCTTGTATTCAAAACCCAACGATGAGGTGAGATATCCAGGAGCAAGAAAATTTGATATTAACGTTCGGGTATCATTTTCATAATTGTAACCTTTAGCAAATTGGGAAAGGAAATTCAAGGAAAAATAACTACTCCAGTTGCCGGACATCTTGTATCCCAACTTGGTATCAAGAAAAATTCGGTCATTTGATTTGCGGGAACTTTCACCCTCGTTGCTGACGATACCAAACAACAGTTCCATTTCATTGTCCCAGGTCAGGCGGTCTTTGGCGTAGTTGGCTTTTCCGGCGATGATGCTGCCAAAGGCTACAGAGTTAATGCCTCCATTCTTCCAGTTGCCGCTGAATGCAGCTTGATTAAAATTTAACCCGGCACTAAATTCTTTTGTCCAAGCCGTATCAGCCAGCGTCTGTCCCGCTACGGAATCCACAGGCGCCACATCCTGGGAAAAAGCGGGATGGAGGTTTACGCAAGTGAATAAAGCAATGATTAAGATAGATTTTCTCATGAATTTGCTACTTTAAGTTGTAAAATTGAATATGAAGACAAAATTAGAGAATAACTTAGAGAAGGAGATGATCCCTAGGGACTATTTAGCTAGACAAAGGACCGCACTTGCCAACGATCGGACTTTATTGTCCTACATACGCACCAGTCTCTATTTTTTGGTGAGCGGCACGGCCTTGATCAAAGTTGAGGATCTGGAAAATGTAAAGCATTTCGGTTACGTATCATTTGCCATAAGTTTGGGAATGCTGCTTTTGGGTATCTACAACTACTTTAAAATCAAAAGAAGGCTGAAAAGGGGCGACTATGGCAAGATGTAATAATTTTTGGTTGACTTTTTGATTAAAATTTCCTGAATCAAACCTTTTATTTTATGAAAACTTTAGGTGTAATACTAATAGTCGTGGGAATTGTAATGTTGATCGTTACAGGTTTTTCTTATACCACAGAAGAAACCGTTATAGACGCCGGGCCAATTGAAGTGAATGCGGAAAAACAAGAAAGCATTAACTGGCCTCCCTATGCAGGAGGTGCGGCATTGGTTGCTGGTTTGGTCATGGTGGTGGCGTCCCGAAAAAGATAGCCAGAGAGGTGCAAGCCACCTCTTTTATTTTTACTTTTATCATGTATTAACATTAGCAGCCACTAGGGGTAATGTTAAATGTGGTAAATTAACTTTTCAAAAATTGAAATTAGCGGCAGTAGACATCGGATCAAATGCGATTCGACTTCAGGTGACCAATGTCACCTATTACCAACAAAAGGCAACTTTTAAAAAAGTGGAATATGTAAGGTTTCCGCTACGGCTCGGAAAGGATGTATTTCACCACCAGAAAATCTGCGAGACCAATAAGAAGAAGTTTGTTAAACTAATGCACGCCTTCCGCCTGCTGATCGACTTGTATGAAGTGGATGATTATTTAATTTGCGCTACCTCAGCGATGCGGGAGGCAGACAATGGTGCGGAAATCGTGGAGGAAGTCAAGAAAGATTGTGGCCTCACCATCAATATCATTGATGGTGATCGGGAGGCGGACCTCATCAATATCGCCCTAAAAAGTCATATAGACCACAAAACCTATCTTCATATCGACGTAGGCGGTGGCAGTACCGAACTTAATATCTATAAAAATACAGAGAAAGTAGCCAGCCATTCCTTTAGGCTGGGATCGGTACGGACATTGGACGGTCAGGTATCTCCAGAAGTTTGGGATACCATGACTAATTTTATCCAACGTCATCTTGGCAAAAAAGAGTCAATCACCTGCATCGGTACCGGCGGAAACATCAACAAAATCTTTGAACTCTCCAAACCGAGCAATAAAAAAAGATACTTGGACATCGCAAAGATACATGAAGTTCTCGGCCATTTGGAGAGTTTCACCTATGAGGAAAGGATCAATATCCTTAACCTTAATCCTGACCGTGCCGATGTCATCATTCCTGCAGCTAGGATTTATCTCGCCGCCATGAATGCCGCACATTCCAAACGGATGCTGGTTCCTGATGTAGGCCTTAAAGATGGATTGATCAGCGTCCTTTACGAAAGGAACAAAGAAAAGATCCTCCGCACCGAGCGATGAATAGGTTTAGACCAGCGTCACATTTTTGACAATGTCAGGAGTCACATAGAAGAACTCCCGGTGGACATTAAATTCCTCCTCCCCTTCCAGAGGTTGCTTAGGTATATAAGTGCCATCCTCCTGCATCATGTAGGCATTGACGTTGTCTTTTAGGTTATAAGCAATGATGTTCATCAGCTGCTTTTCCAAAAAAGGCGTCTTGACCCTGAACAGTGACTCCAGCCGTTTGTCAAAGCTTCTAACCATGGCGTCAGCACTACCGACATAGGTGCGATGTTTCCCATTGTTGTGGAAATGGTAAATCCTAGAGTGTTCCAAAAAGTCCCCGACAATAGAATAAACTTGAATATTATCACTAAGTCCTGGCCTTCCCGGTCTGAGACAACAAATCCCCCGTACCACCAATTTGATAGGCACACCAGCTTGAGAGGCGCGGTACAATGCATAAATAAACTCTTTGTCCTCGAGTGAGTTGATTTTAATGAAAATCCCGGAGGGCAAGCCATTTTGGGCATGTTCAGCCTCATCTTCTATAAAATCAATCAAGCGCCTTCTCATGTCCCGGGGAGCGGTCAGCAAGTTTTTATACGTGGAAGGCACGGAGTGGCCCGTGATTACATTAAAAAACTCAGACACGTCATTGGCCAGTACTTCATTGGTCGTCAACAGGCCGATATCGGTATAAAAGCGGGAGGTTTCCTCATTGTAATTACCGGAACCTAGATGGACATAGCGGGTAACCTTTCTTTCGTCCTTTTTAACGATTAATAATAACTTGGTGTGTGTCTTAAAATTACTCACGCCGTAGATCACAAAACAGCCTGCCTTCTGGAGCCTTTGGGCTTCACGCATATTGTTTTCCTCATCAAAACGTGCTTTGACTTCAAACAGAACGGACACGTGCTTACCGTTTTCATTGGCCTTAAGGAGTGCTTTAGTGATCCTCGAGTCCTTTGCCAAGCGATAGATGGTCATCTTGATCGCCATGACGTTAGGATCTTCTGCGGCTTTCTCCAGCAATTCAAGAATGGGATCAATATTGTTATAAGGGTGATGAAGCAATACGTTTTTGTGCTTCAGCACCTGAAAAATATCTTCTGTAGCGGCATCCGGGTAAGAAAGCGGTGGCACCGGGGCTGGTGGTTGGGGGATTTTGTCCTTGAAGCGTTTGTTACCGATGATTTGCCAAAAACAGGTAAAATCCATCATGCTCGATCGGCTGATAACAAAAATACTGTCGTCACTAATGGTCCATCTCTCTTTTAAAAGATTGACCATCCATTTACTGTATCCTTCTTCAATTTCAATTCGGACTACCCTACCCGTTTTCCTTTCATTAAGTTTTCTCTTAACCTCCTCCAAAAAGTTTACGTCCATATCTTCGCTTTCCTCTAACGTAAAATCACCATTCCTAGTGATCCTGAAGAGGTTGATGGATTCGATATCTACGTTTCTGAACAGCGATAGGATGTTCTCGCGAATGATCTCTTCAATAGGTACATAGACAATCGTATCGGCCCGCTCAATCTCAAAAAAACGAGGTATGTTGGACGGAACCTGTACAAAAGAAAGCTTGCGATTATCCTTTTTGTCTCCGGGATTGATGGACACCACCCCAAAAATCAGGAGCTTGTTCATCAAGATTGGAAACGTATGGTAACCATCGAATACCATCGGTGTCAACATGGGATAAACCGCTTTGTCAAAGTACTCCTTGATGATCTGTTGTTCGTGCTCTTCCAGATTGGTGACGTTGCTCAAAGTAAAACCGGCATCAGGTGTATTCGGTAATAGCTGATCCAGAAAATGAGCGTGCTGTCGTTGATGAAATTGTTGGCACTCCATCATCAATTTAACCTTAAACGGCTCTTCGGTCAATCCCGAATAATCCACACGCTCTTTGTCATAATCCAGGTAATTATACAATGAGCCCACTCGGATCATAAAAAACTCGTCCAGGTTGGAGGCGGTGATGGCCAGAAATTTCAGTCTATCGAATATGGACCTAGAATGCTTTTTGGCTTGGTCAAAGACGCGCTCATTGAACTTCAACCAGCTTAGATCCCTGCTGATTAAATCGCTACTATCTATTATTTGATCGAACTTTCTTATTTCCATTACATTCATTTTTTTTCTACTGCCGAGTGCAACAAAATTCTTCTCCGCCACTTTGGGAACGTTATTAACGCCAGGGTAAAACCAGGCAAGTAAGTTAGGGAGATTTTTATTTAAATATAAAAGAAAAAAGGGGCCCGGGCCCCTTTTGTTTTACTCTCCCCGTATCATCAGGTATCGATATGTGCATATTTGGCATTTCGCTCGATGAATTCCCTTCTGGGGGCCACCTCATCCCCCATCAGCATACTAAACAAGTGGTCCGCTTCGGCGGCCGACTCTATCGATACTTGTTTGATAGAGCGTGTAGCAGGGTCCATAGTGGTCGCCCACAGCTGTTCGGGGTTCATTTCCCCCAAACCTTTATACCTTTGAATGGAAACGCTATCTACCTTGCCATCCTTAGCCAGCTCTAGGGTTAAAGCCTGTCTTTCTTCCTCCGTCCAACAGTATCGCTCCTCTTTCCCCCGCTTCAATAAATATAAAGGAGGAAGTGCAATGTACAGATAACCTTTCTCAATAAGTGTCCTCATGTACCTAAAGAACAAGGTCAGAATCAATGTCCGAATGTGAGAGCCGTCAATGTCGGCATCCGTCATGATGATGATCTTATGGTAACGGAGATTGGAGAGGTCCAATTCCTTCTCGTCGTTCATCGTACCGATTTTTACCCCCAGTGCAGTCAGGATATTTTTGATCTCGTCATTGTCGTAGATTTTGTGTTCCTGAGCTTTTTCTACATTGAGGATTTTACCCTTCAACGGGAGTATCGCCTGAAAATCCCGGTCTCTCCCCTGCTTGGCAGAACCGCCCGCAGAGTCACCTTCCACTAGATAAAGCTCACACACCGTGGGGTCACTGTTGGCGCAGTCGGCCAGCTTGCCCGGAAGGCCGCCCCCGCCGAGGACGTTTTTCCGCTGCACCATTTCCCTTGCTTTTTTGGCAGCATGGCGGGCCTGTGCCGCTAAGATGACTTTCCCTACAATAATTTTGGCTTCTTTGGGATGCTCTTCCAGCCAGGTTTGAAGCACTTCCGACACCGAACTGTCCACCGCACCAACCACATCGGAGTTACCCAACTTAGACTTGGTCTGTCCTTCAAATTGTGGCTCTGCTACTTTCACGGAAATAATCGCCGTGAGGCCTTCTCTAAAGTCATCCCCTGCTATTTCGAGCTTAAGTTTATCCAGCATGCCTGATTTATCCGCATAGCTTTTGAGGGTCCGGGTCAAAGCCCTTCTGAAACCCGAGACATGCGTACCGCCCTCATGGGTATTGATGGTGTTGACATAGGATACTACGTTTTCTGAATAAGAACTGTTGTAACTCAACGCCACCTGTACAGGCACACCATTCTTCTCGCTATCAATGTAAATGGGGTTATCGATAATCCGCTGTCTTGTGGCATCTAAATACTCAACAAACTCGATCAACCCGCCCTCAGAATAAAAGTCATCCGCCCGTGGATTACCTTTCTCATCGATTTCACGCAGGTCCGTCAGCGTGATACGAATACCGGCGTTCAAAAAAGCCATTTCCCTAAGACGGGTAGCAATCGTCTCATACTTGTACTCTCTTATAGCAAAAATCTCCTCGTCTGGACGGAAGTGGATGATCGTCCCTCTGTAATCGGTGCTACCAATCTCCCTAACCGGAAACTGCGGGACGCCTCTAGAATATTCCTGCTCGAACACTTTCCCATTCCTATGGACAGTTGCGAGCATATAAGATGATAAGGCGTTCACACACGATACACCTACACCATGCAAGCCACCTGAAACTTTATACGTATCCTTGTCAAACTTACCCCCGGCATGTAGCACCGTCATTACTACTTCGAGCGCCGACCGATTTTCTTTTTCGTGGAAATCCGTGGGGATCCCCCTACCGTTATCTTTGACTGTAATTGAATTATCTTCATGAACCGTCACCTCAATCGTGTCGCAATGCCCTGCTAAGGCTTCATCGACGGAGTTGTCGACCACTTCCCATATCAAGTGATGTAAACCTTTGACACCAATATCTCCAATGTACATGGCTGGCCTCTTTCTGACCGCCTCTAAACCTTCAAGTACTTGAATATTTAATGCTGAATAATTGTCTTGGCTGGATTCTTTTTCTTTACTCATAATAAATTATAAACAAATAAAGGGAAAGATCCCCTTACTTTTTCTTGAAAATTTCAACCTCTAAAAATACGCATTTTTCCGCAATTTATCAGCCTTAATCGCAGAAATAGTCGGATTCTTCCTATGCTAATATTGACCCGTTCTCAGCATGACCAAGGTACAACCGATGACTGGCTCGATATCGTTTTGACTGGCCAGCTCTATTAGCTCTTGGTTCTCTGTGCCGGGGTTAAAAATAAGCCGTTTAGGCTGAAGAGATAAAATATATTCATACCATTCTTTCTGGTTTTTGGGAGAAAGGTAGAGTGTAACCGTATCCACACCTTGGACAACAGGCCTTTCTTTCAGATCAAGGATTGTTTCTCCACGGAACTCGCCCCCGTGTATACCCATAGGGACAACCGGATGGTCGTAGTCTTTCAGCATTTCTAATGCAATCTGTGCGTACCGGCCAGGATTATCCGAGGCCCCAAGAATAACTGTCTTCTTCATGTTTAACCGTATCTTTCTATAAGTTTTTCGGCACATCGCTCGCCGTCCATTGCCGCGGAAACTATCCCACCCGCATAGCCGGCACCCTCACCGCAAGGATATAGACGTCTCGTGCCGATATGCTCGAAGGAATCTCTGTGCCGTGGCACCCTCACGGGGGAAGATGTCCTACTTTCAACACCCACAATCTGTGCCTGGTTCGTATAGTAGCCCCGCATCTTTTTGTCGTAGGCTTTAAATGCATCCTTAAGTCGCACAGCGATAAAACCCGGCAGCACATCATTCATATCCACCGACCTCAGACCCGGCTGATAGGAGGTGTCGCGAAGCGATGCACTCACGCGCCCCTCTACAAAATCTACCATGCGTTGCGCGGGCGCCACTTGGGTTCTTCCACCGGCGATCCAAGCTGCTCTTTCCACTTCTGCCTGAAACTCCATCGCCTTCAATGGTCCATGGTGCTGATAGGCGTCCAGATCCTCTAGCTCCACCGCCACCACCATGCCGGAATTTGCAAATCTTCCATCCCTCCTGCTCGGGCTCATCCCGTTCACCACAACTTCACCTGGGGAGGTCGCGGAAGGTACAATAAAGCCTCCTGGACACATGCAAAAAGAAAAAACTCCCCGTTGCTTTCCTTGATAAAACGTTTGGTGCACCAGCGAATAGGAAGAGGCTGGCAAATAGGGCCCGCGATCAGGCCGGCAATGGTATTGGATCTGATCGATTAGGTGCTGGTCGTGTTCAATCCTCACGCCCAGAGCGAAAGACTTGGCCTCGATCGCTATGTTTCTTTCATGTAATAAGCTGTAAATATCCCGTGCCGAATGGCCGGTGGCTAGGATCACACCCAATCCGGTGATTTCCTTGCCATCCTGGGTAACGACACCTTTCATTTCCCCATTTTCGACAATAAAATCAACGGCTTTAGTATCAAAGTGGACTTCGCCCCCAGCTTTGATGATGCTTTCACGAAGCCGGCTGACAATCACCGGGAGTTTGTTGGTGCCGATGTGGGGATGGGCGTCAACCAATATTTGTTCCGTAGCGCCATGAGCTACAAAAATCTCCAGGATCCGGCGGATATCTCCCCGCTTTTTGGATCGGGTATATAACTTGCCATCGGAGTATGTGCCCGCCCCACCTTCGCCAAAACAATAATTTGATTCAGGATTAACCACATGATCTTTGTTGATAGCTGCAAGATCCCTTCTCCTAGCCTGAACGTCCTTGCCGCGTTCCAAAACGATCGGTTTATAACCCAATTCAATGGCTCTTAGGGCTGCAAATAGCCCTGCCGGGCCGGCACCAATGATGATAAGGGGAGGTCTATGCTTAACCTGCGGGTAATTGAGGTCCGCGGAGATTAAGGCAGAAGGAGCTTCGTTAACGAAAACTTCGACAGAGACATTGATGATAACAAGTTTACTTCGGGCGTCGATAGACCTCTTCGTCTGTCTGATGATAATCGAAGGATCCTCTGTTAACTCAAGATGCTTCAGTACCGTCTCCCTAAATAAAACGGGGTCATAAGCCTCCTTCGGGCTCAAGCTTAAATGTAATTCTTTTTTCATGGTAAGGCAGTTATCCTTAAACAGAATTCAGGCTCTAAAACAACGGCCCATATATTTTATTTTACAAAACTTGGCTTAGACCGTATCTTTCTCCAATTGAAATACTTCCTTGTCCACCCAGGATTTTCCCCACTGCGCGATTTCCTCTTCAGACCAAAGTTCCGGGTAGAAAATTATTTTTTGAAATCGCGGTGGGAGATATTTCTGCCAGTTGGTGCCGCCTGTGGCTGCAATTTCAATAGCATCCCGTTGCAGGTATTTCACGGCTGATTTATAATGCGCCAGAGGCCAAAATATATTGGCTTTCGAGTCCAACGCCCTCATCAAGTTCTTCAATTCTTCGTCTTTCCCCGCACAATTTTGGTATTGCTTCCATAGGTTGATCTTCCTATAATCGCCAATCAAACTTTTCAGTTCCTGCCCGTATTTCTTCTCAAAATTCTTGAGCGTAAGGGTTTTTTCGCCTGTAGCAAGCTCAGTGGCGCCAAACTGCCAATAAAGAAGGTCAAACAGACTATCGATGCTAGTGAGGTTAATGTCCTTGTACTCCGCTCGAAGATCGATATTGACTAAATTTTGGATCTCCGTACACATGATTTCGATCATGCGGTATTGGGCACTTTGGAACCCGCTGGCAGGCAACAAAGACATGCGAAACTTGATAAATTGCTCTTTCTCCATCCCCTTCCACATCACCGCGAAAGAGGAGATCAATTGATCAAAATACATGATTACCCGCTCTAACCGATTTTTAAAAAACGCAACATCAATGTCTTTTTGTGCGGCAATCTGCTCCAGTTCCCATATGATCAACTTGAAATATAGCTCAGTAATCTGGTGGTAAATGATAAAAATCTTCTCATCCTTAAAAGAGGTCTTCGGCTGCTGTAGGGACAATAGGGTATCGAGATTGATATAATCCCAATAGGTCAAGTAGTCGGCATACAGCAAGCCTTCCAGATAAGAAGAAAGATCTTGTCCAGATGCTCTGAATTTCTCCTGCAAAAGATTTATCTTATCAATGATTTCCTGCTTAGGAAGGTTGTTCTCCATAATGAATTTTTCTAATGACAGATGTGGCCCTATTATTTAATTCCAGCCAAAATTAACTAGGCAGATAATAATATTCTAACATAAGCGCTAAATTCGCAGAAAAACTGACTTTTATTTTAAATTTATCTTTTCTAAGACATTCTGAAGCACCATGAATTCTAGCAGTTTTTCGCCGGTGTCTCCCTTTGACACTGATGAAGATTTCGACTCGGCATTGCCCCTAAAAATCAGAAAACTATCATCCAGACATTGGACCCCAGTACATGTTGCCAAGCGAGCTGCTCACTTCTTAGTCCAAACAGAAAACAGCAGGATTCTGGATATTGGTTCGGGCGTGGGAAAATTTTGTCTAGCTGCAGCCTCTGCCTCTGCCGGCCATTTTACGGGTGTGGAGCAAAGAGATGCTTTGGTAAGGCTTTCTAAAAAAATCGCCCAAAAATATCATATAGACAGAGCCCACTTCTTGCATGCGAATATTCTTACTGTTGATTTTACGGAATTTGATGCCTTTTACTTCTTCAATTCTTTTGAGGAAAACCGAGATCTGACGGATAAAATTGATGACGAGGTGTTCTACAATCCATCCAGATATGCCGTTTATAGCCTATATCTTTACGAGCAGTTTGAATCTCTTCCCAGAGGGACTAGAATAGCTACCTATTGTTCTCCTGTGGCTATCATTCCCGATCAGTATGTCATGGTTGGATCTGAAGTGAAGGGGAAACTCCAATTTTGGGAGAAAAAATACTAGTGCATAGTTCTTGTGGCCCCCTCTGTGAACCAGCCCACAAATCGTTGCTATGAAGGAATCCAGTACACTTCCCCCAGTCATAGATAAAGTTTCCACCCAGCTTAAACAACGCCTCCCTATCCAAGAGACGTTGCCCGGTCAAGGACGGTTGAAAATGGAGGGCCACCTCCCCTTTTTGTTGATCTACCGTTATCCCGCTCTTCCAAAAAAATACGCTGTCAAATTGGTGATGGCCGAATCCTCCTACCTGATTGCTTCAGGTGATGAGAGTCACTCCTCAGGACTGAGAGACTTGCTAATGGAAATCTCCGGGACATTATCCAAAAGCTACGGGTCGGTCATGTTCCTGGAAATATGGGAAGGGCCGCCCAACAGCACCGATTTTATCATCAAGGCGCCTAAAAACATCGCGTCGGCCACCATTGAAGTTCTTTCTGAGGAATTGAAGCAGGTGAGCCGCAATTTTCCCGGCTTAGGGGTAGAAATTGAATTTACCGCTAATCGGCATCCCGAAGACATGAATCCCTTATTGACCGTCAAAGACTGCCTTGAAGTGGGCTGCTTTTTGGCAGGTTTGGAAATACCTCCATTTTATCAGAATGTGGAGAATAATGAATTCTACCATCTATACTTTCAAAAGTTAAGGAAAAATCTTTCAAAGGTGCTTAGGAAAACGATATTTTCCTTTCTACGAATCCAAACCTCTTCTGACATCCAGAGCTATCACGCCTTGGGCAGCCGCAAGATCGAGCCCATCGTATGGGAGGTGGACAAGCAGTTGGCGGAAATAGAGCAAAGCTACCGGTTTCTGTTGCTGATTTCGCCTATTAACACCCTTAAAGCTCGGGATGCGTTTGGGAAAAGTAAGTTTAAGGCCAACCCCAAGTTTTTGTACCGGATACTTCCTATCGATCCTGATCAACTTAAAGAGGAGCTTTATCAGATTAAAGTCCGCTCCATAGAAGACCCAACCCTCGGCTACCTGTACCGGGAGAAGAGGGAAGAAATTGACAAACAACTAACCATGCTCAGCGAGCGGGGCACCAAGAACTTTATGTACAGCAGTATACGGCTGTATGACTCTGTGGATCCGGAACTGTTGCAACAAGCTAAGACCATTTTGCAAAAGTTTCCATCAGAACATACCCTGACCCACGAGTGGGCCGATTGTTATGATCTGGCTCAGGCTGCAAGGGATGAAATTGCCCGCTATAAAGCAATCTATCCAGGGCTGGACGCGACAGTCTCGATTAAGCATGATATTATCGGGATGATGGTATCCAAAGGTCAGGTGTTGATTGGCGAAAGCTTCAAAGTACCACGAAACCGGGTGGAAGCATTGATCCATCACGAAGTCGGCACGCATGTGCTGACCTATTACAACGGCCAAGCACAGCCATTAAAGCTCTTGTATTCGGGATTTGCCGATTATGATGAACTACAGGAAGGACTGGCGGTGATGGCGGAGTTTCTGACCGGTGGGCTTACTCGGGGAAGGTTGCGCCTGCTTGCAGCCCGGGTGGTTGCAGGTCACTCCTTGACGGATGGAGCTGATTTCTGTGAAACCTTCCACGAACTGATGGACAGCTATGGGTTTGAGGTGGGAACTGCTTTCGATGTGACCGCCAGGATCCACCAGGGAGGGGGCTGCACCAAGGATATCATCTACCTAAGAGGATTGATCAAACTTATGGAGTACATAAAGAGTGGCGGACAGTTAGCGCCGTTGTTTGTCGGCAAAATTTCCCAAAAACATGTTCCTCTGATGGAAGAATTGAATTATCGAAACATACTTCGACCTATGCCTCTTCTGCCTGGATACCTAAAAGACCCTGGTGCCATGCATAGGTTATCATTGGTAAAAGAAGGCTTATCCGTCGATCAGTTAATCAAGGTGTGAAAAATTCCAGCAACCGAACAAGGGCCGCTGTGTTACTCCTTTTCAAAGACCAGAAAATGTTGAATGTTCATAAACTGCCCATTCTCTACCAAACGAAATCCGTTTGCCTTTAACTCTGTTTCTATTTGATCAACCGTCATCTTGTGAAGCCTTTTTATTCCGAGCTTGGGGTCTTCACCCCGATATTCTATCAATAGGAGCTTGCCATCCTCTTTTAACGAATATTTTATTGCTTTCAGCACTTCCTCTGGATACAACAATTCGTGGTAAACATCCACCATAAAAGCAAGATCGAGCACATCGGCCGGTAGGTTAAGGGACTGCTCGCTTCCCTGAACCGCTTCAACATGTGTGGCATTCAATGTTTTGGCACGTTCCTTCAGGTAATCAACGGCCATCTCCTGGATTTCTACGGCATACACTTTCCCCTCCGGTACACGCTCAGCAATTCGAAAAGTATAATAGCCAGAGCCGGCACCGATATCCGCCACCACGCTTTTTTCATTCACAGGAAAGTTTGAAATGGCCAAAGCGGTATTTTCTTCCTCGGGACGACTTGCCCGTTCGAGCCAGTCTTTCCCATGGAAACTCATGAGTTGCGCAATCTCCCTTCCCATGTAGAATTTGCCAGTGCCGCCCGGGCTGGCTTTGCCGAAGCTGTATGCGCCATTATCCTGAGCAAACGCTTCACCTCCCCACCACAATAAAAGTAACAAAATACCAAAGTAGTTAAAGGCGTGTGGTTTCATAGAAGGGGAGCTAAAGGCTTAAGAAGCAATTTAAGAAAATAAGGCTGTAACACACAGAGAATGGTATTCTTTCTTCACAGCTGGACAACTATCCGCGATATTAGTTACTCCTAAAGCTTCAACGTACTGAGGGGAAATCACCTTCTGCTTAGTAGGAAAATCGTCGAGATGATGCAAAGACTTCCCAGCCAGTCCATAGCAGAGAACGATACTTTCAGCCACAGCACAGCCAGTATAGTGGCAGAAAGTGGCTCAGCGGACGCCAGTAAGCTGGTTTTCTGGCCGCCGATTATCTTTACTGCACTTAAATACGCGTAGAAGGGAATCAATGTGCCAAATATGATAATAAAAGCCGTCGACAGGCAAGCCTTAAGATCCCACATTCCCTCAACGTCCCAAGGAGCTTTTACGAAACAAAAAAAAAACCTCCCACAAACATCCCCCAACCGATCACCAGGGATGCCTTATATTTGGTCAACAGCGGAATAGGCTGAAGGGTATAAATCGTCAAGGCGAATGCAGAGGCAATCCCAAAGAAAAAAGCCAAACCTGAGATCGACAGCGTGTGAATGTCCCCGTGGGTGACCAATAGAAAGGTGCCCACTACCGCCAAACCAATAGCCAAGAACTCGATCGGCCGCGGGATTCTTTTATATTTAAAAGCAAGATAAATTGCGATAATTACTGGCCCGGCATATTGTATCACCGTGGCGGTAGCGGCGTTGGAATGCTTGATAGCGGCAAAGTAAGTATATTGCACCGCCAGCATACCTGTTATGCTGAAAATCGCCAGTTGAACCGCGTCCTTCTTGTTTTGCCAGATAGAGAAGATATCAGCACGCTGTCCAAATTTGCCGAACAATAATAAAATAGAACCGGTGGACAACATCCTTATGGTGATGAGCCATTCTACATTGACCTCTCTTTGCTGAAAAAGAAATTGGGCAAAAGTACCGGAAACTCCCCAAAGGACGGCTGCGGAGATAGCTAGAATAAAACCTTTTAAAGTCGGAGCGGACATGATTCACTAAGAAGCGGCTTAAGTCGCTGCAAAAATGCGCCAGATATTTGATAAAGCAAGCAAAAAGGGTGTTTGCTGAGCGTGTTCAGACGAAGTCGAAGAGTTGAAAGTTTGTTTAACAAAGAACCTTCCAGAGAAAGATCTTTGATAAGGAAAAGCTATTCCCCATTCTTCCTGACACTGTCCTGTTCTGGCAAAAACAGAAACTCCTCCCCTAAGGTAATGTTGATATCAGGTTTCTCCGCCTTCAACGCCGCCACTCCTGCATCGGTCACTTCAGTTTGCCATAGATATAAGGATCTCAGCTTGGGCAGATTCTTTAACACGGACAAAGAGGCATCTGAAACCTGAGTGCCATAAAGATTTAAGTAGTTTAACTCTCCTATACCAAGAAGATGACGGACACCTTCATCCGTCAGTTCGTTATTGGCGAGATTCAGTCGTGTAAGGGAGGTAAGTTGACCGATTACTTCCAGATCAGCATTTTGGACTTGACCGCGGGAAAAGTCCAGCCATACGATTTGGTCTTTGATTGGTAGAAGAACCTGTAGCTCCATGTCAGAAAGCTTCTGCCCGGTAAAAGGAAGCCTAACCTCCAGGAAATTACTTTCAGGAACAATTTTTTTTATAACAAACCCTTCTGCTACAGCATCTTGTATTAGCGAAGAGTCAGCGGAAGCTACCTCTTTGTCCGGCAACCTGCTGTCAAAAGAAGCCCTGACTCCCAAAACCCTCTCCAGTTTCGGTGAAATATCAATTTCCACCTGCATAAAAGCCAGCTGCATGGAGGGAGGCGCGTCGTTGGTGATCCACCATTCCAGTATGGCCAGCTCATCATCCGTCAGGCCGGTTTTTCCCTCAGCAGGCATATAGTCACCGTGGGTGCTAGGAAGGGTCACCCGTTGATACATAAGGCTTCTCTCCAAATCACCTGGAACAAGGGAAGGGCCTTCTTCCCCACCGAGGAGCATGTTCTCATAGGTAGTTAGAAGCAGTTGCCCCTTGGTTTTATCTTGATTGTGGCAGGAACTGCATTTAGATTGTATGACTGGATGAATTACATCCAAAAAGATATCAGCAGAATCAAGCACCGTCACGGGCGGTCTTGGAACTGCCTTGGGCCCCATTCCGGCCATGATGCGTATCGGATCCGGAGCATATTGCAACAAGTAAGTGGATCCATGGGTGAGGTTCCCTCCATAATGTCCGGTAAAAGTCAGGAGAACTAGGATAAGCACGAAGGCATAAGAGCTGTTTAATTTGGCAGAAATCCCCCCCACTTGCGGTGCTTTGGTTCGGATACAATAGAGCACGACAGACACGACCGCCAAGCCTATTCCCAACCATTGATGCCAAAACAAGGTGTTGGGGTCGTAGTCGCCCCCTTGTGACAACATAAATCCTAATGCACAGGCCAAAATCGCACTGATTGCTCCCAGTAACAAAATGAAATCCAGAGCGACCTCCAGTTTCTGGAATTTTTCAAGCTTCGAAACAAAGGCAACGATTACTGCCAAAACTAGAAATCCAATCGGCAGATGCACTACCAAGGGATGAAATCTGCCAACAAAAAGAACGAAATCAGGAACGTCAACCAACATATACGTCAAGCTAAAATATCCTGTGGCACATTTCCATGAACATCTGTGAGGCGAAAATTGCGGCCTTGGAATTCATAGGTGAGCCTTTCGTGATCGAGTCCTAATTGATGTAATATAGTGGCGTGCAGATCATGTACGTGCATCCGATCTTTTACTCCATAGTAGCCAATCTCGTCTGTTTCGCCATAGCTAAAGCCTCTCTTAATGCCTGCGCCCGCCATCCACATGGTAAAAGCTTCTAAGTGATGGTCACGGCCATCGTACCCTACGCCCGTTCTGGCTTCCATCATCGGCGTCCTTCCAAACTCACCTCCCCAGATCACCAGCGTTTCTTCTAATAGGCCTCTTTGCTTGAGGTCTAGGATGAGGGCTGTCATTGGCTTGTCGATTGCCTCACAGGATCTTCTCATTCCTTCTCCTACGCCGTTTCCTTCGCCCACCCCGTGGGTGTCCCAGCGGTTGTCATAGAGCTGGATAAACCTTACTCCTTTTTCTACCAGTCTGCGCGCCAACAGGCAGTTGTTGGCAAAGGAGGAAGCACCGGGGTCGGTGCCATACATTTCATGAATGTAAGCCGGCTCCTGCTGGATATCCATTACATCAGGGACGGTGGCCTGCATTTTAAAAGCCAGCTCATACTGGGCGACCCTGGATAAAATCTCGGGGTCACCAATATTTTCATATTCCTTTTGGTTGATTTCGTTGATTACATCAATGGAACGCTTCCGCAAATGCTCATCTATTTTATGGGGATTAGAAAGGAACAACACCGGCTCACCCTTTGACCGGCATTGCACGCCTTGATAAACGGTAGGCAAAAAACCGCTTCCCCAGGCACTTTTACCCGCACTAATGGCTCCGCCTCCTGAGCTGAGGACCACAAATCCAGGAAGATTGTCATTTTCCGAACCTAGTCCGTAAACCGTCCAGGATCCTAAACTCGGTTTTCCTAACCTAGCACTTCCTGTTTGCATCAACAATTGCGCAGGCGCATGGTTAAACTCGTCGGTGTGCATGGCCTTCAACAGGGTCACTTCGTCTATTACTTTGGAAAAATGGGGCAAATAATCGGACACCATCGCTCCCGAGCCTCCTACTTGATGGAATCCCGCCCGAGGCCCAAGCAATTTCGGCGTGCCTTTAAGAAAAGCAAAGTTTTTACCTTCCATCAACGAGGGCGGAGTATCCTTTCCATCTAATTTTTGAAGCTCCGGCTTGTAATCAAACAGTTCCAAATGGGAAGGTCCACCCGCCATGTGCAAGAAAATAACGCTTTTCGCCTTGGGGGTAAAATGGGGCATAGCGAAGTTGAGACCTGCTTGTTTACCTCCAGCGCTGAATCGTCCACCACTATTACAACCTATAAGGGATCCCAGCGCCAAGGCTCCCAAACCAGTAGTACACTGCTTAAGAAAATGACGTCTACTGTTGTAGGTCGCCCTCCTGTAAATCGCTTCTTCTACGATATTCATCATTCCTATTAATTCCCTATAGTCATTACCTTGATTACATGTATTCCTTCCTTTATCTCCGGGTCACAAACTCATCTAAGTTAAATATGACATTGGCCACCAGCGAAAGCGCAGCGAATTCGGCATCATCCTCCTTCAACAATTCCTGACCTTCCTCGCTTTCCCGATAATAAGTTACAGTTTCTTTATACAGATCCAGCAATGCCTCCGTCTTTTCTTCCTGAGGTGGAGCGCCTGTTACCAATTGAAGACAGTCCTTGATGCCTTTTTCCACTTCTCCCGGATACTCCTCCAAAATCCTTTGTGCCAACGCATCTGCAGCTTCCACATAAGCCGGATCATTAAGCAAAGTCAAAGCCTGAAGGGGTGTATTGGTTCTAACCCTCTTGGAGGTACAGACTTCCCTAGAGGGACTATCAAAGGCCACCATGGATGGATAGGAATTGGTTCTTTTCCAATAGGTATAAACCGCACGGCGGTACCTGTCATCCCCCTCACTCTCATTCCAAAAGCGACCGTTGAAGCTGGTGATGCTTTCCGGCTGGTATGGCATGACACTGGGACCGTACATCGCTGGATTCAGCAGGCCACTGATGGCCAAAGCCTGATCCCGTATAACTTCTGCTGGAAGCCTCGTCCGTGCTCCGCGGGACAAAAACTTGTTATAAGGATCCTTTTCTAACGCATCTTTAGTCACAGCAGTATTTTGCTGATAGGCGGCCGAGAGCACAATATCTTTGATCAGCGGCTTGATATGCCAGTGATGTTTATCTCTGAACTGGACAGCAAGCCAATCCAGCAATTCAGGATGAGTCGGAGGTATTCCTTGGCTTCCAAAATCCTCCAACGTTTCGACAATCCCAAAACCGAAAATCTGCTCCCAAACCCTGTTAACGAAAACCCTTGCGGTCAAAGGGTTTTCGTCACTGACCAACCAACGGGCAAAAGACAGCCGGTCCACCTTTTCCTCAGGGATTTCTCCAAATGCTGCTGGAACTCCGGGCTTTACCTCCTCTCCCGGACTACGCCAATCCCCCCGCACAAAGAAGTGGGTTTTTCTGGCCTTATCTCTCTGAATTTCCTTCAGAATCGGAGTTTCCTGAACCCCAATCTCCTCCAAACGCGCGACGTTTTGCTCAAATGTTTCACCCAGAGCCAGATAACGCGGATTTTGCTTATGATAAAAAATCCAGTCCAACCGCAGGAGGTCCTGGGCAAAGTGCCGGTCTTTTCTAAAATAAATGTAGACATCATGCTTCCCATCAACAGGCCGGATGGAGGTCTTCGCTATTTCCCATTGTTCTGGCGCATTTCCAGGGAAGGCTTTTGCCGTAACGCCCAGCTTTACCTCCCCAATTTTCGACCCTAGAGGCTCATCCAGACGGATTTCCAATATGGCACCATAGAGGGAGGCATAGCCAAAAGAAACAGCCTGTACATCGGTCAGGTCCACCTCTTCAAACATGATCCAAGAGCTGTCCTGCACTTGCCAGATGGATTTCTGATCGTGTGGTACCAATTCGATAAAACTACTTTTGTCGTGAAACTCTGCCGCGCTAACGTTTCTATAGTCAACCTCATAAAGCAATTCCTGTAGCCTATCGTACAAAAATTCATCTCCTTGACCGGCCTGGGCTGGTGCTGCGATGTCTTCCAGATAACTAAGAATTGCTTTAACTTTAGGTTTATCCGCTTCTGCGTAAGTGATCAGTTTGGGCTGTTCATTATATAAGTCCTTGTCCAGCGTATTATTAAAGATGGCCATGGTCTGGTAAAATTCCTCATGGCGGATAGGATCATAGGTATGGCTATGGCACTGCACACAGGCCATGGTCGTTCCCTGCCACACTTCAAATGTCGTCGCGACCCGCTCCAGCACAGCAGCGACCCTAAATTCCTCATCATTGGTGCCTCCTTCATCATTGGCCATGGTATTGCGGTGAAAAGCCGTGGCGATCAACTGCGACTCCGAAGCATTGGGCAATAGGTCTCCAGCCAGTTGCTCGATAGTGAACTGGTCAAAAGGCATATCCTCATTAAAAGCTTGAATCACCCAGTCCCTGTATTTCCAAATCTCCCGATGGAGATCCTTTTCATAACCTTTGGAATCAGCGTAGCGGGCCAGGTCAAGCCACATGCTGGCCCACTTCACCCCGAAGGCAGAAGAAGCTAACAGCCGATCTACTGCTTTTTCGTAGCTATCGGTGCCTTGATCATTTAAGAACAACTCGTAATCTTCCTTAGTCGGCGGCAAGCCGATCAGATCTAGGTGCAGCCGTCTCAACAGAAGTGCTTTATCCGCCTTAGGCGAAGGCGCCAAATCCATTTCTTCTAATTTGGCAAATACAAACTGATCGATTTCATTCTCCACCAAGTTGGAATAGGTTGTTTGGGGAGGTGTAATGGTGGTGTCAGGAGGGATATAAGCCCAATGCTCTTCCCATAATGCCCCTTGGTCGATCCAGTCAGCAATAAGCTGAATTTCTTCATGGCTTAAAGGCTCAGCATCCAGCGGCATCCGCATATCGAGGTCAGCATGACTAAGCCTTTTGATCATTTCGCTGTTCTTACTGTCACCGGGGATAATGGCCAACTTACCGGATTCAGAAGGCCGTTTGGCTTCCTCTTCAAAAAGTAAACTAAATCCACCGGATTGCTTAACTCCGCCATGGCAAGAAATACATTTCGCATTTACAATGGGGCGTATATCACGGTTATAGCTTATCTCTTCGGGACGGTTCGACACCCAGATCGAAATAAACACCACCAAGGCGGCAGGCAACAATAGAAGAACCGACTTTTTTCGCAACACCATAGATTTTAAAGCTAACAATTTTTGAAATCAATCTCAACAAATCATCCTGTGCTGTCCTGTACTGACCAAGTAAACAGTGGATACCGACAATTACTCACGATAGATTATATCGACAACCTCGCTATCTACGCTTCTCCTCATGCTAATAGAAGCATAATAAAATGCAGAAACAGAAGATCAATAGGGTAGATATTGTTCTTCTACTGATGATGATCAAGAAATTGGTTTATTTTTGCTCCGGAATATTTCGAGAATAAAATTTCTAAGCATGAAAAGAAAGCTTCTTTTACTTGGCCTGCTGGCCCTACCTTCACTCACTTTTTCCCAAAATCCCTATAGAGGATATGCGCCTTCCGCTGCGGAGGAGCAAGAAAAAACAGAAAAAACATTCTTGGAGACGGTGGACTTTTCCAAGTTCAAGACCCACTTGAAAAACATCACAGAACATCCGCATATCGCAGGCACTCCCGCGAACGAAAAAGTACGTGACTATCTCTTTGAGGTATCCAAAGCAGCCGGTTGGAAGGCCGAACTCTATCCTTATGATGTCTATCTCCCTACCGGTCCTGGGGAATCTGCGGTAGAAATCGTCCAGCCGATCAGACAACCACTTAATCAGCAAGAGTACGTGCTAAAGGAAGATCCTTTTTCTGCGCACCCTGAGCTTGTAAAAGCGTGGAATGCCTACTCCGGTTCCGGTGATGTAACAGCAGAAGTAGTCTATGCCAACTATGGCACTAAGGCCGACTTCGAGAAGCTGGAAGAATTGGGTATCTCAGTTAAAGGTAAAATTGTGATTGCTAGGTACGGCGGAAATTTCCGAGGATACAAAGCAAAGTTTGCCGAACAAAACGGTGCCGTTGCTTTATTGATTTACACTGACCCTTGGGACAGCGGCTACAGCCGTGGCCTGGTTTATCCAGAAGGCACCTTTTACAATGAAAGCGCCATCCAGAGAGGTTCTTTGATTACAGAGAATTTTACCGGCGACCCACTGACGCCTTTTGAGCCCGCTTTACCATTAGATGGGAAAAACAAAATCGCGCGGTTGGATCCAAGTGAGACGACGCTTCACCAAATTCCTGTCACGCCAATTCCCTACGGTTCGGCTAAAGAAATCATGCAGTTGATGAAAGGGAAAGCGGTACCTTCCGGTTGGCAGGGTGGTTTGCCCTTTACTTATCGCTTAGAAGGCTGGGAAGGGCTAAAAGTAAGGGTAATGGTCGACCAAAAGCAGGAGATGAACAGAATCTATAATGTGATTGCCACGTTGGAAGGCGCTGAATATCCCGACGAATGGATCATCCTGGGCTGCCACTATGATGCCTGGGCTTTTGGCGCCACGGATCCAAACAGCGGCACCGCCATGCTCTTGAGCCTTACAGAAACACTGGGAGAGATGGCTAAGAACGGGATCCGTCCCAAAAGATCCATCCTGATCGGTCACTGGGATGCCGAGGAACAAGGTGTCATCGGCTCCACCGAGTGGGTCGAGCAAATGAAAGAGCAGCTTGGGGCCAAGGCCATCGCCTATATGAACTTTGATATGGGTGTAGCGGGAACCAATTTTGGTGCAGCCGCTTCTCCTACCTTAAAAGAAGCACTGGTAACCGCTTCAAAGGCGGTACAGTATCCAGGTGCCAATATGACGGTGTTTGAAAAATGGGCAGGCAGCAATCAAGAGCCCGGCATTGGCAATCTGGGTGGCGGGTCGGATCATATTGCTTTTTATATGCATGTCGGCATTCCTTCTCTGAGTGGGGGCACCGGAGGCCCTACTTTATACCACACCAATTACGACAGTTTCCACTTTTATGAGAAGTTCGTTGATCCCACTTTTACCATGGGAGGAATGGTCGAACAGCTGGCAGGTATTATGGCATTGAGACTGGCCAATGCCGATGTTATTCCCTACGATGTGGAGCGGTATGCAAGGGACTTGAAAATGCACTTTGAGACGGCAGAGAAAATGGTTTCCGGCTACGACCAGGAGTTCTCCGGGTTTAAAAGATCATGGGATGCAATTGATAAATTACAGGAAAGCAGCAGCCGTTTCGCCGGCACATTAGCAACCTCTTTAGAAAATAAGAAGCTATCTCCCAGACAATTCCAAGCAATCAACCAACAGATGATACAGCTGGAAAAAAGCTTCTTGGATGAAAAAGGGATGTATTTTGGCCAATGGTACCAAAGCCTATATGCTTCCACCGATCCATTTAGCGGCTATGCGAGCTGGATTTTGCCGGGGATCAGGTATGAGGCAGAACAACAGTCCAGCGAACGGCTTCAAGAATGGGACCAGCGGTATGCGGCAGCCATATCCGACTTGTCGCAAAAGATTGAAAAAATCACTTTGGAACTTCAGTAGAAACCAAATTCCCCAGCACGTTCATTCGGCTGGGGAATTGCTTTTTCGTTATAAGACATACTTCGATAGAAAACCCTCTGCGTTCAACACTTCCATTTTTGAGAAATAAAAATCTTTGACATCTTCGGTTACCATGCAGTAACAGCCAGCGTGCAGTGCCGCATAATATTCCAGCCCATCCTCAAAGTCACTTATGGATTTGTTTTGCGCAGCCAATAAGACACCGTCTTTATTGGCATCAGCTATTTCAATATGCTGGACAAGCAGTTGGATCTTGCTTTTAGCAAGCTTGGTTCCGCTTTTCTTTTTCGCAAAGTAAAAGGCAATGGCCAAACATATGGGAGAAGTAAAAAGCTTAAACTTTTTAGGGTTTAAGCTTAAAATTCTTGAGGTATAACTGAAAAGAGGAATTTCCTTATTAAGTACGGAGACAAGAATATTTGCATCCAAAAAGACGTTCATTTCTTTGAACTTAGATATTCATCCTTCATGGACTTCCGCGACCGAGGAGCTCTTTTATATTCAGCTTCGCCCTCAGCTACCATATTAACCCAATCCGCGATGGGCAACTCTTCCAGGCTTTTGTAATTGGACGAAGTCAGCTGCTTATAAAGAAACTCTGTGAGTCTGGATAAGCTAATGTTCTGATCTTCGGCAAATTTCTTGGCCTTGCTAATGGTCGCCGCATCAAATGAGAGTGTGATCTTCGCATCCATAGCTCTTTAAATTTAATTTACGACAAAGTTAATATTTTTATACGTAGTCCAAAACAATTTTGATGATTTTTTCCCAAGATTTTGTCTGATTATCACGCACTTGCATTCCTCTTCATCGCTCCTGTTCAAATACAAAAACCCCCTTTTTGTTAGCGATAATAATATCCAGCAATCCATCGCCGGTGATATCCTCCACCACCAAATGAACCCCGACCCCAGAATCGTCATCGATCAGATGGGGCGTCCAAGTCGGAGTTGAGCCCGGGTGAAATTCAAACCAATAAAGCACAGCTGCATCAAACTCTCCCGGGTCACTGCCCATGTGCGCAAAGTACCGCTTCCCTGTCACCAGGTCTAAATGACCGTCGCCATTCATATCTATATGCACCAAGCCGTGGGTCTGGGTAAATGCATCAGAGATTAAATGCGTTTTCCAACTGCTCTCCCCACCTTCTTGGTGCTGCTCATGCCACCAAATCCCTAGCTGGTGAGCCGAAGAAGAAATCACATCTTGATCACCATCTCCATCCAGATCATCAGCATACATTTGGGCACTGGCTTCCCCTAGATCAGCTGAATGAAAAGTCCAACCCGGCTGTGTGACGTCCTCCGGTGCTTCCCACCAGCCTTCTGTGACAATTACATCCATTTTTCCATCACCATTGATGTCGCCCATGCCCAAGCCATGCGAAAAGCGATCCGTGCCGGGACTACCTCCTTTACTGATGGTGTATTTCTTCCATTCCAGGCCTTCGTGAGGGTCTGGAGCCTTAAGCCAGATCATTTCTCCGGTGGAGGGATTCCCTCCTAAGATGTCCATTCTTCCATCGCCATCGATATCATAAAAGCCAGCGGACTCATTTCCCAATGTTGGATGTATTAAATGAGCCTTCCAATGTCCTTCATGGTTTTTTGGATTTTCAAACCATTGTACTTCTTCACCGGGAAACCCAATCCTGACAAAGTCTACCCAGCCGTCGCCGTTGACGTCCATTCCATGACTGATAAAGGCGTCGCTGTAGCCTTTGTCATA
>Ga0079224_100001810_pt1 | contig 25182 bp, 23 predicted proteins | sample Stecom2015_FD_80414 | JGI IMG/M metagenome (GOLD analysis project Ga0079224, IMG submission 80414) | Agricultural soil microbial communities from Utah to study Nitrogen management - Steer compost 2015 | ecosystem: Environmental > Terrestrial > Soil > Agricultural land | place: USA: Utah... | reverse complement strand
GTGAGGCCGGAAAGGAGCAGCATGACGGCCACCCGCGCCGTAGTGATGGACGCCGACGACGTTCGGCGCGCCATCCACCGACTGGCCCATGAGATCATCGAGCGCCACCACGGCGCCGCCCGGGTCGTTCTCGTCGGAATCCACACTCGAGGAGTGCCGCTGGCTGCGGCGATCGCCAAGGCGATCCAGGAGTTCGAGGGAGTCGACGTACCCGTAGGGGAGCTCGACATCGGCCTGTACCGCGACGACCTCGACCGTCGCGCAGCCACCAACCTCTTCCGTACCGCCGTCCCCGTCGACATCACCGACCGGCCGGTGGTCCTCGTCGACGACGTGCTCTACACGGGCCGCACCATCCGGGCCGCCCTCGACGCCCTCTCGGACCTGGGCAGAGCCGAGGCGGTCGAACTGGCGGTGCTGGTCGACAGGGGCCATCGCCAGCTGCCGATCCGCCCGGACTACGTCGGAAAGAACCTCCCCACGTCCCTCGGCGAGAGGGTCGTGGTCGGGGCCGCCGAGATCGACGGTGAATGGGGGGTCTGGATCCGCGACGAGGAGGGGACGTGAGACACCTCCTCACGATCGAGGGCATGTCCCGGGCGGACCTCGAGGACCTCCTCGACCTCGCCGACGAGTTCGTCGACGTCCTCGACCGCCCCATCCCCAAGGTGCCGACCTTGCGGGGCGCCACGGTCGCCACGCTGTTCTTCGAGCCGTCGACCCGCACGCGCCTGTCCTTCGAGCGCGCCGCCCGGGCGTTGTCGGCCGACGTGCTCACCTTCGCCCCGGGTACCTCGTCGGTGACGAAAGGGGAGAGCCTCAAGGACACCGCGCTGACCCTGAGGGCGATGGGCGCCGACCTAATGGTCGTCCGCCACAGCGCCACCGGTGCCGCCCACCGCGTCGCCCAGTGGGTCGACGTGCCGGTCATCAACGGCGGTGACGGCGCCCACCAACATCCCACCCAGGCGATCCTCGATGCTCTGACCCTCCGACGGCATTTCGGCAAGCTCGACGGACTGCACGTCGGAATCGTCGGGGACATCCGCCACTCCCGAGTGGCACGCTCGGGGCTACAGGCGTTCTCGACGCTAGGCGCCCGGGTGACTCTGATCGCCCCGCCCACGCTGCTGCCGCTCGACATGACCGACTGGCCAGTGGAGGTCGCCAACGACTTCGATGAAGTCCTCCCGCATCTCGACGTGGTCTACCTGCTCCGCATCCAGCAGGAACGGGGCGGCACGACCGGTTTCACGTCGCTGCCCGAGTACGTCCGCCGGTTCGGGCTGGACGATTCCCGCTTCGCCCGCCTCCGACCCGAGGCTGTGGTCATGCATCCCGGACCGATGAACCGGGGAGTCGAGATCTCCCCTCACGTGGCGGATTCGTCCCGCACGTTGATCCTCGACCAGGTGCGCAACGGCGTCGCTGCTCGCATGGCGGTGCTGTTCCGCCTCCTCGCCTCACCGGGAGCAGAGAGATGATCGTGATCCGCGGCGGTTCCGTGTTCACCCCCGACGGCATCGTCACTGCCGACGTCGTGGTCGACGGCGACCGCGTCGTCTCCGTTGGGGACCCGCCCCCACCCACCGCCCTGATCGAGATCGACGCCACGGGTTGCTGGGTGGGGCCAGGCCTGGTGGACCTCCACGTCCACCTGCGGGAACCGGGCCAGGAATGGAAAGAAGACATCGCCTCCGGCAGCCGAGCAGCCGCCGCCGGCGGTTTCACCGCGGTCGTGGCCATGCCCAACACGGTGCCGGTGATCGACGAAGGCCACCGCGCCCGGTTCGTCGGCGAACGCGGGCTGAAGGTCGGTCTGTGCGACGTCGTGCCGGCGGGCGCCCTCACCCTCGGGAGGGAGGGCCAGCACCTGGCTCACCTCGACGAGTTGATCGAGGCCGGGGCGCGCATCTTCACCGACGACGGTGACACTCTCGTCGACGCCGGTCTGTTGCGCAGGGCGATGGAGTACCTGGCGGGGCGAGACTGTGTCATCGCCCAGCACGCCGAGGACCCGGGTCTCGCCGAGGATGGCCACATGCACGGAGGCTCCGTCTCCTCGCGGCTCGGGATGCGAGGACTGCCAGCCCTCGCCGAAGAGACGATCGTGGCCCGCGATCTGGCGCTCGTGGAGCTCACCGGCGCCCCGTACCACGTGCAGCACGTTTCGACCGCGGGGACCGTCGAGCTCATCCGCCAAGCCAAGGGAGCGGGGCTTCCGGTGACGGCCGAAGTGGCACCGCACCACCTCGTGTTCGACCACCGGGAAGTCGAGTCGATGGATCCCAACTTCAAGATGTACCCGCCGCTCCGCACGCCCGACGACGTGGCCGAGTTGCGCAAAGCGGTCCTCGACGGGACCATCGATGCCGTGGCCACCGATCACGCCCCCCACGCCGACCACGAGCAAGAAGTGCCCTTCGAGGAAGCACCTCGGGGAGTGATCGGCCTGGAGACGGCCGTCGGAGCCACTATCACCGCCACGGACATCGACCAGCGGCGCTTCTTCGAGCGGTTGTCGATCAACCCGGCCCGCATCGCCCGTCTGGGCGAGCATGGAGTGCCCGTCACGGAAGGGTCGCCCGCCAACCTCGTGGTGATCGACCCCACTGCGGTGTGGACCCCCGAGCGTTTCCACTCCCGCAGCCAGAACAGCCCCTTCCTCGGCCGCAAGCTCACCGGCAAGGTCCGGGCCACGATCCTGCGCGGCCGGCTGACCCACCGGGAGACGGAATGAGCGACGCTTTGCTCGTCACAGCCGACGGCGCCATCTTCCGGGGTCGCTCCGTGGGAGCGGAGGGGATCGCCACTGGGGAAGCCGTCTTCAACACCTCGATGACCGGCTACCAGGAGATCCTCACCGACCCGTCGTACGCCGGCCAAGTCGTGGTGATGACCGCACCCCACCAGGGCAACTACGGAGTCACCGAGGCCGACGCCCAGCGGTCGAGCGTCGCAGTCGCCGGCTTCGTCGTCCGCTCGCTCTCCCGCCGCCACTCGAACTGGAGGGCCGAAGGCTCGCTGGCGTCGTACTTGCATCGGAACGGGGTCGTCGCCCTGACCGACATCGATACCCGCCGCCTGACCCGCCACATCCGAGATCGCGGTGCCATGCCTGTCGCTCTCGGAGTGGGCGCCGACGAGGCCGAGATAGCCGAGGCGGCCGCTTCTGCCCCCGGGATGGAAGGCCGGGACCTCGCCACCCGAGTCGCCACGCCGGAGCCGTATGCGGTGGCGGCATCCGCCGACCGCATCGGGTCGGTCGTGGCTGTCGACCTGGGCATCAAGCGGGACATCATCAGCCGTCTCACGGAGCGGGGACTCGACGTCACAGTGGTCCCCCCGAACTCGACGGCCGACGACATCCTGGGCTTGCAGCCGGATGGCGTGTTCTTGTCCAACGGACCCGGAGATCCCGAACCGCTGCGGTCGGCGACCGAGGCCCTGGCCGGAGTTCTGGGGAAGGTACCCGTCTTCGGGATCTGTCTCGGCCACCAGGTCCTCGGCCGAGCGCTGGGAGCGGCGACCTTCAAGCTCCCGTTCGGCCACCACGGAGGCAACCACCCAGTGCGTCGTCTCGAGGACGGCAGGGTGGAGATCACCTCCCACAACCACGGGTTCGCAGTCGACTTGTGGAGCCTCGTCGACCGGACGCCCCCGAAGCGCCAGGGACTGGTCACGGCCGACCTCCTCCCGGAGCAGGTCGAGACGCGCTTCGGACCCGCGGTTCCCACCCACCAGAACCTCAACGACGGGACACTCGAGGGCCTCCGCTGCCTCGACGTCCCCGCCTTCTCGGTCCAGTACCACCCCGAGGCGGCGCCGGGGCCCCGGGACTCCGTCCACCTGTTCGACGAGTTCGTCTCGCTGATGGGACTGGCAGATGCCCGCTAGAGAAGACATCCGCTCGATCCTCTTGATCGGCTCCGGACCGATCGTCATCGGCCAGGCGTGCGAGTTCGACTACTCGGGCACCCAGGCGGCCAAGGTCCTGCGCGCCGAGGGTTACCGCGTGATCCTCCTCAACTCCAATCCGGCGACGATCATGACGGATCCCGAGTTCGCCGACGCCACCTACATCGAGCCGATCACCGCCGACGTCGTCAGGGAGATCATCGCCAAGGAGCGTCCCGACGCCCTCCTCGCCACCCTGGGGGGTCAAACCGCGTTGAACGTCGCCTCCCAAGTCGCCCGGAGCGGGGTCCTCGAGCGATACGGCGTCGAGATGATCGGAGCGGGCCTCCAGGCGATCGAGAAAGCCGAGGACCGCGGCCTGTTCAAAGAGACCATGGAGTCGGTCGGGCTCGAGGTGCCCAAGGCGGGTTATGCCCGGTCCATGGCCGAGGCCATGCGGATCGCGGAGGAGATCGGCTACCCGCTCATGGTCCGCCCCTCCTACATCCTCGGCGGGGGAGGCACGGGCATCGCCCACGACGAAACCGAGTTCATAGAGGCCGCCCGCCGGGGCCTCGAAGCGTCACCCGTGAATGAGATCCTCGTCGAGGAGTCCGTCTACGGCTGGAAAGAGTTCGAGATGGAGGTGATGCGCGACCGCGTCGACAACGCTGTGATCGTCTGCTCCATCGAGAACCTGGACCCGATGGGGGTCCACACCGGCGACTCGATCACAGTCGCCCCCATCCAGACCCTCTCCGACCGCGAGTACCAAGAGATGCGCCGGGATGCCATCGAGGTGCTGCGTGCCATCGGCGTGGAGACGGGCGGATCGAACGTCCAGTTCGCCGTGGACCCTCGGACCGGGCGTCGACTGGTGATCGAGATGAACCCCCGCGTCTCCCGTTCCTCCGCCTTGGCGTCGAAGGCGACCGGGTTCCCGATCGCCAAGATCGCCGCCCTCCTGGCGGTCGGCTACACCCTCGACGAGATCGCCAACGACATCACCGGGGCGACCCCGGCGTCGTTCGAGCCGGCGCTGGACTACGTCGTGGTGAAGGTGCCCCGGTTCGACTTCGCCAAGTTCCCCGCCGCACCCGACACCCTCACGACGTCGATGCGCTCGGTCGGGGAGGCCATGGCGATCGGCCGGACCTTCCCGGAGGCCCTCCAGAAGGCACTCCGCAGCCTGGAGAACGGCCACTCGGGGCTCGGCGCCGGCCCGGCCGAGGCGCCGATGCGCTCCCTCGACGACGCCGCCCTGGAGGAGTCCGTGTCCCGGCCCGCCCCCGAGCGGATCTTCGCGGTCGCCGAAGCCCTGCACCGCGGCTGGAACGTCGAGAGGGTCAGCGGGTTGTCTTCCATAGACCCTTGGTTCATCGACCAGGTCGCCGAGATCGTCGAGATGCGGAAGGAGCTCGAAGCGGCTCCCGGAGACGACTCGCTGCTCCGGCCTGCAAAGCGGATGGGCTTCTCCGACCGCCAGATCGCGTACCTGTGGGGGGAGACCGAGGACGCCATCCGCCGGCGCCGCCGCGACCGGGGAGTCCACGTGACCTACAAGACGGTCGACACCTGCGCCGCCGAGTTCGAAGCGCTCACTCCGTACATGTACGGCACGTTCGAGGAGGAGAGCGAGGTGCCCCCGGCCGACAAACCGCGGGTCATCGTCCTCGGCTCGGGGCCCAATCGCATCGGCCAAGGCATCGAGTTCGACTACTGCTGCGTCCACGCCAGCTTCGCCCTCCGCGACGCCGGCTACGAGACGGTCATGGTCAACTGCAACCCCGAGACCGTCTCCACCGACTACGACACCTCCGACCGCCTGTATTTCGAGCCTCTCACCGTCGAGGACGTGTTGTCGATCGTCGAAGTCGAGCGACCCGAAGCGGTGATCGTGCAGCTCGGCGGACAGACCCCGCTCAACCTGGCTCGGAAGCTGTCCGAGTTCGGCGTGCCGATCGCCGGCACGTCTCCGGCCTCCATCGACGCCGCCGAGGACCGCGAGCAGTTCTCGGCCTTGTGCGACCGGCTCGGCATCCGACAGCCTCCCGCCGGCACCGCCACCTCGGTCATCGAGGCGGAGGAGGTGGTGGACCGCATCGGCCTGCCGGTGCTGGTCCGTCCTTCCTACGTCCTCGGCGGCCGCAAGATGCGGGTCGTCTACTCGTTCGACGAGTTGAGCGACTACGTCCGGGAGCTGTACGGGGAGAGGGCCGAGACCGACCCCGAACAGTCGGGGGCGCCGATCCTCATCGACCGGTTCCTCGAAGGCGCGGTGGAGGTCGACGTCGACGCCGTCTACGACGGGTCGGAGCTGTTGGTCGGGGGAGTGATGGAGCACGTGGAGGAGGCCGGGGTCCACTCGGGGGACTCAGCGTGCGTCACTCCGCCTCCGACGCTCTCCGAGGAGGCCCACAAGGAGATCCTGACCGTGACCGAGGAGCTCGCCCGGGCCCTCGACGTGCGGGGACTGATCAACATCCAGTTCGCGGTCAAAGGCGACGACGTCTACGTCCTCGAAGCCAATCCCCGCGGATCCCGGACCGTGCCCTTCATCTCCAAGGCATCCGGGCTGCCGCTGGCAAAGATCGCTGCCCGGGTCATGGTGGGAGCGACGATCGAGCAGCTCCGGGACGAGGGGCTGGTGCCGCGCCGCCGTGCCAACGGCTTCGTGGCGGTGAAAGAGGCGGTGCTCCCTTGGGACCGCTTCCCGGAGGAAGACGTGGTCCTCGGCCCGGAGATGCGGTCGACGGGCGAGGTCATGGGCATCGCCCCCGATGTCGGGGTCGCCTATGCCAAGGCCCTCCTCGCCGCCGGCCATGTGTTGCCGACGCGAGGCCGGGTGTTCCTCTCGTTCGCCGATCGGGACAAGCCACTGGGCCTGGCCGTGGCCCAGGCGTTCACGATGCTCGGGTTCGAGATCGTCGCCACTCCGGGCACGGCCCGCTACCTGGAGCACCACGCCATCCCCGCCGAGCCGGTGAACAAGGTAGGGGAGGGACCCCGCGACACCCGCGACCGGATCCTCGCCGGGGAGGTCCAACTCGTCATCAACACTCCCCGGGGCGGCCGGGCCCGGTCCGACGGCCGGGTGATTCGCCACGCCGCCCGCAGCGTCGGCGTGCCGTGCGTCACCACAATCCAGGGGGGCCTGGCCGTGGCCCGCAGCCTGCGCGCCGGCACGGTGGCCATCTCGAACCCGCGCAGCCTCCAGGAGTGGCACTCGGCCAACGGGCGGCCATGACGGTCGGCATCGGCGTGGAACTCGGACGACAGCGGCTGGCCACTCCGCTCGTCGCCGCCTCGGGAACCGTGGGCTCGGTTTGGGAGTTCACCCGCGTCGCCGACGTGTCGGCCTACGGGGCGATGACGGCCAAGTCCGTTTCCGAGGATCCGTGGCCGGGCCGGCGGCCGCCCCGGCTCGCACCCGCAGGGGCCGGAATGCTCAACGCCATCGGCATCCAGAATCCGGGGATCGACGCCTGGGTGAGAGAGACCGCGCCTCGTCTCATCGGTGTCGGCTGCCCCGTTTGGGGATCCGCCGTCGGCCGCACACCGGACGAGTTCGCCCGTGTGGCGGCGAAGCTCGAACGAGCCGGGGTGGCGGCCGTCGAGATCAACCTCTCGTGTCCCAACCTCGAGGACGGCCGCATGTTCGCCCTCGATGCGAAACGCTCGGCGGAGGTGGTGGCAGCGGTCCGCCGGGAGACCTCGGCTCCCATCGGCGCCAAGCTGTCACCGAATGCGGCCGACATCGCCGCGGTGGCCGAGGCGTGTGCCGAGGTCGGCGCCGACTGGGTCACGCTCACGAACACCATCCACGGCGCCGCCATCGACGTCGAGACGGCCAGCCCGGTCCTGTCGTCCGGCGCCGGCGGGTACTCCGGCCCGCCGCTCAAGCCCGTCGCTCTGCGCTGTGTCATGGAGGTGGCATCCCGCTTGCCCTCGCTTCCCATCGTGGGCTGCGGCGGGGTGGTCTCGGGCCGCGACGTCGTCGAGTACATGATGGCCGGGGCCACCGCGGTGGCATTGGGCACCGTCCACTTCGCCGAGCCCCGAGCGGCCGCTCGCATCCTCGGCGAACTCGTCGACTGGTGCGCCCGTCGCGGCCTCACATCCGTCGCCGACCTCATCGGATCGGCACTCGCGTCGAAGGAGGATCGTTGAGCGAGCACGACCCCGTGATCGTCGCCCTCGACTACGGCGAGGCCAGGACCGCCGTCGAGACGGCACGGCTACTGGCTCCCCATGTCGGCGGCTTCAAAGTCGGTCTCGAGCTCTTGACCGGGCCGGGCCCGGCGACCGTGGCAGCGATCCGCGAGTTGGGGCTGCCGGTGTTCGTCGACGCCAAGCTCCACGACATCCCCAACACGGTGCGGAGGGCCGCCCGAAATCTGGGAGCGATCGGGGCGCGATGGGTGACGGCCCATGCCGCCGGTGGGTCGGCGATGCTGGAAGCGGCGGTCGAGGGCCTCGAGGAAGGTGCTGCCGGGCACCAGGCGGGGATCCTGGCGATAACGGTGCTGACCAGCCTCACCGGCTCCGATCTGGCAGCCACCGGTGTGACGGGCACCCCCGGCCGGCAGGTGGCGCGCCTATCACGCCTCGCCGCCACAGCCGGTGTCGAAGGAGTCGTGTGCTCGGTGAAGGAGCTCGGTGACGTGGCCCAGGTGGCACCAGACCTGGAGCGCGTCACGCCCGGGATCCGGCCATCCGGCTCCGAGACCCACGATCAGGCACGCGTGTCGTCCCCGACGGAGGCGATCCGACGCGGAGCCGACTGGCTGGTGGTGGGCCGGTCGATCACCCGCGCTTCCGATCCGGTAGCGGCCGCCGTCGCCATCGCCGAGGAGGTCCGCCGGGCACGGCTCGAAACCGGACGGCTCACAGGAAGCGACGGATGAGAGCCGCAGGCGCGGCGCGAAGGAGCCACCCCAGAGGCCGCCATGGCCACGCCGGCACGACCACGTCGCCCCTCCGTGAGTCCATCGCCGCGATCATCGCCGACACTCCCTGCTCCAGCGGGCTCAGGTACGGGAAGCGGCTGCTGGCCGAGAGGTCGGTGCGGATGTAGCCGGGCCGAAGCGTAGTCACCGCTATGCCGGAGCCGGCGAGCTCGATTCGCAGGGACTCACCGACAACGGCTAGGGCTGCCTTGGTGGCGGAGTACACCGCGGCGGAGCCGGGGAGGCCCCGCACGGAGGCGAGCGACGAGACGAGCACCAGATGGCCCATTCCCCGGGCGCGGAACAGCTCCAGAGCCGCCTCGATCTGTGCCAGGGCTCCCGTCAGGTTGGTCTCGATCAGTGCCCGGTTGCGGGCGAACCCGCCGGTCCCCAACCGGGCCCCGCCGCCGACTCCCGCATTCACCACGACCACGTCGAGGCCTCCGAGCTGGGTGTCCGCCATCGTCATCGACGCCACCACGGCCGCCGCGTCCGTCACGTCGAGAGCGTGGACACTGACCTTTCCCGGCAATACGGCGAGCTCTTGCTCGAGGGCCTCGAGCCGATCCAGACGGCGGGCGGCCAGGGCCACGGAGTCGCCTCGGGCCACGAGCTGGCGGGCCATCTCGGCACCGAGTCCCGAGCTGGCCCCGGAGATGAAATAGGCGGTCACTGGACGGTGGAATCGAACTCGATGTGCACGGCGGCTAGGGTCCGAATGCGTACGTCATGACCGTAATCTCCCCTGATACAGTCGCGCCGTCCACTCGTGGGAGGATCGATGAAGCCGCCGGAACTGACAGATGAGCAACGAGCCGCCGCTCTCGCCAAGGCTGCCGAAGCGCGCCGGGTTCGCGCCGAGCTCAAGGAGTTGCTCAAGACCGGCACCATCACCTTGTCTGAGGTCCTGAAACGCGCCGAGGAGGACGACATCATCGGAGGAATCAAGGTCGAGGCGCTGCTCGCCGCCATGCCCGGCACCGGCAAGGTGAAGGCGAAACGCCTCATGGAGAAATACGAGATCGCCGACAACCGCCGACTCCGCGGGCTCGGTGAACGGCAACGTGCCGGACTCCTCTCAGAGTTCTCCTGACAGTCCCGCGTCCCGCGAGCGGGGACGCCTGCTGGTCATCTCGGGGCCCGGTGGCGTCGGGAAGTCCACGATCGTGGCCGAGCTCCGGCGCAGGATCCCGGTGCACTTCTCCGTGTCCGCCACGACCCGCGACCCGCGTCCGGGTGAGATCGAGGGGTTCCACTACCGGTTCGTCACTCCGGAGCAGTTCCGCCAGCTGATCGACAGAGGTGACCTGCTCGAGTGGGCGGTGTTCAACGGGAACTACTACGGGACTCCCCGGGACGCGGTGGAGGCTGCGATCGCCGACGGACGGGATGTCCTGCTGGAAATCGAGGTCCAGGGCGCCCGCCAGATTCGGCAGGTGATCCCCGACGCCCTGATGATCTTCATCGCCCCACCGTCGATGGACGATCTGCGCCGTCGGCTGGAAAAGCGCGCCGACACCTCCCCGGAAGACATCGAGGCGAAACTGCGGATCGCCGAGGAGGAGCTGGCGGCGGCCCCCGAGCTGTTCGACCACATCGTCGTCAACGACGACATGGAGCGGGCAGTGGGAGAGATCCTCGAGATACTCGCCGAGCCGGCGCATCGGTAGGAGTCGCTCCAGGCGCCGACTACGCTTCTGCTCTAGACAGGTTTCCTGCTCATCGAGTGTTCTTGAATCGAGGTTCTCCATGGAGATCGAAGACGTGATCGGCACCATCGGCAACCGCTTTGCCGCGGTCGTGGTCGCCGCGCGACGTGCGCGCCAGATCAACGCCTACTTCAGCCAACTGGGTGGAGGGATCGGCGAATACGTGCCGCCGCAGGTCCACTCCCTGTCCCGCAAGCCGCTGACCATCGCCATGGAGGAGATCGCCGAGGGCAAGGTCGCGGTGGAGAAGCAAGAGGACTGATGCTCTCCGGCCGCCGGGTCGTCCTCGGCGTCTCCGGTGGCGTCGCGGCTTACAAGTCCGCCTACCTCGCCCGACGTCTCCTCGAGGCCGGTGCGGAAGTCAAGGTCGTCATGACCTCGGCGGCTCAACGGTTCGTCGGGGCCCAGACCTTCGCCTCGCTCACCGGTACGCATCCAGTCACGGACCTGTTCGCCGATGCGTCCGTCAGCCCTCACACTGACTTGGCCCGATGGGCGGAGTTGCTGATCGTGGCGCCCGCCACCGCCGCCACCATCGGCCGTCTCGCCAATGGCATCGCCGACAACGCGCTGGCGGCGACCCTGCTCGCCACCCGCGCCCCGGTGATCCTCGCCCCGGCGATGCACACGGAGATGTGGGAGCACCCGGCGACACAACGCAACATCGCCCGTCTCGAGGCCGACGGCCACCGCCTCATCGGCCCCTTCGCCGGCGAACTGGCCGGCGGCGACGTGGGGATGGGACGCGTCGCCGAACCCGACGACATAGTCGAGTTGGCGGCATCGATGTTCCATCGCCCGTTGGACGGCCTCACGGTGCTCGTCACGGCGGGCGGGACCCGTGAGGCGCTCGACCCGGTGCGCTATCTCGGCAACCGGTCATCGGGGAAGATGGGCCACGCCATCGCCGTCGCCGCGGCCCGACGCGGCGCCCACGTGGAGCTCGTCACGGCGTCGGAGCTCCCCGACCCGCCCGGCGTGACGACGCACCGGGTGGAGTCGGCCCAAGACATGCTGGAGGCAGTCGAGAAGATCCACCCCGACGTCGCCATCTTCGCCGCTGCAGTAGCCGATTTCCGCCCGGCCGACGCCGCCCAGGACAAGCTGAGCCGCACCGACGGTCCACCCGCCCTGATCCTCGAGCCGACACCCGACATCCTGGCGTCGGTGGTCGCCCGCGACGAGGACATCTTCACGGTCGGGTTCGCCGCCGAGACCGGCCCGGTGGAACGTGCGATCGAGAAGGCGAAGCGCAAGGGCGTCGACCTCATGGTCTACAACGACGTGACCGCCCCCGGCTCCGGGTTCGGCACCGACACGAATCAGGTCACGATCATCTCGCCCGACGGCACGGTCGACCGCTGGCCTCAGCTGTCCAAGACCGAAGTCGCCTCCCGTCTCATGGACATCGTTGCTCGCCACATCGGGCGATAAGCTGTGGGCCTCATGTCCTCTCGTTGGTACTTCTCGTCCGAGTCCGTCACGGAGGGCCACCCCGACAAGGTGGCCGACGCCATCAGCGATGCTGTCCTCGACGACGTCCTGGCCCACGATCCGCTCGGCAGAGTCGCCTGCGAGACACTCGTGACCACCGGTAGAGCGGTGGTGGCCGGCGAGCTGAACACGAGACACCGGCCCGACTTCGAGGACATCGCCCGCCGGACCATACGTGATCTGGGCTACGTCGACGACGACTACTTCCGGGCCGACGACGTGGAGATCCTCGTGTTCGCCCACACCCAGTCGCCCGACATCGCCCAAGGTGTCGACCGCGGCGACATCGAAGCGTGGGGGGCGGGCGACCAGGGCATCATGTTCGGGTTCGCTGTCGACGAGACGACCGAGCTGATGCCGTTCCCGATCCAGATGGCGCATCGCCTGGCGGAGCGGTTGGCCGAGGTGAGGAAGCTCGGCATCCTCGACTTCCTCCTTCCCGACGGGAAGACCCAGGTGACCGTGGAGTACGAGGGCGGCAAACCGAAGCGAGTCACCTCGATCCTCGTCTCTGCCCACCACAAGAAAGACATGGACTCGGACATGATGGCGAAGGCGGTGTGGGACGAGGTGGTGGTCCCGACCGTCCCCGACGGGATGCTCTCGGATGACGCCCGCTACTTCTTCAACCCCACCGGCAAGTTCGAGATCGGCGGCCCGCATGCCGACACCGGGCTCACGGGCCGCAAGATCATCGTCGACACGTACGGCGGCTACGCCCGCCACGGCGGCGGAGCCTTCTCGGGAAAGGACCCGTCGAAGGTCGACCGCACGGCGGCTTACGGCGCCCGTTGGGCCGCCAAGAACATCGTGGCCGCCGGGTTGGCTTCCCGCTGCGAGCTCCAACTGGCCTACGCCATCGGAACGCCCGAGCCGTTCTCCGTCCACGTCGACACGTTCGGGACGTCCGCCGTCGACCCGGGCAAACTCACGGCACTCGTGAAGGAGTACTTCGACTTCCGGCCCGGCGCCATCATCAAGCGTCTCGACTTGCTGAGACCCATCTACCGCCCCACCGCCGCCTACGGACACTTCGGACGACCGGGGAGCGCCGACCAGTTCCCCTGGGAGAGCACCGACGTCGCAGACGACCTGCGGCGGGCGGCTGAGAGCCTCTGACCACAGCAGCTCGAGTCGTTCCCGCCGTTCCGACGTTCGCCGTCGACAACGGCTTCTGGTACGCCATCCCGGAGTCGCACCGCCCGCGCGTGGAGGTGGGCCGGATCGTGCGGGTTCCCCTCGGCGGCCGGCGAGTGCGAGGCCATGTCGTGGAGATCGCCGAGCGCGACCGCGGCGACTTGAAACCGATCGCCGGCGTCTCCGGCGAGCTGCCGATATTCGGGCCCAAGCTGCGGGATGCCCTGATCTGGGCGGCCCACTACTACGTGGCTCCGGTGTCGGTGATGCTGGAGCGATCCGGCCCGCCCAACCTGCCAGGGCGGCCGAAGCCGACGGCGGCACCGATCGTCACCCCGTCGCCGCAACCGCGTCACCCGCTGGACGAGCTCGCCGCCACCGTCGCCGCCGGCGGCCGGAAACCCGCCACCGCTCTGCTCACGTCGTGGGAGGACATGACCTGGCTCTCGGCCCTGGCCCCCGTCCTGGCCGCCGGGCGGTCCGTGATGGTCGTTGCGGCCACCGCCGCGGAGACCCGCCTCATCGCCGACACGGCCCGGCGAGCCCTGGGAATCGATGTGATCGAGGTCGACGGAGAACTCGACGATGCCACGATCACCTCCCGGTGGGTCCGGGCCGCGACGAGTGCGGGACTGGTCGTGGGCACCCCCCGGGTGGCGGAATGGCCGGTGGTCGACCTCGGGGTGGCCGTGGTGATCGAAGAGGGTCGTCGGGCGATGAAGGACCGTCAGACCCCGACGGTGGCGGTCCGGCGGTTCCTCATGACCCGCTCCCGGCTCGAGGGCTTCACCCAGGTGTATGTCGGCCCCACCCCGTCGCTCGAGTTGCTGGCGGCGGGGACGGAGGTGGTTCGAGGCGTGCCGCGCGTCTGGCCCCTAGTCGAGGTCGTGGACCGAAACGAGGAACCACCCGGGAGCGGGCTGGTCTCCTCCCGCGTGCGGGCTGCGATCCGCGCCACAGTCGACGGCGGCGGCCGGGTCTTCGTGTTCACCCACCGGCGGGGATACGCCCCCGCCTACCGCTGCTCCAACTGCAAGGAACTGCGCCGCTGTCCGACCTGCGGGTCCCGCCCCGACCCGGGCGAGGCTTGCAGCCGCTGCGGTACCCCGTCACAGCCCTGCCTCAGCTGCGGCAACCCGACGTTCGAACCGCTCGGCGCCGGAGTGGGACGCGTGCTGGCCGAGCTACGCGGACAGTTCGGCGACCGCGTAGGGGAGGCTGGGTCAGGTGCGCCGGTGGTGGTCGGCACCGAACGAGACCTCGCCGGCGTTTCTGGGGTCGACCTCGCCGTGGCGGTCGACGTCGACGGTCTGGTGCTCGGCACCCACTTCCGAGCCGCGGAGGAGGCGCTGCGCGTGCTCGCCCGCTTGGCGGGGCGGGTGAAACGGGGGAGCGGAAGGCGGCTCGTGCTCCAGACCGCCATGCCCGACCAGCCGCTCGTGACGGCGCTCCGTCGGGGTGATCCCCTCGAGTTCCTCGAACAGGAGATGGAGGTGCGCCGCGCCATGGGCTACCCGCCCGCCTCCGAGATCCTGGTCGTCGAGGTGAGAGGCTACGGCGGCACCGTCGACGCCGACCTCCGGTCGATCGCTCGCGAGAACGCCATCCTGGGCCCTGCCGACCGGGGCGACGGCCAGAGGTGGCTCGTCCAGGGGACCGGCCTGGGGAAGTTCAAGCGGGATCTTCGGAAGCTGGTGCAACGCTGGCGGGACGGCGGCGCCACGGTCCGCATCGACGTCGACCCGCTGGACCTCTGACGTCTCAGGCGGAGAGAATCTCCGCCACCTCTGTGAGATCGGCATCGATGCCACCGGTGGTGATCCGGATGTGGCCTTCGAAGGTAGGCCGGAGCTGGAAGGGGCGCCCCGGAGCCACCGCGATCCCTCTCGCCGCCAGCATCACCAGAGCTGCTTGCTCGTCGGGCACCGAGACCCACAGATTCAACCCGTCCGTTCCCGTGGTGGCCAGCCCGCGCTCGGTCAGAGAAGCCGCCAGCTTCGCCCTGCGTTGGGCATAGGCGGACCGCGCCTCGGCGACCAGCTCCGCCGTGGCCGGGTCCGCCAGCAGCTCCGCGAGGATGCTCTGGAGGAACCGCGAGGTCCAGGCGGGTCCCAGCCTCCGACGATCTACCAGTTCGGCGAGAGCAGCAGCGGGACCGGCGATGCTGGCGATCCGGAAGTCCGGGCCGTGTGACTTCGAGAAACTGGTGATGTGGAACACCCGCTCGGGGAACTGCGATGCGAGGCTCACGAGCGGCGAGGACGAGATCATGCCCGAGTGGTCGTCCTCGACCACCCAGACATCGGAGCGGTCGATGATCTCCGCCAATTCCTTCGCTCGCCCCGGAGTCATCGACACTCCCGTCGGATTCTGCGCCCGCGGCTGGATCACCATCCCGACGGGCCGGTCCCGCATAGCCCGCGCCAGGGAATCGGGGACCATCCCCTCGTCGTCTGTCTCGACGGGTACCGCCACCCCACCGTGTGCTTCGATGAGGTCGAACAACGGCGGAAAGCCGGGATCGGAGACCGCCACCCGATCGCCCAGCCTGACGCGCGGGCCCAGCAGTCGGTCGAGGGCGTCGAGTGCTCCATCGACCACCGTGACCGCCTCGGCCGGGAATGGGAGCAGCCGTCGGATCTGCTCCTCCAGGGCGGGCACCACGGGCGGGGCGATGTAGCTGGTGGGGTGGGGCATCTCCTCGAGATTCTCGAGGGCGCGCCGAAGCGGCGGCAGCAGCGCCGGGTCGGGCATCCCCGTGGACAGGTCGAGGCGGAACTCACCGTGGCGGGAGTAACGGAAGAAGCGCACGGCATGACGCCGCTCGAGGAGAGGAACGAAAGACCCTGCCCGACCCCTGGTCTCGATCATGCCGGCGTCGGCGAGTCGGGACCATGCCCGCGAGATCGTGGCCACTCCCACTCCGAGCTCGGCGGCGATGGATCGAACGGTGGGAAGGCGCTCGCCGGGGGCGATAGAGCCTTCTCGGATCATCCGACTCACTCCCTCGACGACCCCTGCGACCGACCGGTCACGAACGAACCTGGCGAGTCGGGAGGAGTCCACGGCGAGAAACATACCTGAAACAAAGGGATTTTGTCGTCGATCCGTCCAGCGGACGCGTATAGTCGACCGCCGTGGCAGCGGCGAGACAGCCAGGGCGAACCGGCACCGGCCCGCTCCGACGCGGCGTCGCCTTCCTCGCCGTCCTCGCCCTCCTCGTCGCCCTCTGGGAGGGTTACAAGTTCCTGGGGGCGATCTGGGACGGGACATGGCCGATCCTCGGCGTCGAGATGCGGCCCCGGCCCGGGAACGGCTCCCTCCCGCACGTGTGGGACGTGGTCGCCGCCCTCGTCGCCCCCGCCCGCCGGAATGCCGAGCCCCTGATCCTCACCCTGCTCGTGGCGACGATCTACACCCTTCGCGAAGCGCTGGTCGGCTTCCTCGTCGGCGCGGTGGTCGGTTTCGGCATCGGAGTGGTGTTCGTACGCTCTCTGGCCGCCGAGCGGGCCTTCATGCCCTACGTGGTGGCGAGCCAGACGATCCCCATCATCGCCGTCGCACCGATGGTCGTGGTCTGGGGTCGTCAACTCGAGCTCCCCGGATGGACGATGGTGTCGATCATCGCCGCCTACCTCACGTTCTTCCCCGTGGCGATCAACACCGTGCGCGGGCTCCGCTCGCCAGAGGCAACGGCGACCGAGCTGTTCGACTCCTACGCCGCCACTCCGTGGCAGAGGCTCACCAAGCTCCAGATCCCCTCCGCCCTGCCCTACATCTTCACCGCCTTGAAGATCTCGGCCGCCGCCTCCGTGGTGGGAGCGATAGTGGGTGAGCTGCCGGCCGGGTTCGCCGACGGCCTCGGCCGTGCGTTGCTGCAGTTCAACCAGACGTTCGCCGCCGACCCGTCCAAGTTGTACGCGGCCGTGCTCATGTCGGCGATCGGCGGGATCGCATTCGTCGGCCTCGTGGCGGTGGCCGAGCGTCTCACCCTCCCCTCGGCGCGCCGGGAGGTGACGATCTGATGGGTTTCATCGTCGACGCCCAGAAGCTCACCAAGACCTTCAGCGGCAACTCGGGGACCGTCCACGCCCTCTCCGACATCGACCTGCAGATCGAATCCGGCGAGTTCGTGTCGCTCATCGGCCCGTCCGGATGCGGCAAGTCGACCCTCCTCCGGCTCATCGGCGATCTCCTCGCCCCGACCTCGGGCATCTTGACGGTCAACGGCAAGGACCCCGAGCGCGCCCGCATCGACGGTGACTACGGGATCGCTTTCCAGAAGGCAACCCTCCTGGATTGGCGGACGGTTCGCCGCAACGTGGAGCTGCCCCTGGAACTGGCCGGAGTCCCTGCCGAGGAGCGGCGGGGGCGCGCCGACGAGCTCCTCGAGATGGTGAATCTGTCGGACTTCGCCGACCACTATCCGTGGCAGCTCTCCGGGGGCATGCAGCAGCGAGTGGCGATCGCCCGAGCCCTGGGCCAGCGCCCTCCTCTCCTCCTGATGGACGAGCCGTTCGGGGCGCTGGACGAGATGACCCGGGAGGCCATGCAGCAAGAGCTCCTGCGCATCTGGCGAGACACAGGCACCACAGTCGTCTTCGTCACGCATTCGATTCCCGAAGCCGTCTTCCTCTCCACCCGCGTCGTGGTGATGTCCTCCCGCCCGGGCCGTATCACGCATCGGATCACGGTGGACTTGCCCCAGCCGCGGGGGATGGAGGCCCGAGAGAGCCCCCGATTCTTCGAGCTGTTGACCGAGGTGCGCGAGGCCCTCCGCCAACGGGAGGTGGCGGTGTGACCTGGCTGCGTCACCGCGCCGTGGCTCCGGTCCTCGCCTTCGTCGCGGTCGTCGGAGCCTGGGAGCTCTCGGTCAGAGCGCTGGGCATCCAGTCTTTCATCCTCCCGGCGCCGTCGGCTATCTGGGCGTCCTTCGTCGGCAACGCCGGGGTGATCTGGCCCTACGGCCTCCGCACTCTGGGAGAGGCGCTGGGCGGGCTCGTGATCGGCACGATCCTCGGCGTGGGAGCGGCGGCTGCCGTGGCGCGATGGACAACTCTGCGCTTGGGTGCGATGCCGTTCGCCGCCGCGGTCAACGCCATGCCGATCGTCGCCACCGCCCCCATCTTCAACCAGCTCTTCGGGTCCACGAATCCGGTCTCGAAGATGGCGGTCGTGGGCGTGATGGTGTTCTTCCCGGTCATGGCGAACACCGCCCGGGGGCTGGCCGAGGTGGACCCCTCCGAGTTGGAGTTGATGCGGGCGATGGCGGCCTCGCCGTACACGGTCCTCCGCCGGGTGCGCATCCCCAATGCCCTGCCGTACTTCTTCACCGCGATGAAGGTGGCAGTGCCGTTGTCACTCATCGGGGCGATCATCGCCGAGTACTTCGGTGGCCCCCAGAACGTGCTCGGCCAGTACATCGTCAACCGCGCCCAACTCTTCCAATTCCCCGACGCCTGGGCGGCCATCCTCGTTTCGGCAGTCCTCGGCATCGGCCTGTATCTCGTGGTCCTGGTCAGCGAACGACTCGTCATGCCGTGGCACGTCTCATTGCGGGCGGCGGACTGAGGAGGGACTCGATGATCGGAGAGAGGCAATGACGACCCCGGGAGGGAACGATGAGAAGCAACTACCGGCGCCTGCTGGGTCTCCTGGCCGTTCTGGCGCTCGTCCTCGCCGCGTGTGGCGGCGGGGCAGAAGAGGGAGACGGCACCACCGGGCCGGGTGACACCACCCCGGCCGACACGGGATCGGACACCGCTGCGGAGATGGAGGCGTGTGACAGCCCGGACGACGTGCGCCTCCAGCTCCAGTGGTTCGCCCAGGCGCAGTTCGCCGGCTACTACGCCGCCGTCGATCAGGGGTACTACGACGCCCAGTGTCTGTCAGTCCAGATCCTGGAGGGCGGCGTCGACATCGTGCCTCAACAGGTGCTCGCCTCAGGAGGGGCGGAGTTCGGGATCGCCTGGGTGCCCAAGGCTCTCGTGTCCCGAGAAGCCGGCGCCGACATCATCAACGTCGCCCAGATCTTCGAGCGCTCGGGAACGCTGATGGTGAGCTGGAAGGACTCGGGGATCACCTCGCCGGAGGATTGGGCCGGCAAGAAGGTCGGCAACTGGGGCTTCGGAAACGAATACGAGCTGCTGGCGGCCATCGAGAAGTACGACGTCCCCGATGTGGAGCTCGTCGCCCAGGACTTCACGATGTCGGCTCTCCTCAACCGGGAGATCGACTCGGCGGAGGCGATGACCTACAACGAGTACGCCCAGGTGCTGGAGGCGGAGAACCCCGAGACGGGCGAGCTCTATCAGCCGGATGACCTCGATGTCATCGACTTCAACGAGGTCGGAACCGCCATGCTGCAGGACTCTCTGTGGGTGAACTCCGACTGGATCGCCGAGAACGAGGACGTCGCCCGCCGCTTCCTCGAGGCGAGTTTCGAGGGCTGGATCTACTGCCGCGACAACCCCGACGACTGCGTGCAGTCGGTGCTGGACGCAGGCTCCACCCTCGGACTGAGCCACCAGACGTGGATGATGAACGAGATCAACGCCCTGATCTGGCCGGCGACCCACGGGATCGGAGTCATGAACGAGGATCTGTGGAACCAGACGATCGAAATCGCCACCACTCAGATCCCCGACCTGCAAGGCGTGGAGATCAGCCCGGACGTCTACCGCACCGATCTCGCCGAAGCGGCGGTGGCGGCCCTCGAAGAGCGCGGTCTCGACGTGAGAGGGGAGAGCTGGGAGAGGGTCGAGGTGCAACTCAACCCCGGAGGCGAGTAGAACTCGAAGAGAGAGGGGAGGGGCGGCGGCCGGTCGCCCCACCCCGCGATGAGAGGAGAACGAGCATGGCCAACATCGTGAGAGCGGCGATCCTCCAGACGGAGTGGACCGGCGACACCCAGTCGATGGTCGACAAGCACGTCAAGTACGCCGAGCAGGCCGCCAACGAAGGCGCCCGCGTGATGTGTTTCCAGGAGATCTTCAACACCCCGTACTTCTGTCAGGTGCAGGACAACGCCCATTTCGACTCGGCCGAGCCCATCCCCGACGGGCCGACGATGCAGCGGATGATCCAACTGGCGAAAGACACCGAGATGGTGCTGGTCGTCCCGATGTTCGAGAAGGCCGACGAGGGCTTCTATTACAACACGGCGGCGGTGATCGATGCCGACGGCACCTACCTCGGCAAGTACCGCAAGACCCACATCCCCCACGTCAATGGATTCTGGGAGAAGTTCTACTTCCGCCCCGGCAACATGGGCTATCCCGTGTTCGACACCGCGGTGGGCCGGATCGGCGTGTACATATGCTACGACCGCCACTTCCCCGAGGGATGGCGAGCCCTCGGGCTGGCGGGCGCCAAGATCGTCTTCAACCCGTCGGCCACCAGCCGGGGTCTGTCTATGTACCTGTGGAACCTCGAGCAGCCGGCGGCAGCCGTGGCCAACGAGTACTTCGTCGGGGCCATCAACCGGGTCGGGAAGGAGCCCTTCGGTAACAACGACTTCTACGGATCCTCCTACTTCGTCGATCCGCGCGGCCAGATCGTGGGAGACGCGGCCTCCGACACCGACGAGGAACTGGTCGTCCGCGACCTGGAGATGGACATGGTCGAGGAGGTCCGCCGAATCTGGGCGTTCTACCGCGACCGCCGTCCCGACGTCTATCAGCCGCTGGTGGAGCCGTGAAGTCACTTTCTGGATTCGGAATCCGGAGGTCGGAAGTCTCATGAGCGTTCACGAGGAGCTGCTCGCTCGGCACCGCCGAGTGATGCCGAGCTGGCTGGCGCTGTACTACGAGCAACCGATCTCGCTGATAGACGGCCAGGGGAGGAGGGTCACCGACGCCGAGGGTGTCACCTACCTCGACTTCTTCGGTGGGATCCTGACGACGATGACCGGGTACAACGTCCCGGAGATCATCGAGGCGATCAAGGCACAGGCCGAGAAGATGGTCCACACCTCGACCCTGTACCTGATCGAGTCCCAGATCGAACTGGCGGAGAAGATCGCCGAGTTGTCGGGGATCCCCGACGCCAAGGTGTTCTTCACCAACTCCGGCACCGAGGCCAACGACACCGCCCTGATGCTGGCGACCCAGTACCGACGCTCGAATCAGATCCTGGCGCTCCGTGGCAGCTACCACGGCAAGTCCCACTCCACGGTGGCGATCACCGGTCAGCGTTCCTGGTCGGCGACGTCGCTGTCGCCGTTCGACGTCACCTACGTCCACAGCGGCTACAAGCTCCGTTCCCCGTTCGGCCACCTACCCGACGAGGAGTTCACCGCCGCCTGTGTGGCGGACCTCGAGAATCTCCTCGAGGTGGCTACCGCCGGAGACGTGGCGGCGATGATCGCCGAGCCGATCCAGGGTGTCGGCGGATTCGTCACCCCGCCCGACGGGTTCTTCGGGGCGATGAAAGAGGTGCTCGACCGCCACGGCATCCTGTTCATCTCCGACGAGGTGCAGACCGGATGGGGCCGGACGGGCGAGCACTTCTGGGGCTACCAAGCCCACGGCGTCACCCCCGACATCATCACCTTCGCCAAGGGCCTCGGGAACGGCCTGGCGATCGCCGGCGTCATCGCCCGAGCGGAGATCATGGATTGCCTGGCCGCCAACTCCATATCCACCTTCGGAGGCAATCCCCTCTCCACAACCGGCGCTCTCGCCAACCTCGACTACGTCCTCCGCCACGACCTGCAGTCCAACGCCTTCAAGATGGGTGGGCAGCTGAGAGAAGGACTGGACGCCATCGCCGCCGAGGTCCCCGAGATCCTCGAAGTGAGAGGCAAGGGCCTGATGCTGGGGATGGAGCTGGGCCGACCCGACGGAACGCCCGACCCGGCCATCACCGCTCGGGTGATGGAAGAAGCGAAGGCGGGCCGGCTGCTGATCGGAAAGGGTGGGCTCTATGGCAACTCCCTCCGCATCGCCCCGCCGTTGACCGTCACTGCCGACGAGGTGGCCGAGGGGCTAGAGATCCTCGACGCCGCCGTGAAGCGAGCTACAGGAGGCTGAGATGGCACGCACCATCATCGCCAACGGAACAGTCGTCACCGCCACCGACCGGGTGCCCGCGGACGTCCTCGTCGAGGACGAGAAGATCGTCGCCCTGGCGGCGCCCGGAAGTCACGACTGGGCGGCCGACGAGATCATCGACGCCGCCGGCAAGTACGTCATCCCGGGAGGCATAGACGTCCACACCCACATGGAGCTTCCCTTCGGTGGCACCTTCGCTTCGGACACGTTCGAGTCGGGAACTCGAGCGGCCGCTTGGGGAGGCACGACGACCATCGTCGACTTCGCAGTCCAGACGCGGGGCAAGAGCCTGATGGAAGGCTACGAAGCCTGGCAGCAGAAGGCGGAGGGCAACTGCGCCATCGACTACGGGTTCCACTTGATCATCTCCGACGTCAACGAGCAGACGCTGAAGGAGATGGAGAGCGCCTTCGACGAGGGCGTCACCTCCTTCAAGATGTTCATGGCCTACCCCGGCGTCTTCTACTCGGACGACGGCCAGATCTTCCGGGCCATGCAGAAGGCGGCGGAGAACGGGTCGACGATCATGATGCATGCCGAGAACGGCATCGCCATCGACGTCCTGGTCGAACAGGCGCTCCAACGCGGAGAGACCGACCCGATCTACCACGGGATCGTTCGCAAGTCGATCCTGGAGGGTGAGGCTACCCACCGGGCCATCAAGCTGGCCGAGCTGGCGGAAGCGCCGCTGTACATCGTCCACCTGTCGGCGCTCGAAGCACTCGAAGAGGTGACGATCGCTCGCGATCAGGACCTCAACGTGTTCGCCGAGACCTGTCCCCAGTACCTGCTGCTCGGCCTGGACGACCTCGGCAATGGATTCGACGGCGCCAAGTACGTCTGCTCGCCTCCTTTGCGCGACTGGGAAGCCGGCCACCAGGAGGAACTCTGGCGAGGGCTGCGAGGCAACGACCTCCAGGTCGTGTCCACCGACCACTGCCCCTTCTGCATGGACGAGTTCGACGGACTCATCGCCCAGAAGCGGCTGGGGGAGGGCGACTTCTCGAAGATCCCCAACGGTATGCCGGGTGTCGAGCCCCGCATGGAGCTCGTCTACCAGGCGGGCGTCGCCGAAGGGCGGATCTCCCTCAACCGCTGGGTGGAGCTGTGCTCGACCGCTCCGGCGAAGATGTTCGGCATGTACCCCGAGAAGGGCACCATCGCCGTGGGGTCGGATGCCGACATCGTCCTGTTCGATCCCGGGAAGTCGAAGACGATCTCGGTCGACAACCAGCACATGCGAGTCGACTATTCCGCGTACGAGGGCTGGCAGGTGTCGGGCACCGTCGACACGGTCCTCAGCCGCGGCAGGAAGGTCGTCGCCGACCGAGAGTACGTGGGTGAGAAGGGGCACGGACGATACGTGAAGCGGGGCGCCAACCAGTACGTCCACTGACCGAAGGCGAGAATCGGAACCATTACCCGCCTCCACAGGGAGTTGAGATGAAGCGGATTGCGCATTGGATCGATGGGAAGGTTTGGGAGGGTGTGCCGGAGCGGACTGGTCCGGTGTTCGACCCGGCTAGGGGTGTGGTGACGGGGGAGGTGGCGATGGCCACCGTTGGGGAGGTGGATGCGGCGGTGGAGGCGGCGGCTAGGGCGTTCGAGGAGTGGCGGCATGTGCCGGTGACTCGCCGCCAGAGTGTGATGTTCGAGTTCCGGCGGATCGTGGCGGAGCGCCGCCGGGAGATGGCTGAGTTGTTGACGTCTGAGCACGGCAAGACGATCCCGGATGCGTTGGGGGAGGTGCAGCGGGGTCTGGAGGTGGTGGAGTTCGCTTGCAATATCGCCCATCTGGTGAAAGGCGAGTTCTCTGAGCAGGTGTCGACGGGGGTGGACACGTACACGATTCGTCAGCCTCTGGGGGTGGTGGCGGGGATCACCCCGTTCAATTTCCCGGCGATGGTGCCGATGTGGATGTATCCGTTGGCGATCGCGGCGGGTAACACGTTCGTGTTGAAGCCGTCGGAGAAGGACCCGTCGGTGTCGTTGTTGGCGGCGGAATGGCTCGCCGAGGCGGGTCTGCCTCCGGGGGTGTTCAACGTGGTGCATGGCGACAAGGTGGCGGTGGACCGGATCTTGGAGCACCCCCAGATCGCGGCGGTGTCGTTCGTGGGGTCGCCGCCCATTGCCCGCTACATCTACGAGAACGGCACCCGCCACGGAAAGCGTGTCCAGGCGTTGGGCGGAGCCAAGAACCACATGGTGGTGCTGCCCGACGCCGACATGGAACTGGCCGCCGACGCCGCGGTGTCGGCCGGGTTCGGGTCGGCGGGTGAGCGGTGCATGGCCATCTCGGTGGTGGTCACGGTGGGAGACGCCGCCGACCGGCTGTTGCCGAAGGTGATGGAACGGGTCGCCAAGCTCCGCACCGGCCCCGGCACCGACCCCGACACCGAAATGGGCCCCCTCGTCACCCCCGAGCACCGCGACCGAGTCGTCGGCTACATCCAAAAAGGCGTCGAAGAAGGCGCCGAACTGGTCGTCGACGGACGCGGCTACGCCCCCGAAGGCTACGAAGACGGCTTCTACGTCGGGCCCACCCTGTTCGACCGGGTCACCCCCGACATGACCATCTACCGAGACGAGATCTTCGGTCCGGTCCTGTCCACCGTCCGAGTCGACACCTACCAACAAGCCATCGACCTCATCAACGCCTCCCCCTACGGCAACGGCACCGCCGTATTCACCAACGACGGAGGAGCCGCCCGCCTATTCCAAAACCAAATCCAAGTCGGCATGGTCGGCATCAACCTGCCCATACCCGTCCCCCTGTCCTTCTACAGCTTCGGCGGATGGAAAGACTCCCTGTTCGGCACCCACCCCATCTACGGACCCCACGGAGTCGACTTCTACACCCGCCCCAAAGTCGTCATCAGCCGCTGGCCCGACCCCATGCACCGCGGAGTCGACCTCGGATTCCCCCAACACGGCTCATGACTC
>Ga0079224_100001808_pt1 | contig 25190 bp, 34 predicted proteins | sample Stecom2015_FD_80414 | JGI IMG/M metagenome (GOLD analysis project Ga0079224, IMG submission 80414) | Agricultural soil microbial communities from Utah to study Nitrogen management - Steer compost 2015 | ecosystem: Environmental > Terrestrial > Soil > Agricultural land | place: USA: Utah... | reverse complement strand
TGCCTTTGCCCTGCGGCACCCCAATGGGAAGCCTCGTGCAAAGGGGGAAAAACCTGCGCAACTTGGTTTTTCTTCCAAAATGGGGCTAAAGATCACAAACAAGACTATGGACAAGCCCAGGAAAAAGGCCGGAAGGCCGCCCATGCTCAGCGGCAAACGCAACCGGCTGATCAAGGCCAAGCTTACCGAGGAGGAATTCTCGGAGCTGATCCGCATACAGAAGGCTTCCGGAATGAACCGCATGGAGCTCATTCGCAAACGGGTGCTCGGCAGTGGAACGGCAGTAACGGTCAACATGAAGGAGGTCTTGGGAGAACTTGATACCATCGGTGCCGAACTCGGCAGGGCGGGCAACAACATCAACCAGCTGGCCAGGCATGCCAACATCCTCAACAGGCAACAGCGGCTGGATCCCGGAGTAGTGGCCGAGTTTAATGCCCTGTTCACGGAGTATATCCGTACCCAGCGCGAGCTCGAAAAGACACTCCGCCAGTTGCTCCGGACAATGAAATAGACCTAGTACCATACGATGATTGTCAAGATCCTTAAGAAATCCGCCACCTTCAAGGCCGTCCGCTACAATACCGGAAAGGTCGAGAAAGACCGGGGAGAGCTACTGCTCGCCAAAAACTTCGGACTGCTCCAGGGACTGGAAAACCTCCGCCCACAGGATTACATCAATTACCTGGAGGCCGTATCGGCACGCAGCAGCCGGACTAAATACCCCCAATTCCATATCGCCATTTCCACCAAGAGGCGATCCCATAGCAAAGAGGAACTGGCCGATATCGCGCAAAAATGGATGGACGGCATGGGCTATGGCCAGCAGCCCTACCTGCTCATCTACCATAAGGATACCGCCAACAATCACGTTCACCTGGTCTCCACCAGGGTAGGCCGGGATGGCAAGAAGATATCCGATCGTTATGAAAAGCTCCGGGCATACCGGGTGCTTGGCCAGGTCATGGGTCAGGATGAAAAGCTGACGATGGCTGCGCACCTGCAAAAGGCACTCGGCTACAGCTTCTCGACCCGGGCGCAGTTCATGATGTTGCTGGAAGCACAAGGTTATGCCATGACATTGAAGACGGACACCTATGCCATCAGCAAAGACGGCAATGAACTCGGCACGGTTCCTCTGGGGGATGTGGATTCCCGGATCGACCAGCGGCAGAAAGACAAGGGCAGGATTGTCCAGCTCCGCGACATCATCCAGCGATATGCCAGAACATGTGATCCGGTATTGCAGGTGTCGGGTACAGCGTACCGTTCCGAACTCGCCGACCTCCTTAGCAAAAAACTCGGAATACAGGTGCTGTTTCACGGAAAGGACGGCAGGCCGCCGCACGGCTACACGCTCATCGACCATGCCAGGAAATCCGTATATAAAGGTGGTGAGATCATGCCGCTGGCCGAATTCATCGCGTCCAACCAGGATTCCAAAAGGTCACCTACCATCGATAAAGAGCAAAGAGAAGATACCGGAACATCCCGACAACCGTGGAAAACCGCCACTGCCGATGATACCGTGGCCAGCGATGCCAAGGGTGCCGATGGTCCGATAAGGCAAGCACCACAGCCCGATCCGGACAGTGATCTCGGCATTACCCTGCCCACCATCGACATCAACATTTCGGACGATGTGGACGATGAGGCCATCCATGGGCGCAACCGCCGCCGCAAGCAGAAAGCACGAACCAATTCCAGATGATAATTAACACTTAAAACATTACCGCTATGGTCATACTGATAGGAAACCAAAAAGGCGGGGCGGGCAAGAGTACGCTCACGCTGCTACTGGCCAATTACCTCACCCGGGCACACGGGCGCAAGGTCACCGTCCTGGACATGGACTACCAGCAGTCCGTCTCTGCCAAATTCGATAAGGCAAAGGTGCTGGACAACGAGCCTCCCTATGATGTCATACCGGCCGACCTGACCCATTTTCCCTTGCTTTTACAGGTATTGACGGAGAACCCCGAAGAGACGGTGCTGATCGACCTGCCCGGAAAGATGGACGACGATGGGCTGATCCCGGTCATTCTATCGGGTGACCTGATCCTCTGCCCGTTCAATTACGACGAATTCTCGGTGGACTCGACCCTGCTCTTTGCGATGGTTGCCGGAAAGATCAACAACCGCGCGCCCATTGTCTTTATCCCCAACAGGATCAAAGCAACCGTACGCTACGATACCCGCAAGGAGGTCGACAAGGTGCTGGCTAAATTCGGGAGAGTGATGCCGGGTATCGCCGACCGTATCGATTTCCAGCGCGTGGATACCCTGCACACACCGGCGATCGTGCTGCCCGCCGTCCTTCCGCTGCTCGACCTGATCTATGGCACCTATATCAACAAGGAGGCATCCACATGAACCAGATCAAGTCGCTCGCCGACCAGCTGCGCGAGAAACTCCGTACCGGCGAAACAGCAAACAGCCCAGATGCCGTAGCGCAGCCTTTACCAAAAGAGCCAAGCAGGCCGAAAAAGCCTCCGAAGCAGGGCATCGACCCAAAAAAGGCTGATGCGTTCTTTGCAGCCATCGAGGCCTTCCGTCCGGAACTTACCGAAAAGAGCATGATACGGGTCGATGCACGGACACTGCAGCTGCTCAAGCGCATGAAGCTCGCCAAGGGGGTCGATATGAACCGATTCATCGTCTACGCCCTGCACCAATACCTCGGCCAGCACCCCTGGCTACCCGAACATATCCAAGAACCCCTTAAAAACTCAGCACCATGAACTGGACAAGCTTCCTGATTACCCTCGCCCTGGCCTATATGGCCTATTACGGCCTCAACCTACTTTTCGACCTGCTCATTTCCCGAAAACCGCCCAAGACCGATAGTACCGGCGATGTGCTTTTCTTCGATGAGGACGTCAGGCCCGAGATCATCGTACCTGCCGAAGTGCCAGACCCACAAACCGATAAGGCTACAGTTACAGCGGTACAGGACGAAACCCCGGAGGTACCTCAGACCTCCGGAACCATGGACGAACTCCGGCCGCAATTGTCCGGTCCGGTACGCTCGACCGGAGCGGTCGGACTCCGCGAACTCTTCAACCTGGCCAAGGATAACCTCATTGAATATACCGGAGACATATCCTATGCGTAACACGGCAAAGCGTCCGCCACGATGGCTGGCGGTTGCCCTGCTGGCAGCCATGATTCCCATGTCAGGGATCGCCCAGCCCGGGATCAACGAGTTCTACCGTGCCTCGGGCGAGATGCACCGCTGGTATTTTTCCCTTTCCGACCTTGTACTGGTCATCGGTGCCATCACGGGCATACTCGGTGGGCTACGCATATATGCCAACTGGCAGTCGGGCAAGCAGCACCACATCGATGCGCAGGTCATGGGCTGGTTCTTTTCCTGCCTATTCCTGACGCTAATCGGCGCATTCCTCAAAGCCCTCTACGGGATCAGTTAACCCATATTTCATACACCCTTTAATTTTTTTATCCAATGACAGTCAGAACCAAAAAACTGTTTGCTTCCGCCGTGGCCATTGTTGCCGCAGTAAACTCCCTGATGGCACAGACCGGAGGGGGAACCACCGGGATCAACGCCGCTACCTCATCGCTCACCAGCTACGTAGACCCCGTATCCACGCTCACCCTGGCCATAGGTGCCGTGGTCGGTATCATCGGCGGTGTCCGCGTCTACATCAAGTGGAACTCCGGTGACCAGGACATCAACAAGGAACTCATGGGCTGGGGAGGCTCCTGCCTCTTCCTGGTGCTGGTATCGGTGGTTATCAAAGCGTTCTTCGGCGTCTGATGATCCGCAGGTTCTCCATATACAAGGGGCTTCAGAAGCCTCTTGTATATAGGGGGTTCAAAGGAAAGTTTATCGGCTGGGGCATCGGATCGCTTGTCCTCGGGCTGGTTGGCGGAGGATTGATCGGAGCGCTCACCAGCATGTATCTCGGCGGGCTAGTCACCATCCTGGCCATCGCCGGAGGGCTGACCTATACTTTCCACCGCCAGAAGAACGGCCTGCACGACAAGACCCGCCATAAAGGCGTATTCATCCATCCCGTAAACTTTAGAAAAAGCTATGCAGACCACTCTTCCTAAGACGGCATTCAGTATGCCCTATGCGGGTATCGACCATTTCCGTGGAGAAGCCCTGCTCTACGGCGAGCGGGGCGACTTCTCGGCCGTCTTCCGCCTGCGCAACCCCGTTACGCAATATGGCGCAGACCCTGAACCCTACACTGCCTATCACAATACGCTGCTCAACATGATCAAGATCCTCGGCGAGGGGCACATCATCCAGAAGCAGGACATCCTTTCCCGAAAAACCTTTCAGGCAGGTCAGGCTACCGAATTCCTGCAGCAGAAATACAACGAACATTTCGGTGGCAGGGAGTATACGGCTATCACCACCTACCTGACCATTACCCGGCAGGTCAAAAAAGGGGCTTTTTATGTACACGACCCCAAAGCGCTGTCAGACTTTGACCAGCAGATGGATAAACTCCATGATCTGATGCAGGGTGCGGGGATGCAGCCGCACCGCCTTACCGATCGTGAGATCCAGGGCTATGTCCCACGCCTGCTGGCCATGGATTTCGCTTCGGAGAACATCGTGCTTGACAACTTGCTTGCCGGAAACAATGAGCTGGGTATGGGAAGTAGGACGGTGCGCAGCATCAGCCTGATCAATACCGATACCATCGACCTGCCCGAGACGGTCGGCACCTATGCCCAAAGGCAGGACGGTCGGAACCTGAGGGAGTTTCCCGTAGACAATCTCTTCTTCCTGCATAGCGTACCCGACTACCGCTGCATCGTCTATAACCAGCTTATCGAGATACCCCCGCAGCAGGTAACGCTGAACAAACTCGAGCTGAAGCGCAAGCGGCACTCGGGCGTTCCCGACCCGGCCAATATGATCTGTGTGGAGGACATCGACCAACTGCTGGTGGACGTCGCACGGGAGAACCAGCTGCTGGTCAATGCCCACTTCAATATCCTGCTCTGCGCCGATAGCGATAAGATCGGCAAGGCGGCAAACTTTATCGAGGCCGCCCTCTTCCAGCAGGGGATCATCCCCTCGCGCAATGCGTACAACCAGCTCGAGCTGTTCCGCACGGCACTCCCGGGCAATGGCATCGAGCTGAAGAAGTACGACTGGTTCCTGACGACCTCCGATGCGGCCATCTGTCTGTTCTTCAAGGAATCCATGCAGACCGATGAGCAGTCCGATTTCCTGATCCGCTTCACCGACAGGCAGGGCATACCCGTGGGCATCGATCCCGCTGACCTGCCCATGCGCACCGGGAGGATCAACAATCGGTCGAAGTTTACATTAGGCCCGTCGGGTAGCGGGAAGTCTTTTTTTATGAATGCGCTGGTCGAGCAGTACTGTCGCTACAACATGGACGTGGTCATCGTCGATACCGGTGACAGCTACTCCGGGCTGTGCAGCTATTATGGCGGCAAGTACATTACCTACACCGAGGAAAAGCCCATTTCGATGAACCCCTTCGCCATTTCGCAGCAGGAGTTCAACCTGGAGAAAAAGGATTTTCTCAAGACCCTGATCGCCCTGCTCTGGAAAGGGGCGGACGGACAGCTTACCCAGATCGAGGATACCGTGCTCTCCAACGTGCTATCGTCCTATTATTACGAGCATTTCTGGCTTGACCCGGGCGAGCAGAACCCCAGGCGACCGGCAAAACTGGACTTTGACTCCTTCTACACCTATTCGGTGGACAGGATCAGGGACATCACCGAACAGGAATCCATCAGCTTTGACCTGGACGAGTACCGCTACGTGCTGCGCAAGTTCCACTCCGGGCAGGAGTTCGGTACCGTGCTCAACGAGGACGCCGACTCCTCGCTATTCTCCGAAGGCTTCATTGTGTTTGAAATCGATAACCTGAAAGAGAACAAGGTGCTTTTTCCCATTGTGACGCTCATCATCATGGACGTATTCCTGCAGAAGATGCGCCACCGCAAAGATCGCCGGAAAGCCCTGATCGTGGAAGAGGCCTGGAAGGCAATAGCCTCGCCGCTCATGGCCTCCTACCTTTTATATTTATATAAAACCGTCCGAAAATTCTGGGGTGAGGTTGTGGTCGTCACCCAGGAGCTGGGCGATATCCTCGGAAACCCCATTGTCAAGGACTCTATCCTGGCCAACTCGGACACCATCTGCCTGCTCGACCAGTCCAAGTTCCGCGAGAACTACGATGCCATCGCCAAGCTGCTTTCCATCACCGAGACCGAACGACGGAAGATCTTCACGATCAACCAACTGGAGAACAAGGATGGGCGCGGCAGGTTCAAGGAGGTCTACATCCGCAGGGGAACAACCGGCGAGGTGTACGGCGTAGAGGTCGCCATTGAGCAGTACCTCACCTACACGACCGAGAAACCCGAGAAAAGTGCCGTGGAAACCTATGTTCATGCGCATGGCGATTACCGGAGCGGCCTCACCGCCTTCGTAGGCGACATGCAGGCAAGTGACCTGGCTCTCGGCGCATTTGTCGCTAAGGTCAATAAGGCCGGACAGCCCATATCAAAACCTATCGATTGATCCATTAAACATTTTTTCACATGAACAAGCTATTTATCCTGCTGGGCATGCTGCTATCCGGCACAGGCCTCCATGCCCAGATCTACATCGACCCGGCAGTAGCCGCCGCCGAGGCCGCCCATGCCGCTATCATCAACGGACAGCTGGGTACCACCAACGACAGGCTCACGCTCATCCAGCGCGGACAACTTGCAGTGACAGGCCAGCTGGTGATCGTGAACGACCTGCAGGACAAGATCTACAAAGGGCTCAGCGAGGTATCCTCCGTGGTGCGTAACCTGCTTGCCGTAAAGGATATCGCCGACATCAGCACCGATATCGTCCGGGATGTAAACAAGGCAATGGACATCGCCGGAAGCAACCCAATCCTGCTCCTGTTTGCCGAGCAGGGCGCAAGGGAGTTCAAGACCCGTGCGACGAAACTGGCTGCCGAGGTCGCCTCCTTTGTGACCGTCGGCGGCAGGCAGAACCTGATGGATTCCGGCGAACGAGCCAAGCTACTTAACCGGATCGTCACCGAACTGACCATCCTCCGAGGTGTCGCCTACGGCATGTACCGATCCATGTATTGGGCCAAGCAGCGGGGAATCCTGAACTCCCTGAATCCCTACGCCGGTTTTATCAATATCGACAAGCGTATCGCCGATGACATTGTCCGTAATGCTAAATATCTGAAGCAATGAGGTGGGCATGGATAGCAACACTTTTCCTGTTGGCAGGGATACCAAAGGGAAATGCACAGTTGAACGTCGAGCTGCTCCACCAGCTCGTGCAGCACAGCAAGGACGAGAACGAGCGCCAAAAAACGGCACGCTCCCGACAGGCCGTCGCCTCGGCAAACGAGGAAGTGAACCGCTCCAAGATGGATCAGCTCAAGCAGAAATACCGAACCCTGCAAAGCCGCTTCCATACCCTCGGGCTGGCCATCGATGCCACCCAGATCGGGCTTCAGGCGGCACCCATCATCCGGGAAATCGTTGACCACCAATCGGCCATCATCAGGCTTGCCGGAAAGGACCCCCTGCTTATCGCCATGGCCTACCGGACCGAAGCGGATATTGCCGACAGGGCGTACAGCCTCAGCCGCTACCTCTATGCACTGGCCATCAGTATCGGCGACATCAACCAGATGAAGGCATCCGACCGGAAATTACTGTTCGGACACGTGCTGACCGAGCTTCGGCGCATCGCCGGAACCTCCCGCGGACTGGCGGCGAACATGTACTACAGTAACCGCAAACGCATGCTCGAATCCATGAACCCATTCGGGGAATATGTCAACAGGGACAGGCAGCTGGTGGAAAACATACTCTCCAAAATCAAACAGATCAGGCAATGAACAGAACCATTTTTCTAACGGCATACCTGCTTCTTTTCAGCGCGCTATGCCATGCCCAGAGCTACGTCACCATTATCTACGACCGCAAGCACCTGGCCATCGTCGGCCAGAATGCCGCCGCGCGCTCGGCTGCCGAGATTACCCACGGCAGCTACCTCGGTACCATCCGGGATCGCCTGGAGGATATCAATCTCAACGTCAGCTCGGTGGTCATGGTACAGGACATGATCCACCGTGCCCTGACCGAAGTTGATCAGGCACTCCGCTCCGGGCTGACCGTCCGGCAGATCGGACAGATCGGTACCGAAATCGTCCATGAATGCAACCTGATGCTCCAAACGGCAAGGGATGAACCATACCTGCTGCTCTTTGCCGAGGACGTCGCCCGGCAGATGAAGAACAGGGGCGTGAACCTTGCCACCGAGGTATCCGAATTTGTGCTCAAGGAGGGAAAGAACGTGCTGATGGACTACGAAAAGCGCGATGCCCTGCTCCGCAAGATCGTCCTGGAACTCCGTGTCATGCGGGCGCTGGCCTACAGCATGCACCGCTCCATGTGCTACGCCAAGCTGCGCGGCATTCTACGGAGCGTCAATCCCTATAGCGAATTCATCGACCGGGACAGGCGCATGGTGGACGACATCATCTACAAGGTAAAAATCTTAAAGGACTGAACACATGAAAAGAATACAGCTCATAGTCTGGCCTGCGATCGCCCTGCTCTCCATCACGCAGGCCGTGGCGCAGACCGTCAAATACCAGACCGACAAGCACATCGTGCACCAGCAGGAACGCATGGTCTTCAAGCAGTGGGACCGGAAGAAGTTCACGCCGACAAAGGGCTTCCTCGGACTCAATTACCAGTACTGGCTCACCTGGGCATGGCATCCGAATTACCCGAAGACCGATCTCCGCCCGCTCAGTGCGGCAGGTCCGCAGACACAGCGATTGCTCCTGGTGGCTGCCATGAAGAACACCGAGGAAGCCTATAAGAAACATGCGGATACCGTCCGTAATACCGCCCTCACCGAGATGGCCGGACACGCCGGAGCGGTATCCGCCGCCGATCCGCTCTGGCAGCTTTACTACCGTAACGAGTTCCGTCCGCTCACCGAAGGAACCGATCCCTTGCAGGGCAGTACGCCCGAGGTCAGGGATTACCTGACCCGTACCGGCGTGCTGGAATGGTACGCACAGGAGGCTTCTGCACTTGCCGAGCGGCTCGAGGGGGCAAGAACGACCAACATGGAACGTGGATCCCGCATCATGGCCTACCACCGCATGCTTGCGGAGTACCGTCAGCTGGTATCCAACTGGGAGGCCAAGAAACAGCGGGCAAAGCTCTACCTGACCCTGTCCAGAACCAATAAAGACGTCAGGGAATCCGCGCAGCCCATCGCTGGGCCACCCGGCAGGTCGGACATTCAGATCGCAGATGATATCCTCGGTAAATCCAAACTCTAAAAAATTAACCCATGAACCTGACTACTTTTTTATCAACGGGCATCCTGGCGCAGGGAGCACCGGTATCCGTGCCGGACTCCTTCAAGGATACCTTCAACTTTTTGCAGGGCAACGGCGTATACGAGGAGGGCATGATGCACTTCCTGCGGCAGATGAAGAACACCATCTGGACACATTACGATGCTTTTATTGCCGATGCCCAGGCGCTCGCCGCCATATTCATGCTCGTGTTCTTCGCCATCAAGACCTACGAAATGATGGCGGGCGACAAGCAGCTCGAGGTCATGCCCCTGCTGCGCCCGTTCGGGCTGGTCATGGTCATCCTCTGGTGGCCGACCTTTACCCGGGTGGTGGCCTATCCCACGGATATTGTAGCGGCAAAGACCGAAGCGATGTTCGATGGCAGCCAGACCGAGGTCAACAACCTGCGCCTACAGCGCGCCAAGCTCATGGTCGACATCACCGACCAGCTGCTCACCGTGCAGGCGGAAACAGAGACCGCCAAGACCGAGGCCGACACCTGGTACGGCAAGGCATGGGAATCGGTCACCTCCACCGTCAAGGAAGGCTTTTCCGACGTATGGAACTCGGTCGTGCAGGTACGCAACCGCCTTCAGGTCGGGTTGCAGCTATTGGTTACCTCCCTGCTGGAGATGCTCGCCGTCTGGCTCCTTCGGATATGCGTTTACATCGTGTTCATCATACAGATCATCTACTCGACCATCCTCATCATCCTGGGGCCGTTTTCGGTGGCGGCAAGTATCCTGCCCGCCTTCCGCGACAGCTTCAGCACTTGGATCGCCCGTTTCATATCGGTCAACCTGTACTCCGGGATCGCCTACCTGGTAATGTATGTGGCATCGCTCTTCCAGCAGTATGCGATGGAAGCGGAGATATCGCGCTATCAGGAGCTGGTTGGCACCGCAGGACCGAACATCGAGAAGCTGGCATGGTTCGCCGGGAACGGCGTACTTTCCTTCGGGATGGTTATCGGAACCTTTGTCATCGGTGCGCTCAGCATGCTCACCGTACCCAGCATCAGCACCTGGATCATCTCCACCTCGGGTATATCTTCGGCAGCCTCCACCATGGGAAGGGGCGCAGGCGGTATGTCGCGCATGATGGGCAGGATCATAACCAAGGGAATGAAATAACACACAACAGCAATGATCATCAAGAATATAGAAACCAAGGTGCGGCTTGCCACTTTTTTGTCGGCAGGCTGCCTTATAGCGGCCGTCCTCATGGTTATCGGCGTCTCCTTTTTCGCCTACCGGCAGGTAGCCGATGCCCGCAGGAGCATCTACATCATGGATGCCGCAAACGTGCCCATGCCAGCAAGGCAGACCGACGTGCAGATGAACCGCGAAGCGGAATACCGATCACATGTAGGGCGGTTCCACAGCCTGTTTTTCTCGCTCACACCGGACGACAGGTTCATGGAATACCAGATGAAACAGGCCATGTACCTCATTGACGAGAGCGGCGCACTCCAGTACAACAACCTCAAGGAAAAGGGGTTTTTCAATTCCATCCTTTCCTCCAGTGCCGTGCTGACCCTGCGAACCGACAGCATCCACATCGATATGCCACAGCGTTATTTCCGCTACTACGGCACGCAGAAGATCGACAGACGCAGCTCTACCATCACCCGTTCGCTCGTTACCGAGGGATACCTCAATGACCTGGAGATACGCTCGGAAAACAACCCCCACGCCGTACTCATCACCCGGTGGAAAACAATCGAAAACAAAGACATCCAACATGTACAGAAAAACACCTTCTGATCCCCCTTCCGATGCAGGTGCATGGGAAGGGATGCGTGAATACATCAGGCGCACCGGGGCATCCTTCCGCAGGCTGGTGGATCGCTATCCCGTCCATTTCTTCGGTATCATGGTAGCTTGTATGCTCGGCTCGGGCATCCTCGCCTTTACCGTCATGCGTGTCGGTACGCCCCATAAGCTACCGGTATTCACCCCGCCGCCATCAAGCGGTGCAGCATCGGAACTGACCGGGATCATCGATACCTATTCGGCCATACGTGAGGTAGCAGACCTCCAGCAGCTCATCGCGGAGATCGTTCAAAAGGATACGCTCAGCACTGGCGACAGCATCCTGCTCACCGATGCCCTGCAACGCTTTGAGCTGATCCAGCGGTCAATCAATACAAACGATAAAAACAATCCAGCGCCATGAACATAGACTTCAAAAAACCGCGGTACGTCATACCGCTCATCCTGCTACCCTTTCTCTGCATATTCTTCTATGTATACAAGAGCAGCTTCGGTAAGGAACAGCCGGAGCAGGCAGGAAAAGATTCCCTGCAGGCCGATCTGGCCGGGGTATCCGACCAGGTGCGTAACCGCGCCCTGTCCGATAAGCTCGATGCCTACCGGAATCAATACCGCCAGGCCGACGGTTATACCGCCATCGGCAGCCTTCAGGACGAACAGGCAATCGTCGAGGAGCCAAATACCCTCTACAACGAACAAGAACGCCGAAAGCTGGATTCCATTGAGCGCGCCATGAAAGGACGCTATGGAGGGGCGCAACCGGGAGGCTTTCCGGATGCCACCGACCGGCAGAGCCGTCATAGCGTGTCCGACCCACACGATAAGGCATTACGGGAGGCTCTCGCTGACATCAACCGGCAGCCGGACACACCGCCAGCTGCTGAGTCCCAACCGCCCCAGCCCGATCCGATGGCACTCTTCCGCCAACAGATGGCGCTGCTCGACAGCATGGGAAAGGCCAATGACCCGGATTACAAAGCGGAACAGGATCGGCTCAAACAGGCCGAGCTCCTCGCAGGACAACAGGCTGACCGGAACAACCTCGCCGTATCCAAGGCCACGGGCAGTACCGCCGTATTCAATACGGTCAGGCCCGAAAGCCGGGAGACTTTCATAACAGCCATTGTCGACCAGGACATCAAGGGATACGCCGGATCGCGCCTGCGCATACGTCTGCTGGAGGATTTGATGGCAGGAAACTTCCTTATCAAAAAGGGAACCTACATCTATGCGCAGATATCCGGCTTTACCGGACAGCGTGTAAATTTGAGCGTGACTTCTATCATGGACGGACAGCACATCCTGCCCGTCCGTCTGGAAGTCTACGACCATGACGGATTGCAGGGGCTATACGTACCGGCTTCGGCTTTCCGTGAGTTCACCAAAGAACTGGGTGGCAATGCCAGTCAGGGTGTCACCCTCCAACAGGCCGCAGAAAACAACAGCCAGCTGGTCATGAGCATGGTACAGAAGATGTTCCAGTCGACCACGACCGCAGTCAATAAGATGATACGCCAGAACAAGGCAAAGATCAAGTACAACACATTGGTATACCTGATCGATCCCGAGCAATTACGGACCAACCAAAAAAATTACTAATCCAAATAAACACCATGAAGACACTATTTTTGATCCTATCCCTGCTGATCGCGGGAGTGCAGACCTACGCCCAGGAAAAGGCCGGAACCTACCGGGAAGACCTTCCCGATATCATCCTGGACAGCCGCAGTTCACTGCATCTGATATCGCCCCAGCCCATCCGTTACGTTGATATATCTACCCATGAGGTCGTGGGCGACCTGGCCGAGCCGAACGTACTGCGCCTAAAATGGTTCCCGGACACCGCTCAGGGAATTGGTATACGTTCGCACAACCTGGGGGTGGTCACCGTCATCGGCGAGGACTTCATCGCACAGTACAACCTGCACCTGTTCGAGGGTGCGCCCGAGGCTGGACTGGCTACGGGTTTCAATATCCTGACGCACCATACACGTCCGATCCATACGGCCGTGGAGCTGACCACGCCAGAACTCCGCAGCAATGCGCTATCGTTGTTGTCCAGGCGCAGGCCCGTCCCCATTCGCAAGGCAAGCTCCTACGGGATCCGCGCCGAGCTGAACAACGTCTACACCGTCGGCGACCTTGTCCTGCTGGACATCAGCTATCACAATGCGACCAACCTGTCTTACGACATCGACGAGCTTCGCTTCAAGATAGAGGACAAAAAGATCACCAAGGCCACCAATGTCCAGTCCATCGAGATCAGGCCCATCTGGCAGCTCTACCCGCATACATCGTTCAAGCGAAGCCATCGGAACATCTACGTGCTGAAAAAAGCCACCTTCCCATCCAGCAAACTGCTGAACGTAGAACTCTCCGAAAAGCAGATATCGGGCCGGACGGTCACGCTGAAAATCCGCTACGGCGATATCCTCGATGCCGACACTTTTTAGGTTGCTATCTTGAAAAACTTGCGCGTTTTGCCGATAACGGCTGAGTTGTCGTGAAAAACCCGTATCGCATATATATATATAACAAATCACTATATGGAAGAAAGTAAAGAGCAGCAGACGATGCACCGCTTCCTGCAATTTGCCATTTACCTTTCCGTAGCCCTCGACATCCTGATGTTCGTATACGCAGCAAAGCTGGTAATCGCACAAACGGGCGAGCATTACGGAGCGACCTATTTCCTGGAGCGCATGGCAAGGATACCGATCTACGATTATCCCATTCACAGCAAGCTGTTTACCCTGATCCTGATCTGCCTGGTGTCCATCGGCACGCTGAGCCGCAAGGACAAAGACCTCAATCCCAAGAACGCTATCGCCTATCCGCTATCGGCGGGGATTTTGCTGCTGGCAGCAAGCCTCTGGTGCTATGACAGGCCGGGCGAATGGCCATTGCCCTTTACAGGCTGGTACGATCTGGGCTATATCGCATGCAGCATAGTAGGTGCGATGCTGTGCCATGTAGCGATGGACAACATTTCCAAGATCATCAGCTCCAAACTCGGCAAGGACAAATGGAACGTCGAAGGAGAATCCTTCATGCAGGCCACCAAACCAAAGGTCACGCCCTATGCCGTCAATATCCCCATGCTCTTTTATTACAAGGGGAAAGTAAGGAAGGGCTTCATCGTGCTGGAGAACGTTTTCCGCGGCACGCTCCTGGCCGGAACGCCCGGAAGCGGTAAGAGCTTTGGCGTGGTCATGCCGGTCATCAGGCAGTTCATCGCACTGGAATTTACGCTATGTATTTATGACTTCAAGTTCCCCGATCTTGGTAAGGTGGCCTATTACCACTACCTGCTCGCCAAGCAGAACGGAAAATGCGAAGGCTATGGTTTCCATGTGGTCAACCTGACCCAGCCCGAGAAGAGCAGGCGCATCAACCCCTGGAAGTCCGAGTACCTCCGCACCCTTGCCGATGCCTCGGAAACCGCAGAAGCATTGGTCGAGGCCATGAAAAAAGGCGACAAGTCCGGTGGAAGCGATCAGTTCTTTACGCAGTCTGCGATCAACTTCCTGGCCTCCTGCATCTATTTTTTCAGCAGGTACGAGGGTGGGCGGTATTCCAGCTTCCCGCATGTGCTGGCATTCCTGAACCGGTCCTACGAGGAAATATTTACGGTGCTGTTCAGCAACCGCGAACTTGAATCGCTGCTCTCGCCCTTCATGACCGCCTACAAGGCACGGGCATTCGACCAGCTCGAGGGACAGGTCGGTACGCTGAAGATTTTCATCAGCAGGTTGGCGACAAAAGAAACCTTCTGGGTGTTTTCCGGCGAGGACTTCGACCTGAAGATCAGCGACCCCAGGAACCCCTCGATCCTGATACTGGCCAATGACCCGAATACCCAGAGCATCAACTCCGCCTGTTATTCGGTCGTGCTCAACCGGATCACGCGGCTTATTAACTCCCGAGGAAACAGGCCGGTCGGACTGGTCATTGATGAAGCGCCTACACTCTATGCCCATAAGGTCGAGAACCTGATCGCACAGGCGCGTTCCAACTTGACCGCCGTATTGCTCGGGTTGCAGGAACTGCCGCAATTCCAGCAGCAGTACGGCAAGGAAACGGCAACAACCATTACCTCGGTCGTCGGCAACGTGCTCTCCGGATCGGTCAGGAACAAGGAGACCCTGGAATGGCTCGAGCGGATATTCGGAAAGGTCAAACAGATGGGAGAAAGCCTGTCCATCGACCGCACGAAGACCTCGCTCTCCATCAGCGAAAAGCTCGAACCCCTTATCCCCGCCGGTAAGATCGCTGCGCTCAAAGCAGGCGAGATGGTCGGCATGCTCGCATCGGATGCCGTGGAGAAATATACAGGAAAATTTGAAACCTCCGCCGTAAACTGCCGCATCGACCTCGACATGGAGGCTATACGGAAAGAAGAGGAAGCCTACCGCGAGCTGCCCGTATTCTATGATTTCGGCGGACGGCAGGACGAGGTGCTCCTGGAGAATTTTCACCGGATCAACAATGAGGTGCTGGACATCGTTTCCCGGTTCAAACCACCGGCACCGCCACGCCCACAACCGGCACGGACAGGATCCATGCGGCAGGGCAACAGGCAGTGAACCCATTCATTCTAAAAACACGACATTATGGAAAAATTGATAGGCGAACCCGTGCTGGTGCATCCCATGCTCACCACAGACCCTGTGGACAGGCAAGGGCATCCGGGCACGATTTCCCACGTAAGTTATGACAAGGAGGTCATCGAGGTCAGCTTTGCCGATGAACTCAAGTCACTCTACGCTTCAGATGCCCTGCTGGTGCTCAAACCGCACGCAACACTGTTCCGCGAAATGATGGAGGCCCTCCGGCAGATGGAGGCACAGGACTTCAAGACCCTGCTCCGCATCAGTATGATCCTCGAGAACGGAACGCCGAAGCAACAGCACGAAGCCTTCGCCATGGCACGCTCCAACGAGCAGGTACTCCGTTTTGCCACCATGCCCCTGTCCGCAAGACTCGAGCTGACACTCCCGCAGGACAGGGATGCACTCTGGGAGAAAGGGTTGGGGAGATGACGGCGTACAGACAATACATGTTTTGGATGCTTCCGTTTTTAGGCTTGACACTCTTACCGAACGCCTTGACCGCACAATATCTTCCTGCCAAACGGATCGCACTCCATACAATGGGATCCGGAGACGCAAAACCTGAAGTTACTGCACCTGTACCAATATCAAAATCTGTAGTCACCATCCCTCGGGCACCTGTAGTACACCTGCCATTGGAAGAATACAGGATCACATCGCCCTTCGGATGGCGCAGGCATCCCGTCACAGGGAAACCCGATTTTCACAACGGCATAGACCTCGCCGTGCGTGCCGGTATCGTACGCTGTATCATGTACGGGACGGTTGTAGAAACCGGATACCACCGCAATCTCGGCAAGTACATCCGCATAGATCATGCTGGTGTATACAGCATATACGGCCACCTCTCACATATTACTGTCGATGCCGGGCAGGTGGTTACAGCAGGCTATCCTATCGGTATCACGGGAAATACGGGAAGAACGACCGGCGAACACCTCCATTTCAGCATACGCAGAAACGGCTCCTACATCAACCCCTGGAAATTCCTGCATGGGCTGATCCAAAAGATCGATAACGAACACTAATCATTTTTTTATGGACAATCAATTCAATGAAAACGACCTCCCTATCGGGGAACTACGGAAAATCGGGCTGATCAGGAACGGCAGGCCGGATCTGTCGGAAGAAGACCTCAGCGCCCTGCTCGCCGGACACCGGACGGATCTCATCACCCTGCGTGACCTCAACAGCGATGGTATACACATCAAGAAGATGGATGCCAAGCTTTCGCTCGAGCGTGATCCCAACGGACACATCACGCTGCAACTGCATCCTATCTATCGCGATGTGCGGAAAGATCCGCTATTGCTGGACGTAGAGGCCGAGCAGCTCGAACAGGGAACACTTACCCATGTCCTGAAGACCTATCAGGGAGGGGACGGAAAGAAAAAGTCCTGGGTCATCGAATATGACCCCGAGACCAGGGAATTCATCGCCACCGACCCCGCCAAGGTAAAGGTTCCGGCAAAGATCAACGGCGAAAAGTTATCCGAGCTCCAGAAAGAGCAATACCGTAACGGCGATGTCGTTCAGCTCTCGGACGGCACGCGCCTGCAACGCCGTGCCAGCAGTTGAAGTGGCGTAACATCCAACCGCGATGCGCTCATGTACTCGCTCATATTGGATGGTGGCATTTCCTACATGCTGCTGCGTGGCCTCCGCAATCTTTTTGGCAACAAAAGCAGCCAGAAAGATGCCTATACGGAGGGCTACCAACGGGCGGTGCAGGATATGCAGCAGTGGCAGCGCAACAAACAGCCGGCGCTGCAATTCGCCACTGACCCGGTGCAGGAGCCGGAACAACAGGAAAGGGGGCTGGGCAAGAGCCGTTCCCGATAGGTGCTACAGCATATCGACAGCCGCGTGCGTGACTATTTTGCACCTTGGATGGACATCACTCCGGCAGGTACACCGATCCTCAAGGCAATGGAGAGTGCGGCGGAACCGTACATGGCAAGGCAGCATTTCCTGTTCCACACGGCGATCGATGCCCTCTGTTTCTGCCACCTCCATCCCCGGCTGCTCGACCGGCCCGGAAGCAACGTGTTTACCGTTATCGGACTGCTGCCCACAGCCACGCAGCTGCTGACGCTAAGACATCGCTATCCCAACGCAAGGACGGTAGGCGTGTTCGACGACGACCTCTGTGGGAGGGTGCTAGACTGCAAGGTCGCCCTTTGGCTGATGCAGAGGGATACCGCCTTTGGGCTGCATGACGGACAGGTCGTCTTTATGCATAAGGGTAGCGCGCTGCGAGTCCCCGTGCCGGAGTTTTCCCTGCACCGCTTCCGCATGCTCACCGGCCTGCGATCTACCTATCGCACCATCAAACCGAAAGGTGCGGTATCGTTTGCAGACCTGTTGTGGCGATACAACAGGCAACATGACCATCAAACCGACACGCCATGATCCCCGAACACTTCAAGCAGAACACCAGCCTTGAGATCAACGTCTTCGGCTTCCCCGTGCAGGTCGAGTATAAATTCTACTGGCCCGAAAAACGGGAGCAGGACCAGAAAGATCCTCTGGTCAGCCACATCGAATACCGGGCCGAGTCCGGTATCGTCAGCGAGACCGGCTACCGTTCCTATTTTTTCTACACGCAGGCATTGAGCGGAACGGATTACGCAGACATCCGGCAGCTGGTTACCGCCATTGGCGAAAACCTTGCCTTGGACAATGGCTACCAGCCGCCTGCACGTGGGCAGATGACACTTTTCTGAATACATTTTTTAACCCTTTAATCCGATTACCATGAACGAAGACAATCTGGAGTACCTCAAGAAAACCCTCGACGGCCTGGGCTTTGGCAACAGGCTGAACGACGTGCTGGAAACCGCCATACGGCGCGAGATGCCGGCTTTCAGCCTCGGCATCACCAGCGAGCGCAGGCCGCTGGATGCAAAGGACATCAACGCACCGCGTACCGACCACCTTTCCTTTGCCATCAACTTCAACCGCTCGAAGGACAGCGATACGTATTTCCTCAACACCTATGATGTGACCCTACAGAAAGCGGGCAATCCCATAGCGATATCCCAGCGGTTTGACCTGGCAAGGGATCATCGCATCACCGCCTTGCAGGCACACAAGCTGCTCTCGGGCTTATCACTCGAAAAGGAGGTGTTCCTGCGCAGTAGGGATGAACAGCAACGGGGTGGACAGCCCGATAAGGTGAACATGTGGTTCAAGCTCAACCTGGACATCACCGATGCCTATGGTAACCATCCCCTGCGCACGTTCAGGCCGGAATACGGCTATGATCTGATCGATGCGCTGGACAAATACCCTCTCAAGGGACTGGCTACCCCGGAGAAGATGAACGCAGCGCATGCCGCCCTACGAAATGGCAATTACGTACATACGGAACTCACGATAGTTAAAAAGAACGTTCCCGTATCCATTGCGGCCAATCCCCAGATGAAGACAATCGACATCTACGACAAGAACATGGTGGAGATCCGGGACGAGGTCATATTCCCCGAAAAGGCAGCTGCAAGGGATAATGCAAAGCAGCAACAGCCAGCTACCGAAAATCCAGCCCAGAAAACAGGTCAGGGAGCCGAAGCCCTGCCATGGGAACAGGAGCCGGAACAGCAGACAGGCCAGAAGCGGGGGAGGTAACAGGTGGCAGACTATTGTTCAAACTCCGTAACGTTCTCCGGCAGGAACAGCGATAAAGCATTGGCATACTGTGCCGGAATGGCCTACAACTCGCCACCGTTTCTGGATATCTCCATTTATCGCGATACGTTCAATTTCGAGTCGCGGTGGTCTCCACCGATTGTTGCGCTCAACCGCCTTGCAGAGCAATTCGATGTCAGCTACAACCTGACCTACAGGGCTCCCCATGAAGACCGTGCCTTTTTTGAGTATATCTGTCTGCAGCAGGTCGCCCTCGAGCCTTCGCCCGAGCATATCCGGCAGCTCATCAACAAGGCACAAACCAACGAACAACTTAAGGAAGCGGATATAATGCTGGACGGCTTGCTCCGGGATCGTGCCTTTAGCCTTCCCGAACTCGGACTTTTCGCCTGCCTGCTGCAGAAACGCACCGATCAGCTGGCCGTGGACAATCCACGCACCAAGCTCCCGTGGGAGTCGGACAACACATCTGATGAGAGGAACAGGCAGCGTTAGGCCGGATTTCTCCCATTGCCCTGTAGCACTGCGGAACGTCCTCGCCACCGCGCACCACGCTATCGCCTGGTACGTTCGGTTCATCGGGCCGCGCCGCAGACCTTCGGGCACCCACGCGTGGAGTTTAAGGACACCCACAGCCATCGGCAAGCTCCACTTGTGCCCTTAAACACCACGCCTTTAACCAACACACAGAACTTCCCCAAGCCGGGGAATAGATACACTTTCAAAATACCGCATATGAAAAAGATATTCCAGCGGATAGACCGGATCAGGGGATCCGGCTCCGCCACGCTCAACCTCGAACGCTCATCACCGTACTACCACCTCAACGGCAGGCGGTTTCCAGTCCACAGCATAGGTACACCCGACATCAAGTGCAGGATAACCCTGATGGTGGACGGCCAGCCTATGGACTTTACCATAGAACAGATCCTATGATCCATCCACTCCTTATATATATAGCATGAACAAGATTAGGCTAAGGACACCCATTAGTTATTATGGTGGGAAGCAGAAGCTCGCCGCACGCATCGTATCCCTCATACCTCGCCATACCCTCTACTGCGAACCCTTCGTCGGCGGCGCGGCCATCTTCTTCGCCAAACACCCCTCCAAGGTCGAGGTAATCAATGACACCAATCTCGAATTGGTCAACTTCTACAGGGTGGCCAAGGAAGACTTCAAGGGGCTGGAGGCAGAGATACGTATCTCGCTCCACAGCCGTGACCTGCACCGCAAGGCCTGGGTCGTCTACAACAACCCCGAGCTTTTCTCCGACGTCAAGCGGGCATGGGCTGTCTGGATACTCAGTACGCAATCCTTCGCCGGTATGCTCGACGGCAGCTGGGGATTTGACATCTCCTCCAATACCACCACGCGTAAGGTCAACAGCAAGCGGGACGGTTTTACCCGGGTTCTTTCCGACAGGCTGCAACGCTGCCAGCTCGAATGTGCCGACGCGCTCTACGTAATCGCCAGCAGGGATACGCCGGACAGCTTTTTCTATTGCGATCCGCCGTACTACAACTCGGATCTCGGCCATTACGATGGCTACAGCGAGCGTGACTACGAGGAATTGCTCTACCTGCTCAGCAGGATAAAGGGAAAGTTTCTCCTTTCGTCCTATCCATCACCACCGCTCGAGCGCTATACCAAACAGTACGGATGGCAGAAATGGTCGGTCAGGCAAAAGGTGTCGGTCAACGCCAAAGGTGGTGACCAGAAGACCAAGACCGAGATGCTCGTGGCCAACTATCCCATAGGCGAGCAGCTGGAGGCCGATTTCGACGAACCTGTAGACCGGGAAGATGATGGAACGCTATGAAAGACCGGTTGTCGATCCCCAGGCGCTGTTTTATCATGGTACACATGCCTTCTTCGAACGCTTCGAGGACTCCTTCAGGGGCAGCAATACCGCCTGGACAATACTGTACATGGGTTTTTCTTCGCAGACAAAAAGGAAAATGCCCTGCTTTTCGGCGATACCATCATCACCGCCAATCTCGACATCAAAAATCCCTTAGACCTGAGGTTACATTCCATTTTCAGTGATGAAAGCGAGGCTTCGACTATTTGGGAAATCCTTACCGGCGACAGGCTGGACAATGCCACGGCACTCCAGACCATATATGACGAGATCAGCCTCGGGGAGATCGGCGAGATGTACGATAACCTGCACAGCGAGGATGCCCATGAAGCGATGATCGCCGCCGGTTACGACGGCATCCTGTCCGACCTTGGCAACGGGCAAGTGGAATATGTGGTATTCAGGTCATCCCAGATCACGGTGCTTTCCGTCGACCGGGAGCTGTCCAGGGGACAATCCCGCTAACACATAATTTTATCAGACAACAAACTTCAAAGAACGCATATGGAAAACTGGTGCAGCAATTCTGTTCAATTCTCGGGCGATGCCGGGGCAATCCATGAAATCACCTGGTTGTTCCGGGCGATGTCCGCATTGGAAAAGGAAACCGGGCAGGGGCAGCGTCCACCATTTGTAGCCGGTGACGATGGTGACATCCACAACATAGACTTCTTCGATCGGAGTATATTCTTCGAGACGCCTTCGGTGCCGAACATCGACCTTTTGGTACAGATTGCCGATCGTTACGGAGCGGATTTCGCACTCGATTACCATGAGCTCGGATGTGCCGTTTTCGGCGAGGCTGAATACGTGCAGGGAACATTGACCGACATCAGGCTCGGCGTGGAGGATTTCGAGCAGTTCAGTTATGACCTTAAGCAGCAAGCCTATACGTACGAAGGGCTGTATTACGACAGCGATGCGGAAATCCTGGAAATGATGCTGGCGATAAAAAAGGAACAATTGGACTATCCATCCGGTCACCGGAGATAGCTTGTCACCGGCCAAAAAGAAAAAATAATCCTTGATGCGAAAGCCCTTCGCTCGCTGAAAGGTAATGACCAACCCCAACAAAAACTGAAAGCTATGGCAAATTGGTGCAACAATGTCGTCCAATTCTCGGGCGACGAGCAGAAAATAAAGGAAATAGATGCCCTGTTCAACCAAATGGCCCTTATGGAAAAGGAAACCCGGCACGCTCAGCTACCATCATTCGTCCAATCGGATGATGGCTATTGCTTTGACATACGTGCAGAGGAAGGAACAATTTACTATGACACGAAATGGGTACCGAACACGGCCGTTCTCGTTCAGATCGCCGACCATTTCCAGACCGGGTTTGTACATGAGTATTCGGAAATCGCCATGGGCGTCTTCGGAGAGGCTACCTATGAAAACGGTACTTTGATAGACCACTGTCTTGATTATGAGGATTTCGCTCGTTTTGATTACGGAGACGATGGACTCTACACGTTCGAGGGAGAATCCTATGAGAGCGACATGGAAATCCTGGAATTACTGTTGGATAGGAAGAAAGAAGGACTGGACAGCTCTCGCGGATATGGTCGTTAGCATATTCGCTAACTGGCAAAAAAAGAAAATACCCCACCGGGGCATCACGTAAAACCTTCAGAAATCCGACGTGGCAACAAGAAACGCCACAAATGCATCAATAGTGCCTTCCACCGCGGGATTGTGATCGCAGCCATTCATCGAAAAGGTCTTCTCGCTCCCTGCGGCGTTGCTCCTCCCGGTCGCGTTTTCCCACGCCCCAGATGAAAAGCACCCACGCAGCGACAACCACCGCCCAAACCGGCCAGGGATTGGACATCGACAGCGTGGCGAGCAACGCTCCGGCGGAGAACATAGAAGTGATGCAGAAATAGATGAAAGTCTTCATGGTATTACCCCCTCTGTTACACTACAAATATACAGAATAATAGCCTGTATATCAAATAATTGTAATATTATTTTAAGGTTCATAGGCCATTCTCTCACCATACCTATACACCACACCTCATGAAATACGTTAAAAAGGAAGATATAACACGCAAGCACGACGTCACAGTCGACGAAGTGAAAGCTATACCCATGTTCGCCCAATTTACGGACGAACAGGCGAAAGAGGTCATCAATACCGTCAAGGTTTTTGTCGAAATTGCCCTCGATTGCTACAGAAAACAACAGGAAAACCAAGGTAATTCCGCTGATTTTTAGTATATTAGAGCATTGTTTAACGCCAACGTTTTAATTGATTGCTTATGTCTGAAACACTTTTTTTTGACACCTTCGCGAAAGGAAAAAAAGAGCCTAAGGTATTGAAGAGCAGCAAGGACTGCGTGATCTATACACGGGTCAGCAGCAGCCAACAGGCCGACAACCTGAGCCTCGCAACGCAGCTCAAGGCCTGCACGCTCTACGCCGAGAAAATGGGCTACGAAATCGCCGCAACCTTTGGCGGAACCTACGAAAGCGCCGAGACCGATGAGCGCAAGCAGTTTACCGCCATGATATCCTTCGTCAAGAAGTACAGGGGTAAGATTTCCTATATCCTTGTCTACAGCCTGGAACGCTTCTCACGGAATGATAATTCCATATGGCTCACCAACGAGCTGCGCCGTCTCGGCATTGAGATCGTATCGGTGACACAGCCCATCGACACCTCTAACGCCTCTGGGCAGATGCAGCAGAAGATGCTCTTCCTCTTCGGCGAATTCGATAACCAGCTCCGCAGGCAGAAATGTATGGCCGGAACACGGGAAATGCTTCTACGTGGCGATTGGCCCACCCAGCCTCCGGTAGGTTTCGAGGTGGTCAGGCAGAACGGCAAGCGAAAGATCGTGGTCAATGCAAGAGGAAGGCTCCTTCGACAAGCATTCCATTGGAAAGCCTTCGATAATGTCTCCATCGAGGAGATAAGGGCACGGCTTGCCGAAAAGGGGCTGAAGATATGCCACCAGCATATGTCCAAGATACTCCGAAACCCGTTCTATTGCGGCATGATGGCACACAACATGCTTGAGGGAAAGGTTGTACAGGGCAATCAGGAACAGCTGGTCTCAAAAGAAGTGTTCCTGAAGGTCAACGGCCTGCTCAAGAAAAACGCACAGGGCTACAGGATTGTCGAGGAAAACGCCGAAATCCCGCTCAAGCGCTTTATGGCCTGCGGACATTGCGGCAAGCCGATGAGGGGCTACATCGTCAAGAAAAAGAACCTCTATTATTACAAGTGCAGCACAAAGGCCTGTAATAACAACAAAAGCGCAAATAGCCTGAATTCGCATTTTGAGAACATCCTTCACACTTTTAAGGTGGATGGGGACAAAGGTATGGTCGAGGTCGTAAACCAGCAGGCAATCGCCAAATTCAACGAACAGACCAAAGGGGAACAGACGGACTACAAAACCTTGCAGGCCCAGCATGCCGAGATTATCAAGAAGATAGATAGGCTGGAAGAACGCTACATTGAGGAAGAGATCGGAAGCGAGCTGTACAACAAATACAGGGTCAGGTACAAGGAGGAAAAGGAGGAAATAGAGAAGAATCTGATGAAGCTCTCCCGGCAAGTGTCGAACCTTGACGGAGGCGTTGGTTTTGCCATGAAATTCGCCCTTGAATTACCTTTAAAGTGGGTTTCTGCCGACTATAACACCAAGAAGCGTATACAGTTTCTGCTCTTTCCCGAGGGCATTACCTATAGCAAGAAAACCGATGAATGTCGAACCCCGAGGATAAATTCTGTTTTTGCGTATGTTGCTTATTTTCAGCAAATTGCAAGCAATAAAAAAAGAGGCATACCAGAATTAGGACTGGATTTTGCCTCTTTTGCAACTTTGGTAGCGGGGAGCAGGATCGAACTGCCGACCTCAGGGTTATGAATCCTGCGCTCTAACCATCTGAGCTACCCCGCCGTTTT
>Ga0079224_100001807_pt1 | contig 25193 bp, 17 predicted proteins | sample Stecom2015_FD_80414 | JGI IMG/M metagenome (GOLD analysis project Ga0079224, IMG submission 80414) | Agricultural soil microbial communities from Utah to study Nitrogen management - Steer compost 2015 | ecosystem: Environmental > Terrestrial > Soil > Agricultural land | place: USA: Utah... | reverse complement strand
TTCGCCTTCCTTGCCCGGCCAGTTCCAGTGCGGAGCGATATGCAGGACATCCTTGTCCGTCCACCAGGACTGGTAGTAATAGTATATGGTCTTGGGAAAGCCGCACATATCCATGATCCCAAAATGGGAATTGATATTGGGCCATTCGAAAGGCGTAGGCTCTCCGCGGTAATCCATGCCGGTCCATACAAATCCCCCCATAAACCAAGGACGTTCGGCGGCCATTTTCCACCAATACTCTGCCGTGGAGGCCCAGGGTGGATAGTTTAGGTCAAAATCGGAAAGATAGGCTTTGGTACTATCTGTCACGTAGATTCCTCTCGTGCTGACCGTGCTGCCCACTTCCGACCCGAATATCGGTTGATCAGGGTTTTCCCGGCGGTAATCATCCAGTCCGTATAGGTTATAGTTGAACCCACGGACGGGAATCACTTCATTGATTCCTTCGGGTACATTGCCTAGATTGGAGCCATACGTGGGCAGGCGTGTCGGATCCAGCTGCTGCAACCGCCTGATAAAAGTCTGTGCGATGCGCTTTCCCTGTGGTGTGGCTTGTGTGATCTCTTCCTCGTTGCCGATAGACCACATAAAGATAGAGGGATGGTTGCGAAACTGCACGACCAAGTCCTCAAATTGTTGCAGGTATTCCTTTCCACTATTGAGCAGGCGGGTTTCGGCAAGCACGAGCATACCTAGACTATCGCAAGCTTCCAACAAGGCCGGAGTGGGAGCATTGTGGCTGGTGCGGTAGGCATTTGCACCCATTTCTTTGAGCAGGGAGATCCGGTAATATTGCAGGTATTCGGGCAGTGCAGACCCTAAGCCGGCGTGATCCTGATGCATGCAGACCCCTTTTATCTTGATGTTTTTGCCGTTAAGGAAAAGGCCCTCTTGGGCATCTATACGTATCTCCCGGATACCAAAAATTATTTTTTTCTCATCTGCCAGCTGATCGTCCAGCCACAGCTTCACGACTGCCCGATAGCGGTTTGGCTCATCTAGAGACCATAGCTTGGGCGACTGTACTTCGACAGAGTCTTTATACAGGTTTTCCGGCAGCAGGCTGATGTTCGCTTTTTTGACTTCGGCTACCTGCTCTCCGGATCTGTCATAAATAAGGGTCTGTACAGTTATTTTTTTGTTTATGTTGTCCGACTCTGAAAGTTCGGACAGGATACGTGACGAAATATGCAAAACAGCTCGGTCGTAAGGTTTTTTCACATCTGCATAAATAAATGGTTCGAAGTCTGCAAAATGTACCCGGTTGTGTTTTTCCAGCCATACGTTACGGTATATGCCGGCTCCTTCGTAAAACCAGCCTTCAAACTTCGTGGCATCCACCCGAACGACGATGATATTTTCACCCCCATAGTTCAGGACATCCGATATATCGTACGTAAAGCCGGTATAACCGCTGGCATGCTTTCCCATGTAAAATCCGTTGACCCATACCTGACTATTGCGGAATACACCCTCAAAAATCAGGTTGAAGTGCTTGCCCTCGTCTGCTTTGTCCACTTCAAACCGTTTCCGATACCATCCTATGTTATATCCTGGAAACAAGGGTCCTATCGCTTTATAACCATGCAGCATGACCTGTGAATCATCGACCTTTACGAAAGGTGTTTCGACCACCCAGTCGTGGGGTATACTGACCTTCTCCCACACGGAGTCGTCGAAGGCCTGATCCATAGGTGTACCTTTTACCTCGGCCGTTTTCGCAAAAAGCCGTGTCGTGGCGTAATTAAAATCGTATCCTGCCGAGAAGCCATGCCCGTGATGAAATTTCCAGTCGTCATGCAGTAGCTGCCGTTGCCGGGGCATATCTTGCTGTGCCAGAATATACGGCGCCCACAATATCATCAAAAGACCGTATAAAAAATGTTTTAGCTTACTGTTGTACATGAGTTTTCGTTGTTTTTAATCTGCTGCCAATGCTGTTAATAGTTCTTTCCTAATTTTCCTGAAATTCCAGATGCTGGTATCGTACAGATCGAATTTAAAGACCATGACATCGATGATCTTTTTTGCCAATTCGGGATTTTTTACCTTGAGCATTTCCAATAAGGTGTAATCGTTGATGCCGTCCCGCATGGCTTCCAAGCGAATGGAGCTATAGAGCTTATGATAGCCCGGATAGACGATCCATGAGTCTCCTCCCGGCAACAGATTGCCACCCGTATCGTTGATAAATGTCGTCTCGGCAAAAGGTTCTTCCGTCCACCAGTTGAAGCCCCAGTGCAGGTATCCATCGATAGCATACTTATGGTTGATCCAATGGATTAGTCTGGTTTTAATGAGCGGAAGATCGATAAAACGATTGGCATAGTTTCCTTTTGGCCATAGACAAGTATAAAACCAAACCTGGTCTCCGGTTTTCTTACGTTCCTGATAAAATTCAAAATCTTTATTCAGAAAATCCACCTGTGGCACCCACAGATCGAGCGTTTCCGCCAGATCGGGATTGTGGCAGGCATCCATAATACGGATGTCTGGCACGATAGACTTGACAAAGCTGGCGATGTCGATATACGATTTCCGGTTTTCCGCAATAGGCTCGTCGGCGATATGTTGATAGTAGGTATCCCACCAACCTTTAGCTTTCAGATGTGGCACCAATGCTTTGAAGAATTGTGTGTAAAAGTTCTTAGCTCTCAAGTCTTGAATAGGTAAGAGGAGGTAAGTCGTGGAGTCCGGTCCCGGTTCGGGTACTTTTACCACATAGTCGCTTGTCCAGTCTCCTGAACGCCATGCAATCCATCCGCCTTCCAGCAAAGCTGTCAATCCTGCATTCTTGAAGATCTCAACGGTCTTATCAAACCGGGAAAAATCAAAGGTATATTCCTCTCCCTTTTTTTGACAAATAGCCAATTCTAACGGTGTCGCTAAGGCAACATTGGAACCGTATTCAGCCATTTTTTTAGCTAATATTTGCAATAGTTCCCAATACAAATCACTGAAAGGTTCTACAGCTTCACCGTTATTCATCAGTGCTAGCTCTTTCGCCGCGAATGTGTACCAGTTTGCAATTTTCAGCTGTTGTTTTCCGAGCTTTACGTTGTGCACATGGATGAGAAAGGTTTTATGCAGCGTTTCCTCGCCTGCATAGATCGTGATGTTGACCGGGTATGTACCAGCATTGGTGTTTTCGGGAATAGCTACCGATATGTAGCAGGCCTGTGTCACTCCCGATTGCAGCGTAATCCGGTGCCCGTCCATAATGGGGTCGGTATAATATCCTGAATTGGAAACAAGCTTATCGAATGCCTGCCCGTTGTATTCTCTGCCTGCACGGACATAACCGATAGGAGCGCAAGATACTGCCGTCTCGGGCAACCCCTCGATCCGGATATTTAGATTCACCTCATCCACATCCTGCAGGCTACGCAACAGAAGTTGAGCAGCAGCTTTTTCCCCTTTGGCAACATCGATTTCCTTAAAGCTTTCGACCGGAAAAATGGTTTCAGGAAAAGCCTTTTCCAACGGATCGACGATCGTAGCAGAAACCTGCGCATGCAAAGATGAAACCGTAAAGAGTGCACATAAAATGATGAGAACAGAGCTGATATTTTGACGTATAGAACGATATTTTTGTTGCATGATTAACGACTATTTTTTGAATATTTTATCTAAGAAGTCCAGTGATTTAACATAATTTTCGGGAGTAAAGAATTGATCCGTTCCATGGCCTACGTTTTCCCAAAGATGTAGGGAAACCTTATCCTTGCCGAGGACATGCTGCAGTTTTTCTGCAAGACTGATAGACTGTTTCCAGTGTACATGATCGTCAGCAAGGCCATGCTGGATATAAAACGGGGGGTCGTCGGCTGAGATATAGGTTTCGGGATTGGCTTTGGCAACCTGCTCCGGAATTTCCTGAATGGGCGTACCCATCAGAGCCGACTCCGGTGAATCCGGGTCGTCGTGCCCGATGTCCATAATCGGTTTCATGCCGGTTTCTTTATCTTGGCTGTCCATCGTCAGGAAATTGATAGGACCATACCAATCTACTACGGCCTGCACACGGCTGCTCTGGTCGGCATAGCCCATGGATAGGTCTTCCAACTCAGCCACATCGCCACTGGTGCCGGCCATAGCCGATAAATAGCCACCTGCCGAGGTGCCCCACACGGCGACCCGATGCGGGTCGAAGCCATAATCCTTGGCGTGTGCCCTCACCCAGCGAATGGCGGCTTTCACATCGTGTATCTGTGCCGGGAATTTTGCCTCCTGGCTCAGTCTGTAATTGATGCAAACCACGGCGTAGCCGCGATCCAAACCATTTTTGTAAACAAAACTTTCTGCTTGTTTGTCGCCAGCCCAAAATGCACCACCGTGTATGCCAATGATGACAGGATACGGTTTTTTCCCATTTTCGGGTATATAGACATCCAGTTTGTTACAATCGGAAAGCCTAGCATACGGAATGTCCACTTCCACTGGATTAAACTGTTGTTCCTGTTGCTGTCCTTTACTGATGCCGCATGCCATCGTAAAGATTACCGCAACAGCAAACAATTTTTTTCTATACTGTAATGTTGTCATTGATTTATTTCTTGTTCTGATAAACTCTTACGTAATCAATAATATAGGATTGCGGAAAAATATCGTCGTCGATCTCTCCTCCCCACGAGCCTCCCAATGCCAGATTAAGCAACAGGTATTGTGGTTTTTTGAACACATCTCCGGCAAGCTCTACAGTAAATGTATTGTGCACAAGCCCATCAACCAGAATGGTTATTTTCTCCTCATCCCATTCCATGCTATATACATGAAAATCATCGGAAATTCCCGTTACCGTTCTACCGGTCATCTGTGTCTTGTACTCGCCGGCGGGATTTTCGTAATGCACATTGGTGTGGATGGTATTCGGCTCAAAGCCGACATGCTCCATGATGTCGATTTCGCCACATTCGGGCCAGCCCACTTCCCATTCATTGTCGCCCAACGTCCATATCGCGGGCCATACACCGAGGCCTTTTGGTAGGCGAGCCCTTACTTCAACCTTGCCGTATGTAAACGAAAACTTACCCTTTGTAATCAGGTTTGCAGAGGTATATGACGCAAACTCATCTTTCTTTTTCCAATCGGTACTCCCCGGCTCATAGGCGGCATTGGGGTACTGCTCTTTCATGCCGGTGATAGTCAGGAGACCATCGGCGATAGATACGTTCTCCAAGCGGGCACGCGTATAGTACTGGCGCTCTTCATTACGCACAAAACCTTCATAATAATTCCATTTGGTCTCGTCGGGCAGACCGGAATAATCAAATTCATCGCCCCATACCAACGTCCATTCTTTGGTCGGTTGGGCTGCAACGGTAATCGCTATACTTTTGCTGTCGGATGCTCCTGCACTGTTTTTTGCGGTCAGTGTCACGTTGTATGTGCCTGCCGAAGTATAGGTGTAGGTCGGGTTGGTGCCTACGGAGGTACCCTCCTGATCACCAAAATCCCAGCTATATGAAGTGGCATTCTCCGAGGAGTTGCTGAATTTAATCTTCAGGCTGTTGTCGCCATCCACGGTGTGTGTAAACCCCGCCTTGGGCGAAGGGAGCAATTCGGTATCCGTATTGGTCCCTCCTCCACAGGCTGTGATCATACATATTATCAAGGCAAAAGCAGAAATAAACTTTTTCATAAAATTTCAAATTTTAAACTTACTTCCGAGGGCAAGATTTAAATCTTTCTCCCGGAAGGTCAGCATTAAACATTTTTACGGTTCATATCGATAAACCGCAACCCAATCCACAATCAGATTACCGGAAACCCCCGTACCCGGACCTTTTGTTTCTGTCTGCAATTGCCAACGCATAGGCTTGTCCGGTATTCCTTTGTTGGAGTCTAGTACCACTTTGCCGTCGAGGATGTATTTGATATTTCCAGGACGCCATTCAATGGTGTAGGTATGCCATTTCGTAAATTTTTCGTCCGTATGCACGCCATCCTGACAACTGGGGTAACATTCGGGGTTTTCGGCTTCGGGACCGGCATAATGATGAAAACCTCCGATGTTTCCGGAAAGCCCTCCTTCCGGCCAGTCCTCTTCGCCGTCATTCGGCCATCTCTCGGATTGGGGCCATAACAGCCAGGCTACATAATATTCGCTGAGGTTGGGATTGTCTACCTTAAATCGTGTCGTATACCGTCCGTATGTCTGGTATTGGCTTCCGTTGTGGATGATGGGCGATGGATTGGCACCGGCAGGCTGCCCTTCCACAGTATGCAAATGGAAATACAATGCTCCATCCTTCACAAACAAAACGGAATCTGAGCGATACGGACGCTTTTGATAAGTGTCCTTGAAGCAGGTGGGATAAGCCTTCCATTGCTGTCCTTGGTTTCCCGTGTATACAATTTTATTTGCGTCACACGCGCTTCCCCAAGATCCAACCGGGGCATCTTTGGTAAAATCGTCGTAAAATATCTGCTTCCACTCGCCTATATCCCCAATAGGTACGGGCTCGCCAGATAATGATGTATTGGGGTTTGTAGTCTTTTGGGTTCCGGGGCCAGAAGCCATCTTGCATGACAGTCCTATCAGTGTCAACAAGGAAAGTACTATTATTTTCATGATGCTATTTATTTAATCTTTATCATGGTGCATATTTATACACCGCTACCCAGTCCACAATGAGGTTGCCTTCCGCTCCGGTAGGATTACCGTTTGTTTCTGTCTGCAATTGCCAGCGCATGGGTGTGGTGGGTACGCCCACGTTGGAGTTTAGGATAACCTCGCCATCGAGAATATATTTTATATTTCCGGGACGCCACTCGATGGTGTAAGTATGCCATTCGGTGAATTTTTTGTTGGTATGCACCCCTTGCTGACAATTTGGATAACAGGTCGGGTTTAAGGCATCAGCTCCGGCATAATGATGGAACCCACCAACGTTTCCGCTCAGACCACCTTCAGGAAAGTCTTCCTCACCGTCGTCTGGCCATCTTTCTGACTGCGGCCACAGCAGCCAGGCTACATAATATTCGTATAGATTAGGATTGTCTACCTTAAACCGCGCGGTATAACGTCCGTAGGTTTGGTACTGACTTCCGGTTATAGGGTCGATGATTGGAGAAGGATTGGCCCCAGCAGGTTGTCCATCCACGGTGTGCAGATGGAAAAAGAGTGCTCCATCTTTCACCGACAAAACTTTGTCCGAGCGATACGGACGTTTCTGATAAGTATCCACATAACATTTCGGGTAAGCTCTCCACTGCTGCCCTTGAGTACCGGTATAGACAATTTTCTCTGGTTCGCAATCACTTCCCCAAGTGCCTACGGCAGCATCCTTCGTGAAGTCATCATAGAATATCTGCTTCCATTCGCCTATATCTCCGATAGGTACCGGCAGCCCTGATATATTGGTGATAGGGACAGCAATGTCTAATGTTTTGCTGTTGGTAACACCCTCGCTATTTGTTGCGGTGAGCGTTACGGTGTATGTCCCCACTAACGAGTAGGTATGTGAGGGAGAATCCTCAGTAGATGCTGCCGAACCATCGCCAAAATCCCAACTGATCGATGAAAAATACTCGGATTGGTTGGTAAAGACGACGGTCATCGCATCAGAATCGCCTCTGGCGAATGAAAAATCGGCTTTGGGGTTATTCGGTTTGACGACCACATCTATTGTCTTGACATCAGTAACACCGCGACTATTTGTTGCCATCAATGTTACACTATACGTATCTTCCGCAGCGAATGTGTAGGTTGGGTTTTTGTCGGTTGACTTCCCTTGCTCATCACCAAAATCCCACGAAAAGTAAGCGTAATTCTCCGACTGGTTTTCGAAGTTGATAATCATGTTGTTATCCACATCCACATTATACGAAAAATCGGCTTGCGGGTTTGGCACTGTACTCATATTTCCTGAACTGTCTCCACAGGAAGTGACGGCTATCATCAAGGCCATTATGAGGCCAAACTGTTGTATAAAATTTGTTGTTTTCATCGTCTGTTGTTTAAATATCTGCTAATACTCTACTAAGCTCAGGTTGTCTATCTCTACTGAACCGATTCCGCCACCGCAGCAGGTGCCGATTTTGATTACAAAATAGGCGGATCCATCGATTTGAGAAGTGAATACCGCTCCGGGGTCAACCCCCGGTCCATCACAGTATAGCTCTTCGATCTTACCGGATACCGTGGAGAAACACCCCGGTGTCCAGGAGCTAAAGAATATTAGAGGGCCGTTGTTATAATCTCCGGTGGATACAGGTTCAGCTGATCCCAAGTAAAACTCCAGCCAGGCATTGCTTGCATCAGCTGCAACCAAACCTCCAGACAGCTTATATTTTTTCCCCTGCTGTACTTGCACAACTTGATAGATAGCATGGTTAAAGTCGGCCTGTCCGGACATTTTCAGCTTTCCGTCGGCAATGGCGATACTCGGTGTGCTGGTCGGATCACCTTGTGAACCATCCAGAAGGAAAGGACTCTATTACCCTAAATGATTATCTGAACAAGAAACTCTTTGTACTCGATTTTTGCTCTACATGGTGCACTCCCTGTATAAAAAACTTTCCAAAGATCAATGAACTACAAATGAATTTCACTGATGACGTACAAGTTTTTGTAATATCCAATGAAAAAAAAGATATAGTCGACAGACTATTTCAAATAAGATCGGGCAGGAACCACTGATATATAAACTCTGTTTTGCCTGATTCAATCTTCAAAAAGCTCTTCCCTCACCACGACATACCGTATGTTGTCTGGCTCGCTTCCAAAGGCGAAGTGCTGGATGTCACCGATGCAAAGAAATGACCAAGAAAAACATTGCAGCGATTCTCGAAAACCGAAATTCCAAAATGGCAAAAAAAATTACCCTGGAGAGAGAACTTCTATTCCTATCAGATTATTTTGGTGACAATACAGAGCTAAAGACATATTCAGTCTTCGTGAAAGGACAGCAGAGAGGTCTATCCAGTCAGTCCTTTTATGGTATCAAGGATAATGCTATTGAAGCAAGATGTAATTTAAATTCATCCTCGTTCTCTATGTCTGAATTTGTTGTCGTGCATTTATTTAATAAAAACGGTGACCGATTTGATACCAAAGAAAGCATCGTCATCGACGTTGCCGAATCCAAAGAACGTGATTTTCGATTATATAAAGCTTCGGGTGAAAAAGCCAATGTTGATATAAATAAAGAAGGATGGCAAAAGGACAATCTTTACAGTCCCGATATAGCGTTACCATTCCATAATCCACAGGAACTTTATTCTGATATCCTTGAACTGATTAGCTCCACTACCGACGACTATACTCAAATAGAATAAAAAAAATTGACGAACAGGAAAAAAAGGTGTTTGTCATGCGTGACGATGTAAGGATAGAACCTATAGATTGATTATTTGAATTTAAATTGTTTCAGAGTTTGTTTAATTTTCTGTCTCTTGCTAGCATAAAATTTTTACTTGACACGCTTGAATTCAAGGTCTAAATTTCTTAACTTATAAATTATAAAACAATTGCAGCTAAACCGTATGTCAAACCAGTGAGTTATTCGGTTGGTCGAGCCCGTCAAACATGTGCTGGTGTATCCTGCGGTTGTGGCAAACCTTGATGTGTGTGGAGTCCACGAAGTTGATCCCCCGGTGCGGCCAATGCACCGCATCTTCACGAAAAGCATGAACAACACCGCGCACCGGGGCTGCGACTCCACGAAACGGTTGTAGGATGGCATGCCCCGGAAAAGGGCTTTCAGGTGCGGCTGGGCGTAATACACATAGAACGACTTCAGGTTGTGAACTCGCACTAATGGAACAATGTCATCAGCGAAACCATCTCGCTTTGGCAAAGGCACGTCTTACGGACCCGTTTGCCAGGTTTACGGTCTTCGATCATTCTTTCTTCCTGCATCGGCATGATTTCCTTGCAAAAGTCATCCACTTTCACGAAAATCTCTATAACTTTATCTCTGCGCATGGGCCTTGATTTTATCTATAATAAATTGTATATCAACTTTTTATGTACAGAAATAAACGCCACTTTGCTATCATTCTACCCCTAATTTCTAACAATTCCTTATCCCGAACTCACGTTATGTTTAAGAGCTATTTTCCCGATTCTTGGGATTTCACTCTGCTCAACATGACGTAGCGGATTTTTGTCGTACACCGTTAGTAAATGCAACAAAAGTTAAAAAGATTGATTATATTTGTTTTGGTGCTAAGTTGAAGCACCCATACCGATTAGAATTTTTATAAACTTATATATACTTTAATCTTGTCTAGATTAATGTTTTTTAAATTATCAAGAAGGAAAAATAAGGGGTACTATGGGATCGATTTCGAAAATATTATCAGAAGATAAGTTCTCGTCTTTTCTTGACGGAGATGAACTTGCTTTCAAGTACGTGTACAACACTTATTACGAATTAGTGGTCAGAAAGGTGATTCGTCTTTGCCGAGACAAGCAAGTGGCAGAGGAAATTGTTCAAGAAAGCTTCGTTCAGCTATTTATAAACAAAGATAAACTCAAAGACCCGCGAGCTATATTTCCATATCTACATGTGGTTTCCAAAAGATTGGCCATTTCCCATTTCCGCAAAAAGGTGTTGGATATAGAATATCAAAGCTATCTTCAAAATCATTGGAAAGAGGATGCCGACGATGTGCAACGAAAAATAGACCAAAAAGAGCTAGATAGTCTTATCAATAGAGCAATTGATGAGCTGCCAGCACAGCAAGGCATTATTTATAAAATGAACAAACTTGAAGAGAAAACCTACCATGAAATCGCAGAGGAAACAGGACTTTCTAAGAACACCGTGCGAAATCACATCGCAAATGCTTCAAAGTTCATCCGCCTAAAATTGGATAATCTGCTATGTTTGATATTTTTTTTGTTTTGACTTAGTACTTTTTTGTTTGTTGAGCGTGTACTATTATAGAAATCACGCTTAATATGACTAAAAAAAAATTTTTCATCATTATAATAGTAACATTTCTCTGTGTATCGATTTCAAAGGGACAGGTAAACATAACATTCGTTTATCCGGTTGGTTACAATATGTAGATTTCGAAAACGTGAATATGAGTTGCCGACACCGCAAAGATTAATTTAAAAGGGTATAAAAAAAAATTCGGTAAAATTTTAAACAGACTCTTAGTACTTTTTTGTTTGTCGAGCGTGTACTACTAAAGAAACCTTATTTAAGATGAATAATCAAGAAGAACTAAAAATATTAATAGACCGCTATCATCAAGGTAAATGTAGTCCGGAGGAATTGGAACGCCTGCGAGTTATTCTACTTGATCCTCAGCAACAGGCTCTTCTTGATGAAGTCTACGAGCTTCTTTCTGATGATAATTCCGCTGAACAGCTCCTGCGAAATCGAAAAAAGGAGATTTATGAGCAGCTCCTACGTGATCCCCGTATGGATTTGGTGGCTAAATCCAGTAAGGAAACTAAGGTGTTTCGGATGGGGCGGTGGTCTTGGTGGGCTGCCGGAGTTATACTTTTCATGATCTCGATACCATTTCTATACCGCTTGGTATCTTCCGATCAAAGCCAAACACCCGACTCAATTGTTCAAGATTTAGATCATTCCATTTTACCGGGAGAAAATCTGGCTCAGATTATATTGGACGATGGCAGTATAGTTGACTTAGGAAACATTATGGGGGATACGGTGATCAATCTTGATGGTTTTTCTATTTTAAAGACGGCGGACGGAAGCATTTCTTACCAGTTTGACAATTCCAATTTATCAGCCAACACACTTGCCCATAACACCATCGTTACGCCGAGAGGAGGGCAGTATAAGATGACATTGCCTGATGGTACCCAAGTGTGGCTGAACGCGCAAAGTAGCCTGAGATACCCTGTTATATTTGATGAAAATATTCGATATGTCGAATTAACTGGTGAGGCCTATTTTGATGTGACAACTACCAAAAAAGGGGGGAAATCAGTGCCTTTCATAGTTCAGACCGGCAACCAAAGATTGGAAGTGTTGGGTACACAATTCAATGTCCACGGCTATAATGAGGATATAAAAACTACATTGGTGGAAGGAAAAGTTCGGTTGAAAACATTAGATGGTGATCGTTCTGTTATTCTTCATCCAGATCAGCAGGCTGTTCTACGGCAAGATTTTCAGGGCTTTAGGGTGAGTCAAGTAGACCCATTACATGCGGCGGCTTGGAAAAATGGCAATTTTTCTTTCCAAAGAGCTTCCATACGAGAGGTGATGGAGAGTATCGCTCGTTGGTATGATGTCGAAGTTGCCTATAATGGTTCTTTTAACAATCACTTTTTTACCGGAACGATATCAAGGTACGAACAGATAGACAAACTGTTGGGAATAATAGAGCTTACTGGAAATATTCAGTTTAAAATAGAGGGAAGGAGGGTCATGGTAACGGACTGAGTCAAATATTGAATTTTGTCGTTATTATTTGATAAAAAACAGGAGCGTTGGAGCCGCCCCTGCTTTCCGTCAAAACGACTTTGGATTGAAATTAATTTATTACTACCAATAACAATCAATTACAAATGTATGAAAAAATAATTGGGAAGCGTGTATCTCGTTATATCGTCTTTCCTCATAAAGTTTCACTTTTTATGAAATTGTCTTTAGTTATTCCCCTGTTGCTTATTGCCATTTTGCAAGTAGGAGCATCGACCTTTGGGCAAACGTTTACGTTCAAAAAGACCAATTTGAAAATTGAGCAACTCTTTAATGAATTGCAGAGACAGACCGGTTATAATATATTTTACAATGAGTCTACAGTTCCTGTGAATACACGGATCAACGTGGCTTATGATAATACGCCTCTTGTTTCTGTTCTAGAAGATATAGGACTCTCCTATAGGATTGTTGACAAAAACATCATCGTCACAAGAGGTAACCAATCTCCGAATCCCGAATCGAGCAAAGAATCCATTGTGCAGACCAGAAGAATTACTGGTCAGGTGGTGGATGAGCAAGGAAATCCTCAACAGGGAGTTACCGTAACTGAAATAGGACATGAAAACCGTACGGCCACGGATCGGAATGGAGAGTTTTCTATCGTGCTGAAAAATGCCAATTCTTCGTTGCGCTTTTCTTATTTGGGGTATCATGATCAAGAAATAAAGACTGGAAATACAGATGACCGTACTATGGTTAGGTTGGTACCTATTGTAGAAGAAATGGAAGATATAGTTGTAGTAGGTTATGGTACTCAGAAGAAAGGAAATTTGACAGGAGCTATTTCATCGATAAAGGCTGATCAAATCGTCACGACTACACATACTAGTGTCGCTCAGCAACTTTCGGGTAAAGTACCGGGATTACAAATAAGACAACAAACGGGTGAGCCAGGAGAGTTTAGCAACATGATTAACATTAGAGGGTTTGGTACTCCGTTAATCGTGATTGATGGAATTGTACGTGAAGGCACAGCAGATTTTCAAAAATTAAATCCACGTGATATTGATAACATTTCAGTTCTCAAGGATGCTTCAGCCGCAATCTATGGGCTTAATGCCGGAAATGGTGTAATATTAGTAACGACGAAAAAAGGAGCGGAGGGAAAACCGAGGTTTAACTTTAACTATGTTTTGGGTACACAAACGCCTACTGATATGCCTAAAATGTTAAATGCCGCTCAATATATGGAAATGCGTAACGATGCTGATGTGAATGCGGGAGGAGAACCTTTTATCACTAAAGAAGAATTAGAAAACTGGATGCAGGGTGGTGTTGGTTATGAAAGTACAGATTGGTATAGTGAAACAATGAAAAATAGGGCTGTTCAGGAACAATACGATTTCTCAATTCGCGGAGGTGCCAAAGTTGTAGATTATTTTACAAGTGTTGGTTATAAAAGGGATAACGGATTAATGAGAAGTGGTGATATGAATTATCACCAGTATTCCGTGCGTAGTAACTTGGGAGTTCAACTTGCTGATAACTTAAAGCTTGAAATGATGTTGACAGGTAGGCACGATAGAAAGAATTCTCCGGGTCAAAATTTTTGGACAATATTCAGAGGCACACGAATCTCTTTACCAACAGACAAAGTGTATGCGAACAACAATGTCGAATATCCTGGAGATGTTTCACCTGGCTCTTTAAATCCAGCTATTCTTTCAGATAAAAACTATTCAGGCTATAGCTTAGAGGAAAACAACAATATTCAGGCGATTGCATCTCTCGCCTACGACCTTCCTTTTCTCGAAAACCTTCAGCTAAAGGCATCGATTTCTTACAACAACAATAGTTCGTTTGACAAGAATGTTTTTAAGGCCTATACACTTTACAGTTATTCCGGTGCAAAGGGTGATTATATTGGAAATATAATAGGTGCTCCTTCAACAATATCAAATTCAAATTCGAATCACAGTAACATTATAACGCAAACCCAATTGAGTTATAATGGTAAAATTGATGGGGATCATAACCTGGGCGCAACAGCAGTATTTGAGACCAACCAAAACTTTTACCGCTATTCATTGCTACGGCGTGAATATGAGTTCTATACCAATGATCAGATTAATTTAGCGTCGTTGAATAACCAGCAAACAGACGGTTATGAATCGGAAACTGCCTTTCTATCCTTTATTGGAAGAGTTAACTACGATTATAAAAGCAAATACTTACTTGAGTTTGCTTTTAGGCAAGATGGTACCTATAGATATCATCCGGATAGACGGTGGGGTTTCTTTCCTGTTGTTTCAGGAGGTTGGAGGATTTCCGAAGAAAACCTGATAAAAGATAATCTCCCATTCATAAGTGATCTAAAAATCAGAGGTTCCTACGGACAGGTGGGTGAAAATGCTGGAGAACCATTCCAACATGTTCTAGGTTTCATAGCCTCTGAAAATAAAGGTTATGAATTTATTGATGGGAATTATACCAGTGCAATTGGGGCTCCAGGAATTGTAAATGAACGATTAACTTGGTACACTTCTACAATCAGTAATATAGGTATAGATTTGAACTTGTTCAATGGTTTTATAAGCGTTGAAGCTGATGTTTATCAACGTTTTAGGGAAGGATTATTAGCGACAAGAAATTTATCCTTACCAAATACCTTTGGAGGTTCATTACCACAAGAAAACCTAAACTCAGACAAGGTGCAAGGATTTGATTTTGTGATCGGACATAGAAATCAAATCCGAGATTTTAGATACAACGTATCATTTAATTTTAATCTAGCCCGAACTAAAAATGTGTATGTTGAACGGGGTGAATATAGAAGCAGTTGGGATAAGTGGAAGACGGGTAATACTGATCGGTGGAATGATATCGTTTGGGGATTTGAACAATTAGGTCAGTTCCAAAATATGGAAGAAATTATCCACGCTCCGCTTCAGAATGGAGCAGAGGGAAATATCAAGGAATTGCCGGGCGATTTTATTTTGAAGGATACCAATGGAGATGGAGTTGTCGATAGTGATGATGTTTTGCCTTTATTTTACGGTCGAACTCCTACGTTATTTTACGGCTTAAATTTGAATGCGTCCTACAAAAGATTTGATATCAATGTTTTACTTCAGGGGGCAGGTAGGAACACTATGATGTTTGATGGTGTTTATGGAGAAATTTTTGCCTACAAAGGAAATAGTCCAGAGTATTTTTACGATCGTTGGCATAAAGCTGATCCTTATGACGTGGATAGTGAATGGATACCCGGTAAGTGGCCTGCAGCTCGTTTTGTGGAAAATGTCGGAGCCATGTATAGGACTATGGATGTCTGGAGAAGGAATGCAGATTTTTTGCGGATAAAAAGTGTAGAATTGGGTTATACCATTCCGTTAAGAAATATTACTAAGCTCGAAAGCGTACGTGTTTACGCAAACGGTTTCAACTTATACACTTTTGCCGATTCGTTTTTAAAACCTTTTGATCCTGAGAAGATTGAAGGGTTTGATGGTAGTACAAATGGGTTTACATACCCTTTGACTAGAAGTTTTAATTTAGGATTAAATCTAGCTTTTTAACTCAATTGTCATGAATAAAAAAATATATCTAACGATACTGTTGCCTTTTATACTTTTTTCCTGTAATGATTTCTTGGAGATTGAAGTTAGGAATAAATTACCGGGAGAAGTACTATTTTCCACTCCGGAGGGGATTACTGCCTATATGGCAAACTTGTATTATCAACTACCTGTTGAAGATTTTGCCTTTACACCCGATAGAGGTTTTAACTTCAATACTGTAACGTCCCCTAATAATGGAGGAGTCGTTTCTGCTATGCTGACCAACGAAGCAATCCATTCTGAATTTAACAGATTTCCAGGAGTGGAGAGCCACTTTCAGTGGTGGACAACAGCTTATAGCTTAAACAGAGATATAAATGTGCTTGAATCCTATATACCTGAATTGGACATCTCTGACCAAGAAAAGGACAATATAATTGGTGAAGCAGCTTTTCTTAAAGCTTATAACTATTATGCGCTAGCAAAAAGGTACGGCGGTGTACCGATTATTGACGAACTGCAGGAATTCCTTGGCGCTGACTCTTTGTCATTGCGTGTACCTCGTTCCACAGAGGTGGAAACATGGGATTATATTTTAAGAAAATGTGATACAGCGATAGAAAAATTGCCTGAATCATGGGATAATGGTCAACGACGAGCCACAAAATGGGTTGCTTCTGCCTTGAAATCCCGTCTTGCACTCCATGCGGCATCCCTAGCAAAATATTGGAACAGTGCCCCGCTCTCGGGAGATGCAGTGGATTATAGATTGATCGGTGGCTTCTCTACAAATGATATGATGCGTTATTATACCGCTTGTATTGAAGCTTCGGAGTATTTAATAGATGGCGGGCCTTTCTCTCTTTATAGACCGAACCCTGCTTCGCCAGAAGAAGCGGCAATTAACTACCGTGAAATGTTTGAAAACCCGAGTGTAGCATTGAATGAGGCCATATTTATAAAAGGTTTTTCCATGCCGGGTATATACAGAGCTCATAATTACGATATATGGTACAATCCTAACCAGACCGCTAACGGATGGATGCATCCGGGAAGAATGAATCCTACAATTGACTTTGTTGATTTGTATGAAAGTTATGATAATCCAGGTGTATCCAGCCCTATTATAACTCGCGTAGACGGTCAGATCGGTGATCATAACGGTTATAATCCAAGCTTGGGGTACCGAAAATTTGAACACCCCCTTGATATATTTGAAGGAAAAGATGCTCGTTTGTTTGCGACAGTTATATTGCCCGGAAGTGTATGGAAGAATACACCTATTACCATACAGGGTGGCTTCATCAGACCCGATGGTTCAAATCTGATTTTAACTTCAGGATCCGTACAGGTAAATGGACAAACGTATTATACGTATGGGGCTCAAAATCCGATACAGTATTCAGGCTTTGATACGTACGCCGGAAATATGACCCGTACTGGTTTCGGATTTAAAAAATTCTTACAGGAGAGAGAAAACATACCGGGGAGATGGAATCAATCGACCACGGATTTTATAGATATAAGGTATGCCGAGGTATTGCTTAATTATGCTGAAGCAGTTGTAGAAAGTGGTTATACAGAGAACAATGCCGTACAAAAAGCTACAGAAGCATTAAACGCCACAAGAAGACGTGCCGGACATCAAACAGATATTCCCCTCACATTGGAAAATGTTTTGAGAGAGAGGAAAGTAGAGCTTGCATTTGAAAATAAAGAATATTGGGATTTAATACGGAGAAGAGAATTTCATGTGCTTTTTAATAGCCTGAGGCAAAAAGCATTGATCCCAATATTGGACTTACGGGAAGATCCAGTAAAATACATATTTGTAAGAAGATATGCGAGATATGAAGGCAATAAAACCTTCCAGCAGAGGTTTTACTATTTGCCGATTCCTGGTATTGCGTCAAACGGATTGATTCAAAATCCACAATTTTAAAATTTTGCAACTATGAACACAAAAAACATATTAAAAGTAATAATAGCTATACCCCTTATATTATTCTATTCGTGTGAACTAGATAATTATACGGCTCCTGATTCTGCTATCCACGGAGGAATATACGATGAGATTACCGGTGAACTTATCCAACAAGATATAATTAATGGTGCACAAATCGAATATATTGAACATGGATATGATAACCCTGAGATACAATATTTAAGATTTAAACCTGACGGAACCTTTCGGAATAATTTGATGTTTGCGAACACTTATACAATCACTCCAGTTCGAGGTAATTTTGTGCCAATTGATAGCAGAACGGTAGATATTACAGGTTCGACGAGCATAGATTTTCGTGTTCAACCCTATATCCGAATCAACAACGTAAAAATCGAAAATAAAGAAGGAAAAATAGTGGCGACCTTTAATATCGAACAAACCGTAACAGACAGAGTGCATAAAATCGGATTATACGGACACCTTCAGCCGTCTGTAGGTGAACCAATGCGGAGTGTGTACAAAGAATCTGTGTTGAATGCTGCTGTAGACGAAGCTACCCTCTATCATTTAGAAATAGATATAGCTACAAATAGCGCCAACTTGACGCCAGGTCAAGAATACTACTTTAGAGTTGGAGCAAGGATTGATATCGGAGAAGCAAAATTCAATTATGCTCCAGCAGTTCGGATTAAGATATAACGTTGAAATAGTTTACCAGCCATGAATACATTTTTCACTATTTCCGTGCTGGTGACTTAGTTTGGATGCTTAGTTATTATAAAATGCAAAAAAAAATTATTTACTTATTTTTAGTGTCCGTGATATCGGCCTGTAAATCTGCGCACCTTACGAGAAAGGCAGATATAGGTTCTAATCAATATGTTAATCCTTTCATAGGAACTGCTTTTACTGGACACACCTTTCCCGGAGCTTGTTATCCCTTGGGAATGATACAGGCTGGGCCTCAAACGGGGAATTTTAATTGGGATTATTGCGCCGGTTATGTCTATACAGATAGTATTATCGAAGGCTTCTCACAAAATAGGCTAAACGGTACAGGAGTACCTGATCTTGGAGACCTGCTTGTTCAGCCTTTTTCTGGTAGTATAAGAGAAAATGTTACTAGCAGATATCATAAGGAAAGTGAGCAAACCTTTCCTGGTTATTATGGGGTGAAATTGGTAGACAATAAAGTGGACGTAAGAATCACTGCTTCCCCCCATGTTGCGTTTCACAGCTATCAATTCGAGAAAAATGAAACTCCAAATTTATTGATAGATTTTCAAAGTGGGCAAGTGAGTTATAAGGAAAGATTCAATACTCGAGTATTAGAACATGAGATTACTTTCGACAATGACGTTACTATTTCGGGTTATACTAAATGCAAAGGGTGGGTAGAAAGAGTTTATTACTTCGTGATTGAATTCGATAAGCCGATACAGCAAAAGCAACAGTTGGATAAACGTGATGTACGAGAAAATGCCTCTCGTTATATTATTTCGTTTGAGGGTCATGAGGAAAATGTGTTAAACATGAAGATCGCTATGTCTTCTGTTAGTGTAGAGAACGCAAAGAAAAACATGAATTCTGAAATCTCTGATTGGAACTTCGATAATGTACGTCAATCAGCAGAAATAGAGTGGGGTAAATATCTTTCAAAAGTGATTGTTGAAGGAAGTGAAGATCAAAAAGCTAGTTTTTACTCTTCTTTATACCGTCTATATATACAGCCAAATAATATAGCCGATGTAGACGGTTCTTATGTTGGGCCAAATAAAAAAAGGTCTCAATCGTCTAGTGGCAAATTTTATTCTACTTGGTCTCAGTGGGATATTTTTCGTGCAGCATTTCCTCTACATACGATTTTAACCCCCGAGCTAATCCCTGATTTTGTCAATTCTATGTTGGATTATAGTGAACAACAAGGGCATTTGCCAGTATGGTCATTATGGGGGCAAGAAACTTATACCATGATAGCGAACCATTCTGTTCCAATGATTGTTGATGCGTATCTAAAAGGGTTTGGTGGTTTTGATGAGCAAAGAGCTTACAATGAAGTAAAGAAGTCATTAACGGTTAGCCATAGAAAGTCAGATTGGTCAGTATATGATCAGTATGGCTATTATCCTTTTGATTCTGTGAGGGTAGAATCTGTATCCAGCACACTTGAGTCCGGATACAATGACTATAACGCTGCGCTCATGGCAAAAAAAATGGGGAAGGATAATGATTACCAGTTTTTCAGTAGAAGAGCCGATTTTTATAAAAATATTTTTGATCCGGAGACCAAGTATATGAGGGGGCGGGATACAAAAGGAAACTGGAGAAATCCGTTTGATCCTTTTAAGTTGGCTCATGCCCAAGAACACGGAGGGGACTATACAGAAGGGAATGCTGCACAGTACTCGTGGCATGTGTTGCATGATATCCCAGGGTTAATAGATCTTATGGGGGGAAAGAAGGCAGCAGAAGAACGTTTAGATTATTTTTTCTCCGCTACGCATGAAAGCAGTAGGGCTGTATTAGATGTAACTGGATTGATAGGACAATATGCACATGGAAATGAACCTAGCCACCATATTGTTTATTTGTATAACTATGTAGATAAACCCAAAAAAGCACAGGAACTTATCCATAAGATATGTAGAGACTTCTACAAAAACAAACCTGACGGATTGATCGGAAATGAGGACTGTGGACAAATGTCGGCATGGTATATCTTTTCAGCTTTAGGATTTTACCCGGTAGATCCTGTGAGTGGAGAATTTGTTTTTGGAGCGCCCCAGATACCTTTTGCTCGAATAAACATAAGTGAGGATAAGACATTTACGGTAAGAGCAGTAAATCTCTCAGAAGACAACATTTTTGTCGATAGGATTGAGTGGAACGGGAAGCCTTATAATAGAAAGTATATAGACTACAAAAGTATCATGTCAGGAGGAGAATTGACATTTTATATGACAAATGAAAAACAAGATAGTAGCTATGGTATTTAGAATCAAATTATTGGCTTTGATGCTTGTGTTGGCTCAGTTGGTGTTTGCACAGTGGAAGGATGATAAAGAAGAGTATCTCGTGCTTGATATGGTACACCATAACCCGGGAGAAGCACTAACAGAATCAGCTTTTAGAAAACCCGAAAAATTAGCTTCTTTTGGATTTAATGGCATGGTGATTAATGAGTTCAAATTTCCTCATTGTGCCGTAAGTTTTGAAAGCTTTGACAAACGTATATTCCCTAAAAAATCAAAAGAGCGAAAATGGCTTGAAAATTTAACAGAGGAAATCAGGCGGCAGATTGTCAATTGCCATGATAACGGCCTAGGAGCTTTTTACTTTACAGATATAATTGTCGTTCCGAAAAGGTTGGTGGAGCTGTACCAAGACGAAATATGTGACGAGAATGGGCGTATTTCTTTTGAAAAAGAAAAAACATGGGAGATACACCGCCTTATGTTGCAGGAATTATTCGATCGCTTTCCTGATATGGATGGACTTGTTATACGTACAGGAGAAACGTATTTGCATAATATTCCCTATCATGTAGGTAATGGTCCTGTTGATTACAAAAGCAAATATGAAGAAAGTATTCAAATACATACGAAATTGATGCAGATGCTACGTGAAGAAGTGTGCGTGAAGAGAAACAAGAAAATTATTTATCGCACGTGGGATTTTGGTTATTTCCATACTCGTCCCGAGTATTATAGTGCTGTCACGGAAAATGTTGAACCTCATCCGAATCTATACATGTCTATTAAACATACCGAGGGTGACTATTTCCGCACTTTTGAATTTAACAAAACAATTACGTTAGGACGTCACAAACAAATTATAGAGGTGCAGTGCCAACGCGAATACGAAGGCAAAGGAGCTTATCCTAATTATGTGGCAAATGCGGTAATTAACGGGTTTGAAGAGACTAAAAATGAGCCCAGCCATAGAGGTTTAAACGATATAAAAGACCATCCTCTGTTTGCCGGGGTGTGGACCTGGTCAAGAGGGGGAGGTTGGCAAGGACCCTATATCACCAATGAGTTTTGGTGTGATATTAATACATACGTGTTGAGTCAATGGGCAAATAATCCCAACAGAACAGAAGAAGAAATTTTCAACGAGTATGCTATTAAAAAAGGTATTGCTAAAAGCTCATTATCTTATTTTCGTCGCTTATGCTTATTAAGCCCTGATGGAATTATTCGAGGAAGAGGATCCTTAGTCCATAGTGTGAATGTCGGTTGGACGCGTGATCATTTTTTGGGAGGAATAAATCAAAACAAAAGAGTATTTGATGAAATAATAGCTGAAAATAAAATTGATGAATCAATTTATGAAAAGAAAGTGGCGACAGCTATATGGCGGGACATAGTAGAACTCTCAATGAAAATAGAATGTTCAGACAAGGAAACAGAAGATTATATCCGTATCTCGGCTAAGTACGGTTATCTCCTACATGGGATTATGGAGCAGGGATGGACGATTATGCTTAAAGGATATCAAGGCGACATAACGGGAGAATATGATTTCGGAACTATTGCTTGGGCAATACAACTGTATGACAATTATTGGGCAGAGTATAATAACCTGAAAGATAGCAATACTAACTGCGCGACCCTCTATGTGGACAATTATTTGCGCTGGGAAAAAGATGACAATAGTAGAATCTATTATGCCGATGGACTTGGAGCGTCTGTTGACATATATAGGAAGTTACCAAAAAGGAGAGGTAAGGAAATATAAAAAATAATTGATTTTATATTAAGGTCTATAGCAAGCTTTGGGACTTTCGAAAGTTGAATTAAATATTAAAAACCATGAAAACTATGAGAAAAATTTATTTATTAGGGTTTGCCTTATTATTTAATTATGTTTCAGTATTAGCTGGGGCAGGTTGGGGTAAGTCTGCAATGACAATTTCTATTAATGGAACAGAGAAGACTTACGTGTTCAATGCACAAGGTGCCGAACAAGGGCATGCAAGTCAGGCATTTTGGTATTCCTATGAGGAGGGAATTATTTATAGAGACGTACCTACTGAACTCGGGAAGGTTACCCAACTTAATCTCCTCGATGCATACGGATATGGTGCGAAAAAAAGTGAAGGTAGTGTTGCTGAACCTTATGATAACACAACCTTTAAACTTCATTATCGTGTATATCTTAAAGGTGAAGAAAATTTGCCTGATTGGATTACCATTGACTTGAATAACTCTTATCGTGATTATATTATGGGTGATTTTAATTATGTAATATACAACAACCCGGGAAACATCAATTTACTGAGTGGGTTGCGACCTTCTTCTGAATACCAATTAGAGGTTGTGTTATCAAAAAGACAGATATCCTCATCAACTGGTAATCCATATACATCAATGATTCCAAATGTAGGATCTTCTTCTGCGCAAAGTACCTCATATAATGCCAATAATTCAGGTTATAAAATCACTTTCACTACTCCTGATGCTATCGAGGGAGAAGAGGCAGAAATAGAGGACTTCAACGATATCACGGTCGGGTTAGGAGCCGAGCCAATTACGCTTGATGCTAGAGTTGCGGGGGAGCGCCCAATAACCTATTCGATAGAAGCTAATAAGCAAGATGTAGCTACTCTGGAAGGAAATGTGTTGACAATCGTAGGGGAAGGCATAGTACATATTATTGCTACTGCGGAGGCTAATAATAACTATCGGGCCTCTCAAAAAACGATTACCCTCACGGTTGTGGATTATGCATGGATGGAAGGTGTTGCGATCTCAGTAGAGGGTAATATAGCGAGAGTAGTGGGACCCGCCGAACAAGTAAGCAAGTTTACCAAGATTTTTGTGAATGGTGCGGAAACACTAGGGAATATTGTTGATATCTCTACAGCGACAGGAGAAATAGAAATAAAAGCCACTACCGATGATGGGAACGGAGTAGTTAGACTCAAAATCGAAAAATAAATATACTTAGTGTGTTTTACTAATATTCCATGAATTCATGCTAGGGAATAATTTAAATAAATGACAAAAGAATAGAGTGATGAGAAAAATATTGAATTTTTTATTGACTGTAGGTTTCATATTGGTATTTGCAGCATGTAGTAAAGATAATCCAGTAATATTGGATATTAAATTAGATAGAACATCGGTAGAGATGAATGAAGGGCAGAGTGTGACCGTTACCATAGAAAGTGGGAATGGGGGATATACTGCCGAAAGTTCTTCAGAATCAGTAGCAACAGCGACTGTTTCCGGAAATACAATCACTATCCAGGGAATAAAAGAAGGGGCCGCCACGGTACGAATAAAAGATAGAGAAGATAAATTGGCTTCTGTAAGTGTTACAGTGACGAATGAATCTGATATTCCTTCTGACTTCCGGTTTTTATGGAATGGTGAAACGATCGGGCTTGACGAGGCGAACAATTGGGGATTTGCCACATATGATAATAGGATTGTGATAACCAACATGCTGGAGAAAAAGCAATTTATATTGTCATGGACTGGAGGACTTACAGAAGGTGATAAGAGCGATGGTACATTGCGTGTTATAAGTGGAAAAAATGAGACTACTGCACTTGATAAATTAACGGTTGTACAAGCACAGAGTAGTATTTATTATCTCGTTTTTAAGGGAGATTCCCAATCTGGAGATATCTATTTCAGAAAATAATAAATAGGAAAATGAACTGGGAACACTAAAAAGTGTTCTCGGTTTTTTAGAAAAAGTTTTATGTCATTTGCTTATTCGATACTGTAAGGCGATTTATGTCATGACTAAAAACAATGATATACTTGTTTTAAAGACAAACACAAATAAATTCTATTATGAAAAAAATAATTAATTGTACTTTTTTTCTTCTTATATGTTTTTCATTATCTGCTTGTGAAAAATCGAAGAATTCTGAGACGACTACAAACCCTGATATAGATATTCCTGATTATTCGAAAAGTCCGTTACCGTTCGATATGCCTAGTTTAGGAGCATTGCGAGCTGGTCCGAAAAGAGTTTTTGCCCACTATTTTCCTCCTCAACCGATTCAACTCTATAATAACCGTCCGCCAGAAGAAGATTATTATGCCGTAAACTACTTATCTCCTAATGCACAGTCACCTATAGAACAGAGATGGAACGAAGTAGGAGGTTTTCTAAGAAACAGGCCATTACCCGTTGAAGATTATGCTAATCCAAACTTTCAACAATTGAATTATGAAAAGGAGGTCAAATATGCATCTGAAATAGGTATAGACGGATTCGCTGTTGATATTTTACGAGGTGAGCCAGGACATCTTTATTACGATGCAGTTGGGATGTTATGTGATGCAGCTCAGAAAATAGATC
>Ga0079224_100001806_pt1 | contig 25197 bp, 20 predicted proteins | sample Stecom2015_FD_80414 | JGI IMG/M metagenome (GOLD analysis project Ga0079224, IMG submission 80414) | Agricultural soil microbial communities from Utah to study Nitrogen management - Steer compost 2015 | ecosystem: Environmental > Terrestrial > Soil > Agricultural land | place: USA: Utah... | reverse complement strand
GGCACTGAATTATCACAGAACTTGGACGGCTTTTCTTACCTTTGCTTCAATTTATTGAGAACATGACGCTCGTACAACTGGAATATATCGTTGCGGTAGATACTTACCGGAGTTTTGTTGCCGCAGCCGAGAAATGCTGCGTAACCCAGCCCACGCTGAGTATGCAGATTCAGAAACTGGAAGAATCCATCGGCGCCCGTATCTTCAACAGGAGCAGGCAACCCATCGTACCTACGGAGCTGGGGGTGGAGATTGTGAAGCAAGCACGTATCGTGCTCAATGAAAGCCGTAAAATCAATGAGCTGGTACAATTGAAAAAAGGTGAACTGGAAGGAGAGTTGCGTATTGGCGTTATCCCCACCATTGCACCGTATCTGCTTCCGCGCGTTTTGGGCGGCTTCATGCAGAAATTCCCGAAGTTGCAACTGCAGATCTGGGAATACACCACCGATAAGATTGTTGAACAACTGAAGCTGGGATTACTGGACTGCGGGGTACTCTCTACACCGGTATACGACCAGTCTGTGGTGGAACGCCCCATGTTTTACGAACCGTTTGTCGCTTACCTCTCCCAAAAAAGTGCATTGGTAAAAAAAAGAGAGGTAACGGCCGAAGACGTATTGAGCGATAAACTTTGGTTGCTCACCGAGGGGCATTGCATGCGCGGACAGGTACTGAACATCTGCCAACGAAAGCGCAACATGGACCCTCACGGCACCTTTGAATACAATACGGGCAGTGTGGAGACATTGAAGCGGATGGTTGACAGCAACTCGGGAGTTACCATCTTGCCCGAATTAAGTGTAGCAGATTTCGATGAAGACCATCTTGCCCGCGTACGTTATTTCAAAACTCCGGAGCCTGTGAGGGAAATTAGCCTCGTAACGATCCAGAATTTTCTCAAAAAAGTAGCTATCGATGCACTGGAAAGGGAAATCGTTGCTTCTGTTCCAAAGAAATTCAGGTCGAAAAAGCAACGGCACGTGATGGAAATTGATTGATTACCCTGGAAACTTGATGTAACTCCATGCTGTTTTACAGATGTTCTTTTCTATTTTTTGCGGCGTTCGTAGGGTGGGTGACGCCTGTTTTTTCGCAGACCCGCCACACCATAAGCGGTCACATCAGGGATGCACAGTCGGGTGAAACCCTTATCGGTGCAAGTATCCGGCTCGATACCGATGCGTTGGTAGGTGCCCGCGCTAACAATTACGGATTTTATTCGCTCACGATACCCGAAGGCAGCTATACGCTGGTGGTATCGCATGTAGGTTATCAATCGCATGAACTAGCCATCAAATTGACGGCAGACACGACGGTAAACATCGAATTACACAGTGGTGAACTGTTGCAGGAAGTGGTGATTAGCCAGTCGGCTTCGGACGATCAGGTGCGCAATCCCCAGATGGGGCTTACCCGGGTAAACATAAATGAAATAAAACATGTGCCCGTGTTGATGGGCGAGAAAGATCTGCTGAAAACCATTCAGCTACTACCCGGTGTACTGTCGGGCGGTGAGGGGAGTAGTAATTTCTTTGTGCGCGGCGGTGCCGGCGATCAAAACCTGATCTTACTGGATGAGGCGATGGTTTACAACGCATCCCACCTTTTCGGGTTTTTCTCTACCTTCAATTCGGATGCCATTAAAGACGTTAAATTGTACAAAGGCGGCATGCCCGCCCAATATGGGGGACGTTTGGCCTCCGCGCTCGATATCACCATGTTGGATGGAAATAAGAAATCATTCGGAGCCGAAGGCGGGGTGGGCCTTATCGCCTCGCGGCTTAAGGTAGATGGGCCTATCGTGAAGGATCGGGGTTCATTTATGGTGAGCGGGCGACGGACATATGCGGATGTGTTTCTCAAACTGTCTGATGATGAAGCTGTGAAAAACAGCCAATTATACTTCTATGACCTGAATGCAAAAGCAAACTACCGGCTCGATGAAAGCAATACGCTCTACCTTTCGGGGTATTTCGGCAGGGACGTGATGGGGTATTCCGGCCTGTTTGGGTTTGATTGGGGAAATGCAACAGGTACGTTGCGCTGGAATCGCATCTGGAATAATCGCTGGTTTTCTAACACCACGGCCGTATATAGCAATTTCAACTACAACGTAAACATCGAAAACGATGAATTTAACTTCGCGATTGCATCGCGTATACAGAATTATAACCTCAAACAGGATTTCCAGTTTTTTGCTTCGGACAAGAGCACATGGCGTTTTGGCTTAAACGTGCTCCATCAGGGAATATCGCCCGCCAACATCGATGCTGATGAGCAAACAGCGGTAAACAGTTTGCAATTGGAGCACCGCAAAGGGTTGGAATTGGCCGGGTATGTCTCACACGAGTGGAATCCGACACAGCGGCTGAATGTGATTTACGGGCTGCGTCTGACGAATTTCATGCTGCTGGGCCCGGGAATGTTTTATGCATACGATGGCGATGGTGACGTAACTGACAGCCGCGAATACGGGCGGGGGGAGGTGGTGCAGCATTACCTGAACCTGGAACCACGGTTATCGCTGAGTTACCAGTTGCAAACGGATAAAAGCTTGAAATTGTCTTATAACCGCAATGTTCAACACCTGCACCAATTGACCAATGCGACGGCAAGTTTACCTACCGACACCTGGGTAATGAGCAGCAACAACATCAAACCGCAACTGGCCGATCAGGCTGCGCTGGGTTATTATCAGAATTTTGATGGTGATCGGTATACCTTTTCGGTAGAATCTTACTATAAATATATGCAGCACCAGATTGACTACCGCAATGCTGCCGATTTGCAAGCCAATGAACATATCGAAGCAGAGTTGCTGTACGGGATAGGACGTGCTTATGGTGTGGAACTGTACCTGAAAAAGCAGCGTGGAAGGTTGAATGGCTGGTTAAGCTATTCACTGGCAAGAAGTGAACGCCGGTTTGACGACATCAATGACGGAACGTGGTTTGCCGCACGGCAAGACCGTACCCACGATGTATCTGCCGTGGGCATGTACCAGCTTTCGCCCCGGTGGAACCTATCGGCAACGTTTGTGTACAGCACGGGTAATGCGGTGACTTTCCCCAGCGGGAAGTATACAGTCGATGGTCGTACGTTATGGTACTACACCGAGCGGAATGGTTACCGGATGCCTGATTATCACCGGCTGGACCTGGGTGCAACCTGGGAATCAAAAGCGACCAAACGATTCCAGTCGAGCTGGACATTTGGCATCTATAACGCATATAACCGTAAAAATGCGTATATCATCGACTTCCGGGAGAGCGAGACCAATCCCAACGTTACGGAAGCTTACCGGATAGCGTTGTTTGGAATCATTCCGTCAATAACATGGAATTTTAAATTTTAGCTGATGGTGAGAATTTGTTTAATAGTGTTGTCAATCAGTTTTTTATTGATTTCATGTGAAGATGTTATCGATATAAACCTGAACGATGCGGATCCGCAGTTGGTCATCGTTGGTACGGTAAGTAACCAATCGTACGAACAACGGGTAACCATTGGCCGCACCGTAGCATTTGATGTAGCGCAGCCTTTCGATCCGGTAGCCGGCGCGACGGTAACCGTGGTTGACGGTACTGGACGGGTGTTTGAATATGTGGAACAGTCGCCCGGAATATATGCGAGCAATTTCAGAGGGCGCGAAAACGAGCGGTACGAACTGTCTGTGCGGGTGGAAGGCGAGGTGTTTACTGCAGCATCAATCATGCCGCAGCTGGTGACGGCCGACTCGATAGGCACGACGGTAAGGACGTTGTTTGGCGAAGAACGCAGATCTGTCGGTATCCGGTATGCCGACCCCGCTGGTGTGCCAAATTATTACCGGTACCTGTGGCAGGTGAATGGTGGCGCGCTGGAGATGCTGCATGTTGCGCAGGATAAGTTTAACGATGGGAAATACGTGAGCGAGGACCTGGGCGATTTCGACACTGAACTGGTGCCTGGCGATTCGGTGACTGTGCGGATGCAGTGTATTGATAAGGCTGCTTATGACTTCTGGAATGCCGTACAATCTATCAATCCAGGCACGGCGGCACCGGCAAATCCGCCGTCGGTTTTCGGCGATGGTGCGTTGGGTTATTTCAGTGCATATGCAGAGTCGGCAATGTCGACGGTGATACAGTGATTTATTAGCTTGGCTTATAATACACCAAATCCGTACCCATGGTCCAGCCAGTACTCGATAGCGCGGGGCAGGGCATAAGTGATGCGTGGTGTGGCTTTGATGTTGTCGTGAAAAACAACGATGGATCCATTTCGCGCATGCGTGACGACATTGCGCAGGCACCTGGCAGGCGAGAGGTCGGTATCAAAATCGCCACTCAGCACATCCCACATAATAATTTCGTGCGTTCCATGGAGTCGTTTGTATTGCGAACGGCGCCCGCGTCCATAAGGCGGCCGGAATAAATCAGTGTGTATAAATTGCTGGCATTGCGCGATGTTTTGCAGGTAAATATCGTCGGGTGTCTGCCAGCCGTTAAGGTGGTTGTAGGTGTGATTGCCTATACGGTGACCATTTTCCACCAGGCAATCGAACAAATCAGGATGTTTTTTTATATTTTCGCCAACACAGAAGAACGTGGCCTTAATGTCATAATTTTTTAAGGTATTTATAACGAATGGTGTAACATCCGGTATCGGCCCATCGTCAAAGGTGAGAAAAATACGTTTCTCCGCCCGGCTTCGGTGCCAGGTAAGCGTGGGATACAACCACCGGAGGAATATGGGCGAACGAACGGTATACATAGAATGTCTACAAAAGAAATAAATAAAGATTACATTACCTACTTATAGCTACATGAAGAAAAGTTTCCCATACGTAACCTATGTTATCGCCAGTTGTTGCCTCCTGCTGATGGTACCATTGCACAGTGATGCACAGAAACTGGTGCCCATCAAAGTGGCCATATACCACGCCCTCGACAATAACCTGCAGGTGAAGCAGGCCCGGTTCCAGGCAGCGTTGTCTGAGGAGGATTTAAAGCAGGCGAACAGTCAGTTTTACCCCACATTGAATGCACAGTTAGGTGGGAGTATGCGATTTGGGCGATACTTCGATCAGACCACGGGCCAGTTGGTACCATCGGTAAATACAGCGAACGGCGGTGTTTCAACCGACATCCCGATTTTTCAGGGCTTTCAACGCATTAACCAGATACGGGCAAATAAGGATCAGCTATCGGCCGACCAAAGTAATGTGGAAAAGGCAAAAAACGACCTCGTTTTATCTGTCGCCACCACTTACCTGGAGGCATTGACGAATCAGGACTTACTGACCGCTGCTGAACAGCAATTGAAGCTATCGCAGCGTCAGCTGGAAGTGGCGGATGCCAATTATGAGGTAGGGAACAATACATTAGCAGACCTTTCACAAGCGAAAAGCCAGGTGGCAACGGATGAGTTGAATGTGACATCGGCGAAGAATGCATATGACCTTTCCATGCTAAACCTGAAACAGCTTATGGAAATGGATCCCGCCGAAGACATCATGTTGGAAAAACCGGCCATTGAACAAGTTGAAAATACGACAGTGGCATATGATGCCGGCGAGGTGTTCGCTACGGCATTGACTTCCCAGCCCGATATTGCGGCCGCTGAGTTTTCTACCGAGGTTGCAAAAACGAACATTGCTATTGCGAAAGGTGCATATTACCCTACATTGGGATTCGGCGCTGGCTATAGTACCAGTGTGTCTTCAGTTGCTTCACAAGCAGTTGCCTTTGATGAAGAAGGAAGACCCACGGAATATGGTCGTGTTTCTTTCCGGGATCAATTGAAAAACAATGAAAGTCCCTATATCGGGTTAACCTTGAATATACCCATTTTCAATAGGTTCCAGACAAAAATAAATGTAAATCGTGCGAAAATCAATTACCAATATGCATTGACCAACGAGCAACTGGCAAAAAATAACCTGAATAAAATTATCGCACAGGCGGTTCTTGATCTTCGGGCGGCAAAAACACGCTACTATTCAACCGAAACCGCTTTCACTTCGGCCAGGGATGCATTTGAAGTGATCAATCAGCGGTATGAAGTGGGATTAGCGAACTCAGTGGAGCTTTTTACTGCGCAGACCAACATGAACCGGGCGGAATTTGATCATATCCAGGCACGGTACGACTTGTTGTTCCGGAGCAAGGTTATTGATTTCTATCTGGGTAATGAGATAAATTTTGACAACTAAACATTTTAAACAACCAAATCATAGATAAACTATGGCAAAGAAGAAAAATACGCTCAAGTATATATTAATCGGTGCAGCGGTCCTGCTGGTATTCGTTATCATCGCCAATAAAATGGGGTGGATTGGTCAGGGCGACGTGATTAAGGTGGCCACAGACAAGGCGGAGAAGAAAACCGTTAACGAGCAGGTGTCGGCCAGTGGAAAGATCCATCCTGAAGTGGAGGTAAAATTGAGTTCGGAAGTATCTGGCGAGATTGTCGAGCTTAACGTAAAAGAGGGCGACGTGGTGACCAAAGGTCAAATCTTATGCCGTATACGGCCGGATATACTGCAATCGGGATATGAACGTGCGGTAGCATCCCTGAATGCTCAAAAGGCGAGCCTGGCGATGGCCGAACAACAGCTGAAGCAGCAAGAGGTCAATTTTGCCAATTTGGAAGCAACCTTCAAGCGGAATAAAGAATTGTTTGACAGGAAGGTAATCTCGGTTGCCGAGTTTGACCAAATCCGTGCTGATTATGAAAGTGCGCGGGCAACGTTGGAAGCCCAACGGCAGAACGTACTGGTCACCAAATACGGTATAGACCAATCCGAAGCGTCCGTGAAGGAAGCTGGGGACAACCTCGCGCGTACAACAATCTATGCCCCGGTGGACGGTGTGGTATCCCTCTTACAGGTGGAGCTCGGCGAGCGCGTGGTGGGAACAGCTCAAATGGCCGGTACGGAAATTATGCGTATAGCCAACATGGATGCCATGGAAGTGGTGGTTGAAGTCAACGAAAATGATATCAACCGCGTCGCATTGGACAATGAGGCTACGATTGAGGTCGATGCCTTTCAGGGTCGGAAATTCCAGGGTGTTATCACAGAGATAGCCAGTTCGTCTACCACGGCTGCTACGGCAACCACGACGACTGCTGGTACCGACCAGGTGACAAACTTCAACGTTAAGGTGCGTATATTGCCCGACTCGTACGCTGACCTGCTAAAAAAGGATCGTGAGAATCCATCACCTTTCCGTCCGGGATTGTCTGCCACGGTAGATATACATACACAAAAGGATACCGGTTTGGCCGTTCCTATCCAATCTGTAACAACCCGGGAGGCCGGTAGGGGCGGAGCCGATACGACGACCGCAACGGCCGATACGGCGGCGTCGGGTAAGCCTGGCGATGAGGCTGCTGATAAAGAGGCAAATGAATATGTCTTTGTTTTCGACAACCAAAGTAGTACCGTAAAGCAGGTAGCGGTGACAACCGGTATTCAGGACGATATGTATATCCGTATCCTTTCGGGGCTCAACGAAGGGGACGAGGTGGTGTCGCGGCCATTTAATGCCGTTACAAGTACCCTCAAAGACGGCAGCAAGGTCGAAAAAGTAGATAAGAATAGCCTGTTTTGATGTCGCCGGTCTTAGGTTACGATACGCGGGCGTCAACGGGTAGCGCGTCTGCCAATCGCATCGATACGTAGTTGAACGAGTCCGTCGCTTTCATATTCGATTAACGCAGTACAATCAACATCCAGGACCTCCGCGATTTGGAACAGACGTTCCAAAGATAGTTTATGGAATCCGAGTTCGAGCTTACTGTACGCATTTTGGGATATCCCTATTTTCCGTGCTACATAGTCTTGCGTGTAGTTGCGGTACTCCCGGACGCGCCGGATGTTATTGGCAACACTTTTCGCTTTGGCGGTAGGCGTCATAGTACAGCGGTAATCCAAATGTGAGGTATCATCTGTTTATCATTTATCTTCTACGGTCAGATGGACCCTTTGATGACTAATCCACCAATTGGCAGATCCCGGTGTGTTTTCCATCAGCGTGCAGATTAATCCTGTCGGGTTCACAAGTAGTGACGCAAAATAAGAAGCAAATAGGCACGGGGGGTAGCTTTATCTCGTTTATTTCGTTCATAAAAAAAGGCGACCAATTGCATCGCCTGTATTCCTTATGGTCATAATATATTCCCTTTAGTTATTTGATTTTCAGTCGACTCTATGTGATTTCAATCATAAAATGGCGTTCTTTGTCATGACAACGCAGCAAGTTGTTGTCAAAAAGGGAATGCTGAAAACCTTTCAATCGAGTAGGCACTAATTGAAACTTACATTATCTATGAAACTTCAAGAATTGAACGAACAGGAATTGAAGGCGACCAACGGTGGATTGCTGGGATTGTTTAATGGCCCGTTGATCAGTGGCGTAGCCGTGGGTGATTTATTGTCGCTAACAGTGGTTGGAACCGATGACAAAATCGACGCCAACGCCAGTATTAACCTGAACGGTTTGGCAGGCGGATTGGGCGGCGGCAACCTCCTGGGTGGCCTTTTGGGCGGTTTATTAGGTGGTATCAGCCTATAGATCTATTGCTCAACTGTTTAATATGCAGTAGTTATATTAGACAAGCGACTGAACAAAGGAGGGATACCAACATCCCTCTTTTTTTTGTCAAACAGACTGAGCAAGCATTCAACCAATAGCGAAGGCAAGATGGCGAAAAAGCTGTTTCCGGCAGAAATCGTTGAGTTCACGACGGAATATCACTTTAATAAGCATAATCCCCGAACCCTCATCGTGTACCAGTTGTCATTACTGCTCGTGGTAGTCGCGTTCGTTTCACTGTTCCTCGTGAAAATAGATGTAAGCGTTAAAGGAACCGGGGTGCTGCGTGCCGTGCAGGAAGACCACGCGATTAAGGCTATCGTATCCGGGCGTATTGAAGAGGTGCTCGTGAGCGAAAACCAACGTGTTGAAGCCGGACAGGTATTGGCAAAGATACGGACAGATATCCTCGATCAGGAGAAAGACTTGTTGTTATCCCAGCGGTCCGATTTAGGCAGTCAGCTGGACGATCTCCATAAGCTGACACGCTTACTCCAGCAGCGGAATGTCGGGCGCCGCCCGATATTATCGTCGGCGATGTATAGTCAGCAATTCACCCTATTCTGGCAACGGATATCCAAATTACAAAACCAGCTCGACCTTGCCGAAAAGAATTTCGAACGCTATAGCCAGTTGTATAATAACCGTGTGATCTCTGCGGCGGAATATGATGAGGCAAATTACACTTACCAACAAGCCAAAACCGAATTGGAATTGGCGTATGATGAACAAGCATCGTTATGGCAGCAGGACCTGAATAGTCTCCGGCTGAAGACGGGCGAATTGGGCGCGCGGATTAATCAGGTAAACAAAGAGCAGGAACTCTATGTACTACAGGCGCCGGCATCGGGAACCCTACAATCAGTAAAGGGGCTTACGAAGGGCAGTATGATCAGTGCAAACGAGGTGTTGGCCGAAGTGTCGCCCGATTCAGGATTGATCGCGGAAGCGTATATCCTGCCAAAAGATATCGGATACTTGCGTGCGGGTACTCCTGTGAATTTACAAATCGAGGCGTATGACTACAATCAGTGGGGAATGGCTACTGGCGAAATCTCATCGATTTCGGCGGATATTTTCACCGACCGCGGCCAACCCTATTTTAAAGTACGCTGCTTGCTTAACGAAGACCGGCTTATGCTAAGGAATGGGTATGAAGGTAAGCTGCATAAAGGAATGACATTGCAAGCGCGCTTTTTCGTTACTCGTCGTACGCTCTTTCAGCTAATATATGATAAAGCCGATGATTGGCTGAATCCAAATATGATATCCGCTCAGCAGGCAGCGCTTTAAAGCATTGCTGAGCGCTGGTATAGAAAAAATATAAGAAAATGGCGAATTGGAAGGCACCCCGCTTTGGTTGGCAATACCGGATGGCCCGGGTTAAAATCAAGCAGCATGATATCGCAGATTGTGCCGCGGCGTGTCTGGCATCGGTACTGGCGTGGTACCGGCGCGATTTTCCAATAGCCCGTATTCGCCAATACGCCTCGACAGACCAAAAAGGTACCACGGCGTGGGGTATTATTCAGGCCGCTAAAAGGCTGAACCTTTCAGCCAAAGGCGTACGCGGTGATATTGAGGCGTTATCCGAAATCCCGTTACCGGCAATTGCCCATGTGGTGGTGCGCCAGCGATTGCAGCATTATGTGGTTATTTATGGCGTATCAAAGACCCACGTGCGGATCATGGATCCGGCCACGGGCACAGTGGAAAATATACCGCTTTCAACATTCAAGGAAAGTTGGACCGGTGTACTGATTCTCCTCAGTCCTGATGATGGTTTCCGCCCCGGAAGTGAGAAAGTGAGCGTGGCCAGTCGTTTTCTGTATCTGTTAAACCCTCACAAGGCCATTCTTTGGCAAGTGCTCACGGGCGCGTTGCTGTTTACCGTGCTGGGGTTATCCACCTCCATTTTTTTACAGAAAATTGTCGACCATGTGATCCCCGAAGGGAATCGTAACCTGTTGAACCTGATGGGGCTTGCCATGGTGGCTATTTTGCTGGTCAAGCTCATTATCAACCATTCACGTACCATCCTTACGATTAATACCGGGCAACAGATCGATGCCCGGCTCATCCTGGGATATTACAAGCACTTATTGCGGTTACCGCAGACATTTTTTGACAATATGCGCGTTGGCGAGATCATTTCAAGAATGAATGATGCGGTGAAAATCAGGGCGTTCGTAAACGACGTATTGGTCGGGTTGGCCGTCAATGTCTTTATTGTACTGTTTTCGTTTGCGTTGATGTTTACCTATTACTGGAAATTGGCATTGGTCCTGTTGCTGGTTGTACCCTTGTTTTCGGTAATCTATTATTTTTCAAACCGGCTGCACCGGAAGACCCAGCGGAAACTCATGGAAGATTCGGCCGATTTGGAGGCACAGCTCGTGGAGTCGGTCAATGCGATACGTACAATCAAACGTTTCGGGCTGGAGGAATTTGCAAACTTCAAAACTGAAACCCGTTTTATTCAGTTGCTTAAAAGTGTTTACACATCGGCTACCAACTCCCTTTGGATTGGGAATGCCAATGCGCTGGTAGCGGGCCTGTTTACGGTGATTTTATTGTGGTTGGGCACTTTGTTTGTGCTCAACAAAATCATCACACCGGGTGAATTGCTGTCGTTTTACGCCATATTGGGCTACTTTATTGGTCCGGTAGGCAGCTTAATCGGAATGAATAAAACCATTCAGGATGCGGTGATAGCTGCCGATCGCCTTTTCGAAGTGATGGATCTGGAACGCGAGGAAGCCGAGAATCAGAGTGACCTGACTCCGGAAATGATTGGTGACATCACGTTTGTGGATGTGAAATTTCAATATGGCACGCGTACGACGGTATTCGAACGCCTTAGCCTGCAAATTCCGAAAGGCAAGGTTACCGCCATTGTTGGCGAAAGCGGGTCGGGCAAAACGACGTTGCTTTCCCTCCTGCACAACATGTACCCCGTGGAAGGAGGTAAAATCATGATCGGCGATTTCGACGTCAGGTACCTGACAAACGACAGCCTCCGGAGATTGGTTGGCGTGGTGCCCCAGGAAGTCCATCTTTTCGCCGGTAATATTGTACAGAACATCGCCATTGGTGATTTGGCCCCGGATATGAACGAAATTATCAAACTGTGCAAGGAATTAGACATGTTGTCATTTATCGAGCAGCTCCCTGCGGGATTCAATACCTATATCGGTGAAAATGGTACACAGCTTTCGGGGGGGCAGCGGCAACGGATCGCTATCGCACGGGCGCTTTACCGCCAACCGGAGGTACTTATCCTTGACGAAGCAACATCGTCGCTTGATTCCGTTTCGGAAAGCTACGTACAGCAAACCATCACCGATTTTAATAAGCAGGATAAAACCGTCATGTTGATTGCACACCGCCTGAGTACCGTGATGAATGCCCATAAAATCGTTGTACTTCACAAAGGCATACCGGTAGAAGAGGGAAACCACTCCAGCCTGATGAATATAAAGGGGCATTACTACAACATGTGGCAGCAACAATTTCCGCCTGAATTCGCCCTGTTGAGTAAGCCGTTGCCACGAAATTGACAACCGAAATAAATTTAGTTGGACTGATTATAAATAATACGTATATTCGCCTCCGATTAATGAATTTGTTTGAACGATGGTTTGTCCATTAGCTAATTTCGAAGAAGTATACAGCACCCAGCACGGCGCTGTCTATCAATGCAGCAGACAGAATTGTTATTGGCTGGAATTTGCGGGTGACACCACTGCATTTAAGGTGAGCGACTTCTTCAACTTCAAAAAGCGGATTGACGCCATCGACTTATCCGCGATGATTATCGACCCGTCGCGTACGGCAGACTTTACCATTGTGATGCCGTTCCGCACACCGCGTTGTTTTGTGCTGGATGTGAACGATGTGCTCAACCTTCGCGAATTGCTGGATGGGGCTAAATTTATGATCAAACTCAATAGCGTAGTCAACGCGTGCCTTCAGGTGAAACCCGGCAGGATCGGGGTATAATTTAGACTGAATTCGTATTGCTTTTATTTCGTGGCGTTTACCGCTTAGTTTCCGTATTTTTGTACCACAGGCGGGGGTATACCAGCCGCTTGTTTATCGAAATTTGAAAACGAGTAGTATTATGAAAGATTTATTGAGATTGAAGACTTCGTTGAACGAAGAAATCGAAGCCATATTGAATGCACAGATCAAGGTAGAAGCACACTCTTCGTCCGTTTACTTGGCGATGTCTGCCTGGTGTGACGACCAGGGATATGACTTCAGCGCCACTTTTTTTTCCGAGCAATCGGAAGAGGAGCGGAAACACATGATGAAACTCTTCAATTATGTGAACGATCGGGGTGGCAAGGCAATATCGCCGGAGATTACCAATATACCTGCGGATTTCGAATCCTTTCGTTCCGTATTCGAGGAGATGCTTGAACAGGAGATGTATGTGACCCAACAATTTAACAACATCGCCGATAAGTGCATCAAGTTAAAGGATTTTGTGACTTTCCAATTTATCCAATGGTTCCTTGAAGAACAGATTGAAGAAGAGTATGTGGCACGCCGCATCCTGGATATGTTCGATGTAATTGGCGAGGAAGGCGTAGGTCGCTGGGAAATAGACAAACATATACCTAAAGTGCAATATAACGGATAACGGTCGCGCTTAACGATACGGTGATCGGGTTGTCTTTTTCAGTAGGACAACCCGATTTTTTTTGCACACATACAGATTATGTACTATCTTTCGTTCTTTATAGAGAGTGAGGTTGGAATAGTTATTTACATGAAGTAATCCGTCTCTGATTCATATATTCTTACGAAAAGTTGCCATCGATAGCGCCACATAAGCTCCTCGTTTTCGTATTTCTTTTTGTATCGTTGCAGGCCGCGCTGGCACAAAACCAACGAAAGGAAATAAGCGGCCTTGTTATCGATACCGCAGGTGCCCCGTTGGTAGGCGTCAACGTTCGGCTAACAACGATACTGGACACCATGCTTGCAGTAACCAATGAACAGGGGCAGTTTGGGTTTGCCGATATCATAGGTCCTGAGTTCAGGTTGAGCTTCAGCATGATTGGCTATAAGATATTGGACCGTACTTATGCCAATAACTTTCCCGGACCAACGATGCAATTGTTGCCCACGGTGTTGCCGCCACAGCGAACGTTGCTTGCCGAGATTGTCATCAATAGGGTGCAGCCCATTGTCCTCAAGGAAGATACGGTACAATACAATTTAGACGCGTACAACATTCGACAGAATTCTTTACTGGAAGAGGCGTTGAAGTTGCTTCCTAATGTCCAGGTGCGACGGGATGGCAAAGTTATCGCGCATGGAAAACCGATTAGCCGGGTGCAGGTAGACAGTAAGAACTTTTTTGGCGGTGAAGTGTTGACGGCTACACGAAACCTACCTGCCGAATTTATCCAATCCATCCAGGTGATCGACTATTACGGCGATATGGCCAATACAACCGGCGTGAAAGACACGGAACCCGAGAAAATACTCAACATCGTGCTGAAAGAAGATAGTAAACGGATTATGTTCGGCCAGGTTACCGGTGGCGGCGGCACGGAAGATCGCTATATTGGGAGCATGGGACTGAATAACTTTAATGACGGGCAGGAGTTTTCCATACTGGGATCGTTCAATAACACCAATACGAGCCTGTTTAGCTACGGCGCGCCGAGTGGGGCAGGCACCCGCGAGCGGGGGAATGTCGACCTCACCGGGATGACCGATCCGGTGGATGGCGTTAATACCACCAATTCGGCGGGGGTAAGCTATTCTGATGATCTCTCGGATAAAGTGAGCGTGTACGGAAAGTATACATTTACTAACCGAAAGAACCATACCGTCGGCCATTCGCTGTTAACCAGTCATTTCGATTTCTATGAAATCATTAACCAGGAAGAACGGGAACTCTTAACCGATAACATCAACCATTTAATGGCGTGGGATATAGAAGCCCAATTGGATAGCCGTAACTACCTGAAGATAAGTCCGAATTTCTCCTATAGTACGGTCAATACAAGCAACCATAGCAACGATACCATTAAAAACAGGAACATCGTGAGTGAACGTGTTTACGATGCTACAGATGAGGTGTCTACACCAAATTTTGACATGGACGTGCTATATTCCCGAATGTTTAGCAAGCCGGGAAGAAAGTTTGTGATCAATATGCTGGGCAAGTACGCGAAGCGCGATAAGCTGGAAGACGTGAACGACTATTTTGAAAGCATCAACGCCAATTCCGGACAGCCCATACAAGATGATGCGTACAGCCTGTCCCAGCAGATCAGGAGCAAGAACCAAAGCCGTATTGGTAGGCTCAAAGCTTCTTTTGTAGAACCAATTGATAAGTCCAGCATATTGGAAATTGGCTATGAGTACAATTACACGGCGATAGATAGCCGTCGTAGCGTGTGGGATACCGATGCTGGATTATTTGTCGATTCGCTCAGTGTGGATTACTCCTATTTTTTCGAAAGTAATCGGGTGGGGCTGAATTATCAAATGGAACAGAATAAACGTTTTAAATATACCCTGGGGTTTGCGGTGCAGCCGCTGCTTCTTCAGGGACACATGCTTGATGCGGATACGTTGATTCAGCATCGCAATGTAAATTTAATTCCGAGTGCCGGTTTCCGGTTCCGCATCAGTGACGAAAGTGAACTATCTGTCGAATACCTGGGCACAAATAACCAGCCCAACTTTTCACAGATACAGCCCATCCGCGACCTCTCCAATTCGCAGAATATCATCATCGGTAATGCCGATTTGAAAGCGGAGTTTATCAACCGGATAACAACCCGGTTCCGCCAAACCAAACTGGGAAAGAATCAGTTTTTCGAGGCACAGCTTGCATTTAACAAAATCCAGAATAAAATTGTCACCAGCCGGTCCAATCCCAACAGCACGGTGCAGGAAACCAGTTTCCGCAATTCAAGTGGCTATTTTGATGCGAGGGGATACTATATGTTCAGTACACCCGTTATCAATGACGACTTTCAGCTGAACCTTAATGGTACCACCGATTATGTGAATAACATATCGTATATAAACGAGGAGAAAAATTATGGCCGCAACTTCATCTACTCGCAGGCTGTCCAGATGCGCTTCATGCTTGAAGATATTGTCGAAACCGAGCTCAATACCAGCTATACATTCAACCACACCCGCTATTCGTTGCGCAACAGTGAGGGCATCAACGCCAACTCTTTTTTAGTCGGATTGGCGGCGAAGGGTTATCTTTCAGACAACTGGGCGTTCGGCTTTGACTTATCGCATCGCCTCAACAACGGCTATAGCAGCTTCGTGAATGTAAATCCGACATTGCTCAACGCTTACCTCGAATGCACGTTCCTTGCCAATAACATGGCATTGCTCCGGTTTCAGGGATTTGACCTGTTTAATCAGAATACGGGTGTGACCCATGAGATTATGGGGTCCGACGCGCTTTTTATGCGCAATAACAGGTTGGCGCGCTATTTTATGGTTTCGCTTAATATCCGTTTGCAAAAATACCCATCGAAAAAATCATGATGCATGCCGCTGTTATTTCCGATTACGGGCCTGCCGGTAACCTTACGCTGCGGCAGCGGCCGGTCCCGGTTCCGGCGCCGGACGAAGTACTTATCGAGGTGCGTGCCGCCGGTGTTAACCGCCCGGATATCCATCAGCGTAAGGGGCACTACCCTGCGCCACCGGGCGTGGTGCAGGATATTCCCGGTCTGGAAGTGGCCGGTACCGTGGCGGCATGCGGCCGCAACGTCGACAGGTGGGCGATTGGGGATCCGGTATGTGCGCTGGTGGCCGGCGGTGGGTATGCGGAGTACGTGGCTGTTGATGCGCTACATTGCCTGCCTATGCCTGATAATCTCGATTTCCGGGCCGCCGCCTGCCTCCCCGAAACGGTGTTTACCGTTTGGCATAACCTGTTCCAGCTGGCGGAATTGAAACCGGGGGAAACCGTATTGATACATGGTGGGAGTGGCGGAATAGGGACCACCGCTATCCAGCTTGCCAACAGCTTGGGTGCAACGGTGTATGCCACCGCCGGTTCGCGTGATAAATGCAATTTCTGCGAACAGCTGGGCGCGACCAGGTGCATCAACTATAATACGGAAGATTTCGGCGAGCAATTGGCCGAACGGTCCATCAATGTTATCCTCGATAGCATCGGCAACCCGTATTTTGAAAGAAACATTGCGTTGTTGGCCGATGATGGCAGGTTGGTGTTTATCAACGCCGTTGGCGGAAGGCAGGTAACACTGGACGTGCTGGCGCTGATGCAACGCCGGCTTACCCTTACCGGAAGTACCTTGCGGAGCCGGGACAAGGCGTTCAAAAGCGCGCTCCGCGAGTCGGTGGAGTATGCCGTATGGCCATTGTTAAGGGACGGCCGGGTACATCCGGTTATTCATGAGGCATTTCCGCTGGCCGAGGCCTACCGTGCTCACGAACGGATGGAATCCGGCGATTTTATAGGTAAGTTGGTACTGGATATGTAATGTTTCGTATCGGTTAAATTAGGATAATTGTAATAAGTAATTGATATTGTTGCCAACTTGCAATTAATTTCCGTCCTTAGTTGCTACGTATAACAACGGATGCCATGAACGAAGCGTTTTTTCAACGACTCTACGATAAACAACGGGAAATAGCCGACGTGCCGCCCAACGGTGTAATTGCGGCCTGGGCATTACAGCTGCTGGATCTGCTCTTTCCGGAACGCCAAACCCATCCCGATCGGGATGTGCAGCAACTTAAAACACAATTTGGACAGTCGGAAGCCGACCTGCTCGGCATTCTCGATCGAACAAAGGCATGTGAAGCCTGCAACCAGGATGCCGTGACCAAACGGTTTTACGATGCATTGCCTGAGCTACACCGGATTATGCACACCGATGCTGCGGCGATCTTTGAAGGGGATCCGGCAGCTACCAGCGTTTTCGAAGTTATCCGCACTTATCCCGGGTTCCTTGCCATTGCGCTGTATCGTCTGGCACATGCGTTAATGGCCCTCGAAGTGCCGCTCATCCCGCGTATTCTTACCGAGCATGCACATTCGCAAACCGGCATCGATATTCACCCAGCGGCTGTCATAGGTGAATTTTTTTGTATCGACCACGGAACCGGGGTCGTTATTGGCGAAACTGCGGTTATCGGTAAACAGGTAAAAGTTTATCAGGGTGTTACCCTGGGGGCAATGAGTGTTGAGAAGTTTCTGGCAAACACCAGACGTCACCCCACTATCGAGGATCGTGTGGTGATTTATGCCGGTGCAACGATTCTGGGGGGCGGTACCGTTATTGGCCATGACAGCGTGATTGGCGGAAACGTTTGGCTGACCTCCAGTATTCCGCCGTATTCAACGGTTTACCATCAGCCTACCGTGAAAATTGTAGATTCAAAAGCAACGCAATAAGTAATGAAGACGTTGATTGATTGTGTAGGGAACACGCCGTTAGTGAAAATTGAGAAACTGAGCCCGAACCCGGATGTGGCAATTTATGCCAAGCTGGAAGGCACCAATCCCGGCGGCAGTGTAAAAGATCGCGCGGCGCTCCACATGATCCGCAATGCGATTGAGCGCGGTGACATCACCGCCCACACGCGTCTGATTGAGGCCACAAGTGGCAATACCGGTATCGCGTTGGCCATGATGGCACGTGTTTTCGGGTTATCGATAGAACTCGTGATGCCGTCCAACTCAACCCGTGAACGCACACTGACCATGGAAGCTTACGGCGCGACGGTCACCTTGCTGGACTCGATTGAGGCCTGCCGGGACTATGCGGAGGAGAAGGGCGCGCGGTCGGATTACTACGTATTCAATCAGTTTGCCAACCCTGATAATTACCTGGCCCATTATCAGACCACGGGTCCGGAGATATGGCGCGATACGGAAGGCAAGATTACCCATTTTGTAAGCGCCATGGGCACAACAGGTAGCATCATGGGGAATTCCATGTTCCTGAAAGAACAAAACCCCGCCGTACAGATTATCGGCTGCCAACCGACGGAGGGTTCGTCTATCCCGGGCATCCGTCGTTGGCCGGAAGAGTACCTGCCCAAGATCTATGATCCGAAGCGCGTAGACCGTATGATGGATGTTTCAGAGGCCGATGCGACAGCAATGACGCGTCGGCTGGCGCGTGAAGAAGGAATATTTGTGGGAATGAGCAGCGGTGGCGCCATGGCTTGCGCCGCCCCTCTGGCGGCAGAGCTGGACGCCGGCGTTATCGTATTCATTACGTGTGATCGCGGTGACCGTTACCTTTCGAGCGACTTGTTCGGCTAGGACCCGAACTTGCTTTTCAATGCGGCCAACTTACTAACCATATCCGTTTCCGCCTGGCGCGTTTTGGAGGGCTTTCGTTGCTTCTTTGGGCGCTCGCCTTGTTTTTTTGCGGCTGGTCGGTCCTCCGTTTTCATCGAGAGGCTGATCCGGTTTCGCTTTTCATCCACTTCAGTAACCGTTACCATCACCTGTTGCTGTACCTTAACCAACTCATTGGGGTCTTTTACGTAACGATTAGCCAGTTGGCTGAGGTGCACCAGTCCGTCCTGATGTACGCCAATATCCACGAAGGCGCCAAAGTTGGTGATATTAGTCACGATACCCGGCAGCCGCATGCCAATACGGAGGTCAGCAATCGTGTTTACACCTTCTGTAAAAGAAAACGCTTCGAACTGCTCCCGCGGATCCCGTCCGGGTTTAGCCAGTTCGGCCAAAATGTCGCGGAGGGTAGGCATTCCCACGTCTTCGCTGACATATTTTTTGAGGTCAATCCGTTTGCGCAATTGTTCGTCTTGGAGTAGGTCGGTTACCGAGCATCCGGCATCAGCAGCCATCCGGGCGACCAATGCATAACGTTCGGGGTGGACCGCACTGGCATCCAGAGGATTCTGGGCATTCCGAATCCGCAGGAATCCTGCCGCCTGTTCAAAGGCCTTTTCACCCAGTCGCGGCACTTGCTTCAGCGATTCGCGGTTGCGGAATGCGCCGTGTTTTTGACGGAAGTCAATGATTTGCTGGGCCAATGATGGTCCCAAGCCGGAGATGTAAGCTAGGATTTCTTTCGAAGCGGTGTTGAGTTCTACACCTACGGCGTTTACGCAACTAACCACGGTGTCGTCCAATGCGGTTTGCAGCTTCGACTGATCCACGTCGTGCTGGTATTGACCTACGCCGATAGATTTCGGGTCGATTTTGACCAGCTCGGCTAATGGATCCATGAGGCGCCGGCCGATGGACACGGCGCCGCGTACGGTGACATCATGGTCGGGAAATTCCGCTCGGGCGATTTCGGAAGCGGAGTATATGGAAGCGCCGCTTTCGTTCACCATCACCACGGTGATGCCGGGGATGTTCAGTTTGCGTACGAATGTTTCTGTTTCACGTCCGGCTGTTCCATTGCCTATGGCAATAGCCTCCAGCTGATGTTTTGCGATAAGGGCGCGGAGGGTGTCGGCGGCCTTTTCAGCGCCGCCGGTGCCGGTGTGGAGAAATAAGGTCGCGTTTTCGAGCAATGCGCCGTGTTCATCGAGGCATACTGTTTTACAGCCGGTACGGAATCCTGGATCGATGGCCATAATACGTTTTTGGCCCATGGGAGCAGCCAGCAGGAGCTGTCTTACATTGCCGGCAAACACTCGTATGGCTTCATCGTCGGCACGCTGGCGGGTTAGCATGCGTACCTCCGTTTCCATCGCCGGTTTGAGCAATCGTTTATACCCATCGAGCATCGCCATACGCACCTGTGTGCTCGCTTCGCCTGCGCCCTTTACGTAGGCATTGTCCAGTAACGGAAGTACCTCACTTTCGGGCACCTCAATCTCCAGGTAAAGTAACTCTTCCTTTTCACCCCGGCGCATGGCCAGTATGCGATGAGAGGGGGCGGTCTTCAGTGGTTCTGTCCAATCGTGGTAATCCTTGTATTTTAACGCGGCTTCCTCCTTGCCGGGTACGACCCGTGCCGCGAACAATCCTTTTTCAAGGAACACCTGCCGCGTCTGCGCCCGGATAGCGGCATCTTCGGCAATGGTTTCAGCAATAATATCACGTGCGCCCGCCAATGCGTCTTCGACATCGTTCACATCCTTTGCCGGATCCACGTAGATTTGCGCAGCTTCACGGACGTTTGTGCCGTCTTGCAGCAACACCAGTTGCGCCAGAGGTTCCAATCCCCGGTCGCGTGCCACGCTTGCCCGGGTTTTACGTTTAGGCCGGTATGGGAGGTAGGCGTCTTCCAATGTCGCCATCGTTTCGTCATTACGCACTGTTTCTTCCAGTCCTGGTGTAAGCTTCCCCTGATCGAGGAGTGATTTGAGGATGGTTTCGCGCCGTTTATCCAGTTCGTTTAGCTGATGGTTCCTATCCCGGATTTGGGTGAGTTGTACTTCGTCTAAGCTGCCCGTCACCTCCTTACGGTAGCGGGCGATGAATGGAATCGTAGCTCCCTCATCGAGGAGCGAAATGGCTGTGCTTACCTGCTTTGTGGACAACGCAAGCTCCTGGCCAATACGGATGTAATGGTTCATATTCCCTTAGGGGTTCTTTTCTTCACTAACCGGTTGTTGTGGGGTTTCCGGTGTGGATGATGGGTCATTGTTGCCGGTGTCCGTGTCGGTATCCCCGCCCGCTTGGTTATCATGGTAATAGGGGCCTTCGCTGCCATAATAGTCGGGCTCGCGACTGGGTTCGGGGTTGTGTTGGTATGTACCCGCTGGTGCGGTCTGGTTATTCTCCTTTAGTTTTTTAGGCTCATGGTCTTCGACAATAGCGTCTTTTACGTCCAGGTCTTTTTCAAAATTATTGATCTGGTCACTGATGTCGCGCTTGATGGTTTCCGATGCGTCCTTAAATTCACGGATGCCGCGCCCAAGTCCCCGTGCCAGTTCCGGAAGCTTTTTGCCGCCGAATAACAACAGGGCCACGAACACGATGAGCATCATTTCGCTCGTCCCGATATTTAAGAATGCCATTACTGTACTCAACATAACTATTGCTCAATTTTCTACCTGCTAAGGTAGGGGTAAATTTTTTCATATCCATGGGTCGCTTTATTTTTCCCCATATAATTGGTTAAATAGCCATTTAAACGTGCCGTGTGGCTGTGCACGGAACGTAATTTCGGGGCCGAAGGCATAAAGCCTGCCTTTGCCGATAGGTGCGTAAAAAGCAACCACGCCGTTCCTGAGGTAATCTGCACCCCATACCCATCCGCTCCGCAACGGGTTTTCATCGCCGTACCAGGCGAGCTTTTTCACGGTAGGTCCGTTGGTATCGGTGAGTTTGAATACCGGACTGTTGCTCGACATCACGTCCACGTTTGCCGGCATACCCCATCCTGCGGGGTCGGTGGTATCGGCCATTACACGGTGGACACTGCCCGGTGCATAGAATTGTGTGCCCGATAGCGGGCGTTCCGCGCCACTGGAATCCACTTCGATCAACGCGTTTTTTACCGGTAGCCCCAGGTGGTATGCCAACGCGGTACTGCTCCCTACGGTGAATAATGTACCACCCGCTTCGGCAAATTTTTGCAACTGCGGAATGGAATTGGCTGCCGTGATGCTTCCCAGCATGTGGTGGTATGCTGCCGGAGTATTGTCCCTATCGGGCGTGTTTCCGCGGCGATTGGGCTCGTTGTTGCCGACTGGCGGTATTCCGTTGCCGATGAACAGGATGATGTCGTAATTGTCGATCAGGTCGCCTTTGTCGATATCCTGCGGATACACAACCGTAAAATCATCGAAGTGATATTGTTCGAGCAGCCAGCGCACCCATCCGGATGGCATGGACCCCCCGTAGTAATCAAACAGGGCAATACGCCGGGGCTTGATGGTATGCACGTCGTTAGGTGCGGTGTTTACGGCAACGGGCATCAAGCCAAGTGAATCGATTGCCGATTGCAGGAGGACCGCGTTTTCCGCTGGAATAAAAAACGAACCCGCGGGCAGGCCTGCCTCCATTTGGTTTGTGCGAGACACAGCGGCGCCGGCGGCGAGCAATTTATTGACAGCTATAAATGCGTTGTTTATGCGGGCATCCAACAGGTAACCTGTAGACGAAGCGGGCACAGGCTGCGTTGGCGGTATCTGCAATTCGCCGTACGGAATGGTGCGAAAAGGTCCGTCAAATGCATCCAATATCCGGTCGAACGAGATACCGAACTGATAGGCCAGGGTCCAGCCGGCAGCGTCATACGGTCTTACGGGCGGGCCTCCCGGGTACTGGAAATCATTGGGGTGGTCTTGTGGTTCAAACATATCCAGTACATGGGGACGGAATGCCTGGCTGGTTTTCACGACGAACGATCCTTCGGGATAGGTTTTACCGTCCACAACAAAATCGGCCGTGGCTTGATGGATCTGTATGCCGGATTTAATCAGGGCATTGATAAAATGCACCGCCCGCGGAAAGTCGACCTGATTGGACGGGATGATAAAACCCCGGGGATCCCGTCGCGCAGGGTCTTCGAATACTTTTTCGTAGTAACTGGTCGGAATGTTGCGGCGGCTCGTCTGCTCGGGGGATGGGGCCTCCGCCTGTGCGGCTGCATAGTCCGCTTCTATCTGATGGACGGCCTCCGGCTTCAGGGTCCAATGGTCGGTATTGCCGTACGCAATAGCGTTGCGCCCCATTTTATAGCGATTGTATAGCAACTCGTCGCCATATCGGCTGGCATAATCCAATATGGCGTAGTTAAGCGATACCGAATAGGCAATGGCATCCGCAAAGTGCCACGGACGGGGGGTGACAGGGTAGGGGGTAGCATTGTTCGGAATCAACCGTTCGGGGACCAGGGGAATATCCATTGGTGTGGGGTCGCCCACAATCTCCGTAAGAATACCGATGCTGTTATGGTAATAAGGCGTTGTACGCAATCCGCCGTTCCACCACGTTGAAAATACCGAACCGCTGAGCCGGGTATAGCCAGGCTTGTCTTCTGCGTTGAGCCGGTTAATCATGGCGGCAGCAACGCCGTCTATACCGGTAATGAGCATCGGGTCGATGACGTAGTTGAACGGATCGCGGTATGGGGGACCGGCAACGATACTTCCCGGAGGGCCCGATTGGTGGTGGTTATAGATGATCTGGGGCATCCACTCGATGTATTGCAACCTGGACATGGTGATGGTTTCCATCAGGTTATTCATGTAGAAGTCGCGGTTATTGTCGTGCCCAACGTATTTGTGGTATAATGTAGGGATGCTTTTATTGCGTTTCAGCGTATCGGTCTGTTGCATGTACCAGTTGGAAACCAGCTCCTGCCCATCGGGGTTGCAATTGAAAAGTAGGATAATGACATCGTCGAGAATCCGGAGGTTTTCAGCATCGTTCCGGCTGGCCAGTTGGTAGCAGGTTTCCATCAACTGGTGGGTAGCCACCGTCTCGGTAGCATGCAGTCCACCATCTATCCATACCACGGGTTTCCCGAGCATGGCGAGTTCCTTCGCGGCATCAGTATCGAGTGCTGCATGGGCAAGCTTTTGCGAAATTTCCTTATACGTCGTTAATTTCGATAGGTTCTCGGGTGAGGAAATGATGATCAGGTGTTGATCACGACCTTCCGATGTCTTACCCGCAACCTCCATTTTTACCCGGTCTGAGGCCGCTGCGACCTTTTTGAAATACGCTTCGGATTGGGTGTAGTTAGCGAGTTTGTAGTCTTCTCCGATTTCGAACCCGAAATGTTCCTTAGGTGAAGGGATTTGCTGGGCTATTGCCTGTGTTGCCACGAATAGGGCAAGCAGCAGTGGTAATGTCTGACGTATGCGCATAACACAAACTTATAAAAAAAAGTGAGTGTATGGTGGATGTATCCAAATCGATACGGACAATTTTCAGGCAACAATGTCGTACCTTTGGCGGTTCAAAAATCAAATGTACAATGGTGCACCAACTGAAACGATACAAACCCTATTATCTCAGCACGTTGACGTTGGCAGGGCCGGTGATGATTTCGCAGTTGGGCCATATGCTGGTCCAGGTGGCCGACAGCATTGTAGTGGGCCATTTCGCCGGCACGATTCCGCTGGCGGCCGTTTCATTGGTGCATGGCATATTCATGATAGTGATGGTTATCGGCCTTGGTATTGCGTATGGGTTGACGCCGCTGATTGCGCAGGAAAACGGGCGGAAAAACAATGTGGAATGTGGAACCTTGCTTTCCAATAGCTTGTGGATTAACCTGTGTACCGGCGTGGGTTTATTCTGTTTGGTGTATTTCGGGTCAATGGCGGCCATCGATCACCTCGATCAGGATCCTGCGGTAGTGCAGGAAGCCAAGCCCTACCTGTTTATCCTGAGCCTGTCTATTGTACCGTTAATGGTTTTCAGTGCATTTAAGCAATTTGCCGAAGGGTTGGGCTTTACGAAGCAAGCGATGCGTATCACTATCTGGGGAAACCTGCTCAATGTGGTACTGGCCATTATTTTTGTGCGGGGGATGTTTGGGCTGGAGCCGATGGGCGTGAGCGGGGTAGGATACGCCACGCTGATAGACCGCTGCCTGATGGCGGTTGTGATGGGTACCTATGTGTTCCGTTCGGTCAACTTTAAGACTTATCTGGAGCGATTCAGGTTGTTTTATATGGATGT
>Ga0079224_100001805_pt1 | contig 25200 bp, 26 predicted proteins | sample Stecom2015_FD_80414 | JGI IMG/M metagenome (GOLD analysis project Ga0079224, IMG submission 80414) | Agricultural soil microbial communities from Utah to study Nitrogen management - Steer compost 2015 | ecosystem: Environmental > Terrestrial > Soil > Agricultural land | place: USA: Utah... | reverse complement strand
CCGAGAGCCCCCTGACCAGGCGGTGCCGCTGCTGCTCCAGGTCCAGGTCGCCGTAGCCGCGCTTGGTGACGTTGTAGCCGTCCACCACCAGGTGCGCCCGCGGCAGCGCCAGGAGCTGGTCCAGCCGGACCGGGTCCTCCTCGGCCATGGCCCGCGCGGGTGGCCGGCCGTGGCCGCCCGGCCGCTGCGCTTGCTCCTCGTCGGCGACCAGATCAGCCGGGAGCACCGTGGCCGGGTCGAGCGCCAGCTCCCGGCGCAGGCCGCTGGCGGCCTGCGAGATCGTCTCCAGCAACAACCACAGCCGGGCGTCGTCGACCGTCCGGGCCTCCTTCGCCGCGGACCGCGCCGCGCCCACCGCCGCCTCGGTCTCCGCCAGCCGCCCGCGCAACCGCCGCAGCTCCGCCTCGTGGTCGGCGGTGGTCCGGGCGGCCCGGCCCCGCTCGGTGGCGAGCAGGGCGTTGGCTCGGCGCTCGCGGACCTCGGTCTCGCGCAGCGTGCGCACGGTGGCCCGGTACTCCTCGCGGAGCCCCTTCAACTCATCGCGTACCCGGGCCAGCTCGGCGCGCAGCTTCTCCGCCTCGACCCGGGCCACTTCCCGGTCGTACTCGGCCTGGGTGGCCCGCGCTTCCGCCTCCCGGATGCGGCCGGCCACCGAGGCGGCCTCAGCCTCCGCCCGTAGCGCGGCTTCGGCGCGCGCCACCTGCTCACGCCAGCCTGGCGGGCGGATCAGGTACGCCAGGGCGGCGACCTCCACCGGGTCAGCGGCGCCCGGAGTGGTCCCGGCGGCCACCGCCGCGGCCAGCTCGCCGGCGTCCTCCGCCACCCGGGCACCGATCCGCTGCCGGAACGTCGCATCACCGGCGAGTTGCGCGGCGATCGCGGCCGCACCGTAGCGGGCCCGCCGCTGTGGGGCGAACTTCGCCACCTTGCGCAGCGGAGGCGGCACCTCGTCGGGGGCCAGATCGGTCATCGCCGCGGCGGCGAGACCCACCACCCGGGTGCGCACCGGCTCGGGCAGCGTGGGCTCGCTGCCCGCCGGATCCCCGGCCGGGTCGGCGCGCGGATCACCGCCTGCACTGGTGGTTTTGCCCGCATTATCCGGTTCTGGCCAGGCCTGCTCGGGCGACCGCGCGGGCTGCGCGGCGCCACTCGGACCGGCCGGTTGGTCAGCGGGCATAGCTCCAGTCTTCCACTCATCTACCCGACGGCGCAGCCGGCGACCCGCCGGCGGGCGTGACGTCTACGCTGACCGCATGAGCCGCCTCACCACCGGGCTGCGTTCCTGGCTCGCCACCGTCACGTACCCGGTCTTCTACCGGATCCCGCATCGGGTCCGGATGCGGATCGTACGCGCGGTGGTCCCCACCTACACGGTCGGCTCGGTGGTGCTGGTCCGGGATGCCGGCGCCCATGCCGCCAACCCCGGTGGCCGGCTGCTGCTGCTGCGCCAGCCTCCGGGGCGGGCCTGGAGCCTGCCGGCCGGCCTGCTGCGCCGGGGGGAGCCGCCGGAGGTGGGGGCCGCGCGGGAACTGGCCGAGGAGAGCGGGATCGAGCTGCGCCCCGACCAGCTCCGCCCGGCGGTACCGAACGCTGTCGTGCACCACCACGGCCGGTGGGTGGACGTGGTCTTCGAGACCGAGGTCCCGGCGGAGACCACCGCGCTGCGGGTCGACGGCGCGGAGGTCCTGGAGGCGGCCTGGCACCGCCTCGCTGACCTGCCGCCGCTGACGCCGCCCACCGCCCGCCTGCTCGCCCGCTACGGGATCGGCCCGCTCGCCCAAGAGCCGGACCCGGCGTGAGCGACCTCTGCGCAGTCGTCCTAGCGGCCGGTGAAGGCACCCGGCTGCGGCCGCTCACCCTGGTGCGCCCCAAGGCCCTCTGCCCGGTCGGGAACGTACCGCTGCTGGACCGGGCCCTCGCTCACCTCGCCGACCTCGACCTGACCGGACCCGCCACGGTGGCGGCCAACGCGGCCTGGCTCGCCGACCAGGTGCGGGTCCACGCCCGTGACCGGGTACACCTCTCGGTGGAGCCCCGGCCGCTGGGCACCGCCGGCGGGGTGGCGAGGCTGCGGGAGTGGATCAGTGGCCGGGCGGTGCTGGTGGGCAACGCCGACGCGTACCTCGCCGGCGGGTCGCTCGCGGCGCTGCTGGCCGGCTGGGACGGCGCCACGGTCCGGCTGCTCGGGGCGCCGGCCACGCCCGGCACGGTCGGCACGTTCTCCGGCTACGGCTTCGCCGGTTTCTCCCTGCTGCCCTGGCGGTGGGTGCGGGACCTGCCCGCCGAGGGCGAGCTGGTACACGCGGTGTGGCGCCCGGCCGAGGCCGCGGGCCGCCTGGAGGTGGTGCCCTTCACCGGGTACTTCCGGGACACCGGGACGCCGGCCGGCTACCTGGCGGCGAACCTGCACGCGGCCGGGAGCGGCAACCTGATCGCGCCGGGTGCGACCGTGACCGGCCGGTGCCAGCGCGCGGTCGTGGGCGAGGGGGCGCGCGTGCACGGCGACCTGACCCGTGCCGTGGTCTGGCCCGGTGCCCAGGTCCGGCCCGGTGAGCGGCTCACCGACGCCGTCCGGATCGGCCCCTGACCGCCCGTGCGGCGGCGCGGGTCACAGGTGCCGGGACCACCAGTCGAGCACTGCCTCGAACCGGGCCACCCGGTGTCGGGGCCGGCCGGTGCGGGACAGTTCGTGCCCTTCGCCGGGGAAGAGCAGGAACTCCACCGGCGTCCCCCGGCGCTTCAGCGCGACGAACAGCCGCTGTGCCTGCTCCACCGGGCAGCGCCAGTCCTGTTCGGAGTGGATGATCAGCATCGGGATGGTGATCTGGTCGGCATAGGTCAGCGGGCTCTGCGCCGCCTGCCGGACCGGATCCGGCCCGAACAGGTCGTCCACGAACGTCCAGCCGATGTCGGAGGAGCCGAGGAAGCTGTCGACGGCGGTCAGCGCCCGCTCGCTGATCGCGGCCCGGAACCGGTGGCCGTGGTGGGCCGCCAGCCAGGTGGTCAGGTAACCACCGTAGGAACCGCCCATCACCCCGACCCGGTGCCGGTCCAGCCCCGGATCGGCCGCGAGCGCCGCATCCAGCAAGGCCATCACGTCGGTCGCGGAGACCTCGCCCACGTTGCCCACCACCGCTCGCCCGTGCGCTTCGCCGTACCCGGACGAGCCGCGGGGATTGCCCATCAGCACCGCGTACCCCGCCTCGGCGTACACCTGGGCCTCGTCGAAGAGGGTGTGGCCGTACTGGAAGAACGGCCCACCGTGGATCATCAGCAGGACCGGGTGCGGCCCGGCGCCGGCCGGCCGGATCAGCCAGCCCGGCACCGGGTGGCCGTCCGGCGCGGTGGCGCTGACCGGCACCATCGGCCGTACCTCGATCTCCCGACCGAACCGGTGGTTGAACCCGCTCAGCCGGCGCAGCTCCCCCTGCTCCACCACGGCCAGCTCGCCGGGCTGGGACGGGTCGGCGTAGGTCACCGCGGTGACCCCGCCCCGGGTGGTCGCGCCGATCACCTGCCGCTCCCCCGCCACCAGCACGGCGGGTTCACCCCCGTCGACGGGCACCCGCAGCAGCCGCACCGCGCCCCGACACTCGTCGGTGAAGAGCACCCCGTCGGGCAGCGCCTCGATCATGCCGTTGGGACGGGCCAGGTGGTAACGCTCCCGGTTGGTCAGCCGGGTCGCCGCCGCGGACCCGTCCACCGGCACCACCCATAGCCCCACGGTGCGGCACGTGCCGGCCCGGTCGTTCTCCGAGAGCTGGGAGGCGACAAAGTAGACCCGCCGGCCGTCCGGGGCGAACCGCGGCTGGGCCGCGGCGAGGCCGCCGGCGGTCAGCGCCCGCAGCCCGGACCCGTCCGGCCGGCACACCCAGACGTCGCAGCGCAGGTCGTCCCCGGCGGTCTTGTGCCGGGCCGCCGCGAAGGTGAGCAGCTCACCGTCCGGGCTCCAGTCCACGCCGGTGTGGTCGGCGTCGCCGTCGGTGACGCGCACCGGATCCCCGCCGGCGAGGTCAACCGTCCACACGTGACTGGGCCGGTCGATGACGAACCCGAGGTCATCCACCCGGTAGCGAAGGGTGGTGATCCGGCGGGGCGGCTCGGCCGCCGCCGGCACCTGGCCGTCCGAGCCGTACCGGCCCGGCTCGGGCACCCGTGCCAGGTACGCCAGCCGGGTGGCGTCCGGACTCCACACCGGCTCCGACACGCCCAGCGGGTGGTCGGTGAGCCGGCGCGGCTCGCCCCCGCCCACCGGCAGCAGCCACAGCTGCGGCGGGCCGACCGCGCCGGTCGCGGCGTCCCGCTCGGCCCGCGTGAACGCCACCCACTCGCCGTCCGGCGACCAGACCGGCTCGCTGTCGCGCCAGCCGTACGTGAGCCGCCGCACGGGCACCGAGCCGTCCGTGTGCGCCAGCCACAGCTGGGCGGCGTACTCGTCGGCCGCCAGGTCGGGTTGCTGGACGGAGACCACGACCCGCCGGCCGTCCGGGCTCAGGGTGGGCCGGCCCGGGACGCGGAGGGCGGCTATTTCAGTGGGCTTCATGAATGGATATGCTACTGGGCGCCTCCCTACCGGTCGGTACAGTGACGTACGTATCGTGTGGACATGCCGAGACCTGGGGAGTCGGGCCGCGCTCAGCCGCGGCCGTACGAGCAGGAGTGGATCGACCGGGGCAGCGACCACCTGGGGCTGCGCTGGTACCCGGCCACGAGCGCGGCGGCGCCGATGGTGGTGCTGTGGCCGGCGATGGGAGTGCCGGCCGGCTACTACCGGCCCTTCCTCACCGGGCTGCTGCGGGCCGGGCTCGCGGTGGCAGCGGTGGACCTGCGCGGGACCGGTGACAGCACCCCGCGCGCGTCCCGCGCCTCCCGGTACGGGTACGCGGAGCTGACCGACGACGTGGGCGCGGTGCTGGAGCACCTGAAACCGCGGCGGGACGGCCGGCGGGTGGTGCTGCTCGGGCACTCGCTCGGCGGCCAGGTGTGCCTGCTGCATGCGGCCCGCACCGGCGGCGCGGACGTGGACGGTCTGGCACTGGTCGCGGTCGGCCTGCCGTACTGGCGCCGCTACCAGGGCCTGCGGCGGCTGCTGGTGTGGCCGTTCACGCAGGCCATCGGCGCCACCTCCGCCCTGCTAGGGTACTGGCCGGGGTGGGGCTTCGGCGGCCGGCAGGCCCGCGGGGTGGTCCGTGACTGGGCGTACACCGCCCGCACCGGCCGGCTGCCCGCCGTGCCCGGAGTGGACCCCGCCGAGGCCGTCGCCGCCCTCTCACTGCCGGTGCTCGCGGTGAGCCTGGCCCGCGACACGCACACCCCGGCATCTACTGTGGATTATCTAGTGACCGGCCTGACCGGGGCCCGGGTGCGGCGCGCGCACCTGGACGGCGACGCCGACCACTTCACCTGGGCCCGCTCCGAGTCCGGCCCGGTGGTGGCAGCGGTCACCGCCTTCGCCGCTGGGCTCGCGGATTGACCGCCCATCGCGCGACGCCACCGCCCGGGGCGCAGCCCGCCGGGTCGGGGTCACCAGCGGCCGCCACCACCACCCCCGCCACCGCCGCCGGCACCCCCGGAGAAGCCGGAGCCGCCGCTGCTGGAGGAGGTCTGCCGCATGGTGCCGCCCACGTGAGTGCCGAGCCCGGACACCGCGGCGGTGACCCGGCCGAAGTCCCACTGCCCGGTCCCGACGTACCAGCTCCCCGTGGCCGCGCTCGCCGGCATGCCGATCCGCTCGAACGCCGCCACCCATTGGTGGACGCACCCGAACGCCATCGCATAGGGCAGGTACTCGGCGAAGATCCGCTCCCGTTCGGCGAACGCCATCCGGTCGGCCTCCGCGGTGCGGATGAACTCCCGGAACCCCCGGGCCCGGCGGTACATGGACGACCCGGCCGGGGTCCGGTACGGCGCGAACCAGCTGAGCGCCAGCAGGATCAAGCCCACCACCGGTATCGGCGCCACCACCAGGCCGTAGCTCCAGTCCCGTTCAAACATCAGCACGATCCCGGCTATCCCGAGAGCCAGCACCGCCAGCGACAGCACGGTGAAGATCGCGCGGACCGCCTGCGGGCTTCGCCGGTAGTAGCCGCGCCGCACCACGTCGCGGTACAGCTCCTTGATGACCGCGCGGTAGTGCTGGTGGAAGTTGCCCTGGCCGAGTGTCGAGACCTTCACCGAGCGCCGGGACGGTGGTCCCGACTTGGTCAGCCAACTCACCCGGCGTGCCCGGGCCGACCCCGGCTGCCCGGCCGGCGCGGGTCGCCCCGCCTTCCCGAACAGCCCCCGCAGCACCTCCAGCTCGTAGGGTCGCAATCCGTCATCGGGCGCGTCCAGGCGGTGCAGGACCCAGTCCGGCTTAGCGAACAGCCCCTTCCCGGTGCGCCCCTTCTCTTCAATCCGCAGGTGCCCGCGTACCGCCAGGTCCACCAGGGTCGCGGAGAGGCTCACCTCGTCCGCCTTCTCGGTCAGGAGGGTACGGAGCTCGGCCGGGCGCAGCCCGTCCGGCGGGCGGTACTCCACACCGCCGGGTAACTGGCCGTGGTCGCCGCGGGGCGGTGCATCCCTTCCCCGCAGGCCCAGCGCCACCGCTCCGGCGAGGCCCACCAGCAGCACCGCCGCGGATGCGCCCCCGCGGACCGGATCCACCTGGAAGACCCGCAACACGGGGTTGGTGGGCTCCAGCTCCGGCGGGGGTACGTCCACCATCCCGGGCGGAATCGCCACCACCACGTCCAGTTGACTCCCCGGTGACAGGGTGTCGGCGGTGAATCGGGCGGTGTCACCGTCCCGGGTCGCCTCGGCGCACGGGTCGGTGGCGCCGGTGGGTCCGGCGTAGCAGGTCACGTCGGTGATCTCCGGCGCGCGCACGGTGGCGGAGGCGCGTTCGATCGGTACCTCCCACCGGTCGCCGGTGACGTTCCAGAACAGCTCGTCATGGGAGTCGAACCGGTTCAGCGCGCCCCGCACCCGGTAGGAGATCTGGTACTCGCGCGGGCCGGTGATCAGCGTGCCCTCACGCCCGATCCGCCAGACCAGGAAGTCACCCGAGCGCTCGGTGTGCAGGTCGGACGGGGTGTCCGGGCCGGCGCTGATGCGTACCTCGTCGAACCGGTACCGCCGGGCCTTGCCGTCACCGACCGGTACCCGGAACGGGATCTCCCGGTAGATACCGTGGCTGGGCACGTGGAAATCCACTTCGATGGACTCGGTGACCCGCAGGCTGCCGTCGGCGACCACCTCGATGTCGGCGTGGAACGACCGGATCTCCCAGGTGCCGATCTGTGCCGCGTGGGCGGGGGCGGCCGCCGGAGCGACCAACAGCGGCGCAACCACCAGCGCCCCGGCGAGCGCCAGCGCCGCGCCGCCCACCAGCCGGGCCAGGGCGCCCCGCCCCGGCCGGCGGGTCGCGTCCGGCGGGCTGGCCTCAACCGGGCGTAAGTCTTCGGAGGTGCTCAGATCCGGGGGGGTCACGACAGCTCCGCCCGGGGGGCACGCCGCGCCTCAGCGTCGGCCTTGAAGAACTCGGCCGGGTGGAAGCCGAGCGCTCCGGCGATCAGCGTGGTCGGGAACTGCTGCTGGGCGTTGTTGAACTGCTCCACAGATCCGTTGTAGTACCTGCGTGCAAAGCTGATGTCTTCCTCCAGCCGGGACAGCTCCTCCTGCAGGTGCCGGAAGTTCTCACTGGCGCGTAGCGCCGGGTAGGCCTCCGCCACCGCCCACAGGCGGCCCAGGGCGCGCTCCAGGTCGTCGTCGGCGCGCCCGGAGGCGGCCGGTCCCCGCGCGGCGACCAGCGCCGCCCTGGCCGCCGTGACCGACTCCAGCACCTCCCGTTCGTACGCGCTGGCGGCGCGGACGGTCTCGACCAGGTTCGGCACCAGCTCCGCGCGCCGGACCAGCTGCACATCAATGCCGGACCAGGCGGTGGCGACCTTGTTGCGCAGCCGGACCAGGCGGTTGTAGGTGACCGCGACCGCCACCGCGAGCAGCACGATCAACAGGGCCAAGGCCCCGAGGAGGACCACCACGGCGACGCCTCCGCTCACGCAGACCGGGCGGCGCCGGCGGTCGCCAGCCAGCGCTCCAGCACGGCGGCGGCGGCGCCGGAGTCGATCGCCTCGGCGGCTCGCTCCACCCCTACCCGCAGCACCTTGTGCAGGTCCGGGTCCAGCTCGCCGGTGGTGGCGGCGGTGTGGGCGGCGAACGCGGCCGCGGCGTTGACCAGCACCGCGTCCCGGACCGGGCCGGGCTCACCGGCGAGCAGCCGGCGGGTCACCTCGGCGTTGGTGGGCGGGTCACCGCCGCGGAGCGCACCCGGGGCGGACCGGGCGATGCCCAGCTCGGCCGCGTCCACCACGGTCTCGCGCACGCTCCCGCCGACCGCGGCCCAGATCCGGGTACGCGCGGCGGTGGTCAGCTCGTCCAAGCCGTCCTCGCCGCACATCACCAGCGCGGTCTGCCCCCGGTCGGCGAAGACCTGCGCCATCACCGGCGCCAGCCGCGGGTCGGCGCAGCCGATCGCGGAGGCCGCCGGCTGCGCCGGGTTGGCCAGCGGGCCGAGGATGTTGAACGCGGTCGGTACGCCGAGTTCCCGGCGGGGGACGGCGGCGTGGCGCATACCGGGGTGGAAACGGGGAGCGAAGCAGAACCCGATCCCGGCCTCGGTGACGCACCGGGCGACCTCCTCGGGCCCCAGGTCGAGCGGGACACCGAGCTGCTCCAGCAGGTCGGCCGCGCCGCACGCGGAGGACGCGGCCCGGTTGCCGTGTTTGGCGACCGGCACCCCGGCGCCGGCCACCACCAGCGCCGCCATGGTGGAGATGTTGACCGTGTGTGCCCGGTCGCCGCCGGTGCCGACCACGTCCACCGCGGTGGCGCGTACCGGTTCGGGCAGCTCGACCCGGGTGGCGTGCGCCAGCATCGCGGTGACCAGGCCCAGGACCTCCGCCGGAGTCTCACCCTTGGCGCGCAGGGCGGTGACGAACCCGGCGATCTGGACCGGGGTGGCGTCGCCGCTCATGATCTGGCCCATCGCCCACGCGGTCCGCTCGGCGCTGAGCTCCTCGCCGCGCAACAGGGCGGCGAGCAGGTCGGGCCAGGTGGATCCGGCGCCGGCGGTGGGAGCGCTTCCGGATGTGGGGGCGGGTCCGGTGGTGGTCGATCCGGCCATAGGGGCCTCCAAGGGGAGAGCTAGGACGCGGCGGCGATGGCGCGCTGGTGCAGCAGGGCCGCGACGGTCTGGCCCGTGGTGACCGGGTCGGGCGGGTGGATCAGGGTGGCGTCCGCCCGGGCGTACGCCGCGAGCCACCGGTCGGCGGCGCGGGCGATCACGATGCAGATCGGCGGGACCTGATCCAGCTCGTCGCGCAGCTGCCGGGCGACACCGATGCCGCCGGCCGGCTGCGCCTCCCCGTCGAGCAGCAGCAGGTCGATCTCGTAGGTCTCGACCAGGTCGATGCACTCCCGGTAGGTCGCGGCCTCGACGAACTGCACGGTCAGGTCGGCGGCCGGCCGGGTCCCGACCGCCAGCCGCATCCGCTCCCGGACCTCGGGCTTGTCACTGTAGATCAGCACCGTGTGGGTCACGGGTGACATCCTATGCCAGTCCCGGCGGGGCCTGGTCCGGGCGCACGGCCGGTGCCGGGCCCGGGGTGCCGGCCGCACCGGTGCCGCGCGCCGACCCGGCCGGACCGGCCGGACCGGCCGACCCTCCGGGTTCCGCCGATCCCGCCGATTCGGCGGCCCGCGCCGCGGCTGCCTCGGCGCGGTCCAGTTCCCGGTCGATCCGGCGCGCCTCCCGTTCGGAGGCCCGGATCCACTGCGCCACCAGCACGGTCAACACCGTCACGGTGATCAGCTCTCCGGAGGCCCAGAGGATGCCGCCGGCGAGCCGCTGATCAGCGAATGGATCGGACCAGGCGGGCGCCCAGGTGAGGTACCAGTCGCCACCTACCAGGGTCTCGCTCTGCATGATCGTGAGCCCCAGCACGGTGTGGAACGGCACCATCACGATCAGCAGGAGCACCCGACCAGCGTGCGGCCAGCGACCGGGTAGCGGGTCCAGCCCCACCAGCGGGGCGAAGAACAGCAGCCCGCTGACGACGAAGTGCAGGTGCACCCACTCGTGGACCAGCTCGTTCTCCAGGCTCAGCTGGTAGAGGTCGGTGAAGTAGAGCACGAACGGGCTGGCCACGATGATCCCGAAGGCCACCAGCGGCAGGGTGAAGAACCGCACCGGTGGCGAGTGCACCACCGCCAGCAGGACCCGCCGCGGCCGCTTCGGCAAGGTCCGCAGGGCCAGGGTGACCGGCGCGCCCAGTGCCAGGAAGATCGGCGAGACCATCGACAGCACCATGTGCTGGGTCATGTGCGCCGAGAGCAACGCCTTCTCGTACGCGGCGAGGCCGCTGAGGACGACCAGCGCGATCGAGCCGAGCCCGGGCAGCAGGAACGACACGGTCCGGGTCAGCGGCCACCGGTCGCCCCGGGCGCGCAGTCTCACCACCCCGAACAGGTACAGGGCGGCGGCGAGCACGATCGGGATCGTGAGCCAGTGGACCAGGTCTGCCTCGGTCACCAGACTGGTCGGGCTCAGCGGTGGCGGGGCCAGTGGCGCTCCCGGTCCCCCGTGCGCGAGCGTGTCCACGTCCACCCCCGCAGGTTAGGCCACGCGCCTGAGCTGGGCGCCAGTGGCCACCCCGGCGTTCGGCGGTATGACGGAGACGCAATAATGTCGGACGTGACCGCGGTCCCGATCTCCGCCAGCCAGCAGGTTCATTCGCTGAACCGCCCGAACATCACCAGCGTGGGCGTCATCGTCTGGCTCGCCAGCGAGCTGATGTTCTTCGCCGGGTTGTTCGCCATGTTCTTCTCTACCCGGGCGGCCGCGCCCGAGCTGTGGGCCGACCGGCGGCCCATGCTCGACGTGTGGTACGCACTGCCGTTCACGTTGGTGCTGTTGCTCTCCTCGGTCACCTGCCAGATCGGGGTGTTCCGGGCCGAGCGCGGCGACGTCCACGGGCTTCGCCGATGGTTCGCCATCACGGTGGTGATGGGCCTGTTCTTCGTCATGGGGCAGGTCTTCGAGTACGGCAGCCTGATCCGTGATGGTCTGCGGATCGACACCGACGGGTTCGGGTCGATGTTCTACCTCACCACCGGGTTCCACCTGCTGCACGTGATCGGCGGCCTGGTCGCGTTCGTCATTTACATGATCCGGACCACCATGGGGCGGTTCACGCCCGCGCAGGCCACTTCTGGCATCGTCGTGTCCTACTACTGGCACTTCGTGGACGCGGTCTGGGTCGCGCTGTTCGCCATGATCTACTTGCTTCCGGTCCCGGTGGTCTCATGACTGCGGGGCGCCGTGTCACACCGAGCGGCGCTAGGCCGTCTTGTAAGGGGACGCGTGCGCGGCAGCGGGCGCGTTCGTGGGGCACGTCCGGGGTACCGGAGGGGTCCGGCGGTCCCGGCACGCGTGGGTGGGGCCGTCGGTTCGGTCCAGAAAGGTAGGGCGATGACATCCGAGACACCACGCCGGCGTCCGCGACGGTCCCGGGCACGGCGGCGCCTCGGCGGAGTCGTACGGCTGGCCGGGGCGCTCATGCTCGCCGGTGTCCTCTACACCGTATTCGCTCCCGGCCTGGCCGCCCAGGATGAGCCGCTCTCCAACGACGCCCAGCAGGGTCGGGCGATCTACGAGCAGAGCTGCATCAGCTGCCACGGCAACAACGGTCAGGGCGTGCCCGGTCGCGGGCCCAGCCTGATCGGGGTGGGCGAGGCCGCGGTGGAGTTCCAGGTGAGCACCGGGCGGATGCCGCTGGCCCGGCAGGGGGCGCAGGCGGAGCCCAAGCCACCGGTGTGGCGGGGCGAGGAGCTGGAGCGCAACGTCCGGTACCTCTCGGCCTACATCGACGCGCTGGGCGGCGGGCCTCGCATGCCGGCCGGCACCGACCTGGGTGCGAACGGCGACCCCGCCGTCGGCGGTGAGCTGTACCGGATCAACTGCTCCTCCTGCCACGGGTACTCCGGCGGCGGCGGGGCGCTCTCGGCCGGCGCCTTCGCCCCGGGGCTGCTGGACGCCACCGACCGCCAGATCTGGGCCGCCATGCTGAGCGGGCCGCAGAACATGCCGGTCTTCGGCGACAACCAGCTCACCCCGCAGGAGAAGGCCGACATCATCGCGTTCATCAACACGTTGAGCGAGGACGGCGACCCGGGCGGTGTGTTCAACCTGGGTCGGTTCGGCCCGAGCACCGAAGGCTTGGCGATCTTCCTCGTGGGCATCGTCGGCATCGTCATCGCCACGCTCTGGATCGCGGGGAAGTCATGACGACACACCAGCAACCGGTAGGGCACCGCGACGCGGTGGCGCGGCTGGCCCGAGTGGAGGTGACAGCGTGAGTGCACCCACCCAACGGGCGGAGACGGACCTGACGCGCGCCGGTGAGACCGGAGTGGACCTGTCCGATCCCCGCCTGACGCGATTCGACCTGGTGCGGGAAGGCGCCCGCCGGAACGGGATCGAGATCGTCCTCTACGAACCGCGGTTCCCCGTGCCGGGCAGCCGGGTGGAGCGCCGCCTGGAACGGGTCGTGGCGCTGCTGTTCCTCATCGCCGGTGCGGCCGGCCTGGGCTTCGTGATCGCCTACATCTGGTGGCCGTGGGAGTACGAGTTCGGCCCGGACAGCCTCAGCAAGTTCTACACCCCGGTGCTCGGTGTGACGCTCGGGGTGTCGCTGTTCGCGGTCGCGCTGGCGCTCGTCGCCTGGGTCAAGAAGCTGCTACCGCACGAGATCGCGATCGAGGAGCGCCACGACGGGGCCTCCAGCGACGACGACCGCCAGCTCATGGAGGCGACCCTGGCCAACGCCGGGCAGGAGTCCGGTGTCAGCCGCCGGCCGCTGCTCAAGGGGGCGCTGGCGCTGGGCCTGGCGCCGGTCGGGCTGGCCGTCGCCGCCCCGCTGATCGGAGGGCTGATCCGCGACCCGCACCGACCGATGTACGACGAGGTGGGGGTCTCGCGGCAGTTCCACACCGGCTTCCACCCGGGGCTCAACGGCGGCCGGCCGGTGCGCCTGGTCCGGGAGGACGGCACCCCGATCCGGCCCGAGGACGTCAGCGTCTCCGGGCAGATCACGGTCTTCCCCGGCATCCCGGGCGGCACCACCAACGAGTTCGCTGACTCCCCCACCCTGCTCATCCACCTACGGCAGGCGGACGCCGACGAGTTGCGGGAGAACCTCTACGAGCTCAACCAGGGCAGCATGCTCGGCAACTTCGTCGCGTACTCCAAGGTCTGCACGCACGCCGGCTGCCCGCCGAGCCTGTACGAGCAGCAGACCAACCGGCTGCTCTGCCCGTGCCACCAGTCCCAGTTCCTCATCACTGACAACGCCCGCCCGGTGTTCGGCCCGGCCACCCGGTCGCTGGCGATGCTGCCACTGGACGTGGACGAGGAGGGCTACTTCGTCGCCGCGTCCGACTACAAGGTGCCGGTCGGACCGTCGTTCTGGGAGCGCTGACCTATGACCTCGATCGTCAAGCCGAGCCGGTTGAAGCGGCGTAAGCAGCAACTCAAGGAGATGCCGGCGGCGACCGGGCGCGGACTGGACGAGCGCCTGCAACTGGCCAGCCCGCCCGCGCGCAGTTTCCTCAACAAAGTCTTCCCGGACCACTGGTCGTTCCTACTCGGCGAGATCGCGCTGTGGTCGTTCGTGGTGCTGCTGCTCACCGGCACCTTCCTCACGCTGTTCTTTGAACCCTCCATGGACGAGGTCACCTATCAGGGCAGCTACACCGCGCTGCAGGACGTGGAGATGTCCGCGGCGTACGCCTCGACCCTGAACCTCTCCTTCGACGTGCGTGGTGGGTTGTTCATCCGGCAGATGCACCACTGGGCGGCGTTGTTGTTCATCGCCGCGATCGTGGTCCACATGCTGCGGATCTTCTTCACCGGCGCCTTCCGCAAGCCGCGTGAGCTCAACTGGATCATCGGGGTGGCGCTGTTCTGGCTGGCGTTCCTGCTCGGCTTCACCGGGTACTCGCTGCCGGACGACGCGCTCTCCGGCACCGGGTTGCGGATCGGGCACGCGATCATGCTGGCGGTGCCGGTGATCGGCACCTGGCTGGCGTACGCCCTGTTCGACGGGCCGTTCCCGGGCGAGCTGATCATCTCCCGGATCTACATCGTCCACGTCTTCATCCTGCCGCTGACCGTGCTCGGCTTGATCACGCTCCACTTGATCATCATGTTCAAGCAGAAGCACACCCAGTGGCCGGGCCCGGGCCGCACCAACCGCAACGTGGTGGGCGAGCGCTTCTTCCCCCGGTACGCGGCGAAGCAGGGTGCCTTCTTCTTCATCGTGTTCGGGGCGATCGCCCTGATGGGCGGGTTGTTCCAGATCAACCCGGTGTGGCTGTTCGGCCCGTACAAGGCGGCGGTGGTCTCGGTGGCGAGCCAGCCGGACTGGTACGTGCTGTTCCTGGAGGGCGCCACCCGGTTGTTCCCGGCCTGGGAGACCCGGTTCACGCTCTTCGGTGAGCACTACACCCTCCCCAACGCGTTCTGGCCGGCGGTGCTCTTCCCGGGGATCGTGGCCATCACGATGTTCGCCTACCCGTTCATCGAGGCCCGGCTGCGCAAGGACAAGGGCATCCACAACCTGCTGGAGCGCCCGCGGGACGTGCCTAAGCGCACCGCGTTCGGCGCCGCGGCGTTGACCTTCTACGTGATCCTTACCGTCTCCGGCGCCAATGACGTGGTGGCCAAGGTCTTCGACATCAGCCTCAACGCCATGACCTGGATCGGCCGGGTCGGGGTGATCCTGCTCCCGGCGGTGGTGTACCTCGCCACCTACCGCCTCTGCCTAGGTCTGCAGCAGCACGACCGGGAGGTGCTGGCGCACGGGATCGAGACCGGCATCATCCGCCGCCGGCCGGATGGCGGGTTCTACGAGGTGCACCAGCCGCTCGGGCCGACCGACGAGCGCGGCCGGGGCGGGCTGGAGTACACCGGCTGGACGGTCCCGAAGAAGATGAACCGGATCGGTGCGCTCGCACCCGCGGTCCGCGGATTCTTCGTCCCGCTCGAGAAGGCGGCTCCATCTTCGCCCGCGCCGACGCGGGCGGCGCTGGAGGAGCCGGGTCCCAACGGCGAACGCCCCTCCGTGGAAGAGGCGTCGTCCGACCAGAAGGAGTAACGCGGGTTTCGTCCGCACGGACCGTGGCGTAACTGTGGAAAGATCAGGGCCGTGCGTGGTGACCAGTTAAGTCAACGAGTCGGGACCACCGAGCGGGAGCAGGTCCTGGGGCTGCTCGGCAAGGCCTTGGAGGAGGGTTACCTCGGCCTCGACGAGTACGAGCAGCGGGTGGCGGTGGTGACGGCCGCGAAGACCGTCTACGACCTCACCCGCCAGGTGGCCGACCTTCCGCCGCGCCTGCGCTGGACTCCCCACTCGCGACCGGCCCCGGTGGGCGGGGTAGACCCCTCCGAGCCGGCCCGTATCACCGCGATCACCTCCCTGGTGCTGGGCCTGGTGTCGTTGCCGATGGCGTTCTGCATCGGCATCGGCGGCATCATCGGGGTCACCGCGGCGGCGCTGAGTGTGCCGGGTCTGCGCTCCGGGTCGCCACGGGAGCGAGGGAAGGCCACCGTAGGCCTGGTAACCGGCCTGCTCAGCGTTGCCTTGTCCGCGGTGGTCCTGATGGTGCTCATCCTGGGCTAGCCCGGCACAAGCCGCGCTAGCCCGTGCACGCATCCCTTCGCTAGCAGTTTCAGCTAGCAAATTTCAACCGGGCGCCCCTGCTGATGTTCTAGCCCCAGCAGGGGCGCCCGGCTGAGATTAAGCCGGTCAACCGGGGCGCCCTACGGAAGCAGAAACGTCAACCGGGGCGCCCTGCTAGGGCTAGAGCATCAAGAGGGGCGCCCTGCTGAAGCGAAACCCTCAAGAGGGGCGCCCTGCTGAAGCGAAACCCTCAACGGGGGCGCCCGGTTGGAGCGTTTGGCGTTAGTAGGGGCACCCTGCTAGGGCTAGAGCATCAAGAGGGGCGCCCTGTTGAGAGGGAGCAACAGGCCCTGTTGAGAGGGAGGGAGCAACAACCAGGCGCCCCGTTGCTCAACAGGGGCGCCCGGTTGAAGTAAGAGGGGCAGGGAGGGCTTACTGCGAGGCGGTACGGCGGGTGCCGGTGTAGTACTCGAACAGCATGCCGGCGCAGGCGGTGATAACCGCGACGATGCCGCCGGCGATCAGCCACCACATCCAGAACGCCACGCCGAGCCCGCCCAACGAGATCGCCAGCGCGAGCCCGACCGGAAAGTAGCTGCCCGGGCTGAAGAAGCCGACCTCGCCGGCCCCCTCAGCGATCTCTCCATCCAGCCGGTCCTCCGGCCGCGGCTCGATCCGGCGGGCCACCACCAGGAAGTAGAGCGCCACCATCAGGCTGAGCGTGGCCGACAGCAGCAGCGCGATCGAGCCGATCCACTCGATCTCGCCGAACCAGTCCCAGGTCCACCACGCGTACAGTCCGGCCAGCCCAAGCAGGAACACCGCGATCCCGCCGAAGATGCGCCACTCCGTCCTCATCGACTCGGCCCTCCCCTGTCCTCGCTCGTGGCCCTGGTCAGCCCTGGGCGAGCCGTTGCGTGAACGGCTCGGTGGTGATCGCGTACGGTTCCTGCCCGATCGACAGCAGCGCGTCGGCCTGGCTCAGCCCGTCCTCCAGCGCGGCGACGTAGGCGGCGTAATCCTGTGGACTGACCACGCGCATCTCGAAATTCATCATCGAGTGGTAGATGCCGCACAACTCGGCGCACCGGCCCACGTACGCGCCCTGGTTGCCCTCGGGGATGGTGATCTCGAACCGGGTCTGGAGCTGCGGCCCGGGGAAGACGTCCCGCTTGAAGAGCAGCTCGGGCACCCAGAAGGCGTGGATCACGTCATTGGAGTGCAGCAGGAACTGCACGGTCTGGCCGGTCGGCACCACCAGCACCGGGATCTCCTCGGTGGTGCCGGTGGTGCTGGCGACGGTCTCACCGTCGCGCTGGTAGCCGAACTGCCAGTTCCACTTGAACGCCGTCACCTCCACGGTGACGTCCGGGTCGGGTGAGAGGTAGTCGGCGTCGGTCTGCACGGTCACGGTGTAGTAGAAGAGGACCGCGATCACCAGGAACGGGGTGAGCGTGTACAGGACCTCCATCGGGAGGTTGAACCGGGTCTGGGCCGGCAGCTCGTCGCCCCGCTTGCGGTACCGGATGATGCACCAGAAGATCAGACCCCACACCAGGCCCCCGACCACCAGGGCGGTGATCACGGCACCGACCCACAGGTCGTACATCTGGGCGGACTGGTCGGAGATGCCGACCTCGGGCCAGCCGAACCCGCCGAACACCTCGCCTACGGTCCGCACGCAACCGCTCAGCACCGCCACCAGGGCGGCACCCATGGCACCCAACCCCAGCACGCGTCCGACGACCCGGCTCCGCGACCGGTTCGGCCTGTTCGCCCCCACCAGCTCGGCCTCCTTAGCGGCTGTTACCACGCAGGCAGCGTACCGGACCGGCATCGGCGCTCTGGTCATGGGTACGGTCGCAGCGTGGAGTTCTCACCCCCACGGCCGGCGCCTTCCGGCGGCGTTCCTCCGCCCGCGGCCGGCGCCCCGGCCCCGGTGTACTTCGACGCCGCCGCCGGCACGCCGCTGCACCCGGTTGCCCGGCAGGCGCTGCTGGCCGCGCTGGAGGACGGTTGGGCCGACCCTACCAAGATCTACACGGCCGGCCGGCGCGCCCGCCAGCTGCTCGACGCCGCCCGGGAGGCGGTCGCGTCGGTGCTGCGGGTACGCGCGGACGAGGTCTCCTTCACCGGCAGCGGTACGGCCGCCTGCCACGCCGCGGTGCTGGGCGCCCTCGCGGCGGGCCGGTCGGGTGATGTGTTTGTGCACTCGGCCATCGAGCACTCGGCGGTCCTGCACGCGGCCGCGCGGCACACCGCCGGCGGCGGCAGCGCGGTGTCGGTGCCCTGCGACCGGCTCGGCCGGGTGGACCTCGACGCCTGGCGGGCGGCGGTGGCGCGGCCCGGGGTGGCGCTCGCCGCGCTGATCAGCGCCAGCCACGAGGTGGGTACCCGGCAACCGGTGACCGACGCGGCGGCGGCGTGCGAGGCGGCCGGGGTGCCGCTCTTCGTCGACGCCGGCGCCTCGCTCGGGCGGGTACCGGTGCCCGACGGGTGGTCGCTGCTCGCCGGCTCCGCCCACAAGTGGGGCGGCCCGCCCGGGGTGGGGATCCTGGTGGTCCGGCGGGGGACCCGCTGGGAGGCGCCGTACCCGAGCGACCAGCGGGAAGCGGGCCGGGTGCCGGGCGCGCCCGCGCTGCCGGCGATCGTGGCGGCCGCGGCGGCGCTCCGCGCGAGCGCGGCCGAAGCCGAGGCGGAGGCGGCCCGGCTCTCGCCGCTGGTGGACCGGATCCGCGACACCGTGGCCGCGACCGTGCCGGACGTGGAGGTGGTCGGCGACCCGGTGGACCGCCTGCCCCATCTGGTGACCTTCTCCTGCCTCTACGTGGACGGCGAGGCGCTGCTGCACGCACTGGACCGGCGCGGCTTCGCGGTCTCCTCCGGCTCTTCGTGCACCTCCTCCACGCTGCGGCCGAGCCACGTACTGGAAGCGATGGGGGTGCTCTCCCACGGCAACGTGCGGATCTCGCTGTACCGCGACAGCACCGAGTCTCAGGTGGACCGGTTCCTGGCCGAGCTGCCGGGGGTGGTGGCCGAGCTGCGGGCGGAGGTGGGGATGTGAGTACCGTTCCGGCCGTCGTGCTGGACTGCCGGGGCCAGCGCTGTCCGCTGCCGGTGATCGCGCTGGCGAAGCGGCTGCCGGAGGTGCCGGTGGGTGGGGTGCTGCGGGTGCTCGCCGACGATCCGGCCGCGGCCAACGACATCCCCGCGTGGTGCCGGATGCGGGGAGAGGAGTTTCTCGGCTCCCCCGCACCGGCGGTGTACGACGTCCGCCGGCGCTGACCTTGGTCGGCCGAACTGGCCGCATGCCGCTAGTTCAAGTGGGCACCGACTCATAGCCGTTCAGCGGATGACACCCCTTCTACCCGCGGCCGAAAATGTGGGAGCGCTTCCATCGACGTTCTACTCTCGCCCGCTCCCTGAGGAGGAGAACCGACATGGAACTCGCCCACCGACCAGCCTGGCGGTGGCTGGTCGTGCCGTTAGCCGCCGTGATGACGGCGGCGTTCAGTTTCGCCGCTCCCGCCAGCGCGCAGAGCACCCTGCGCCAGGCGGCCGCCGACGACTTCCTGATCGGGGTCGCGGTCAGCAACAGCTGGTTGAACAACTCCACCTTCGCCAACCTGGCGGCGACGCACTTCAGCTCGGTCACGGCCGAGAACGAGATGAAGTGGGAGACGACCGAGCCGTCTCAGAACAGCTTCAACTTCAGCCCCGGCGACCAGATCGTCAACTTCGCCCGGCAGAACAACCAGCACGTCTACGGACACACGCTGGTCTGGCACAGCCAGGCGCCGGGCTGGGTGCAGGGTCTCAACGGCACCGCCATGGACGCCGCGATGCAGAACCACATCACCCGGCTCATGCAGCATTGGTCCGATGACATCCAGCGCTGGGACGTGGTGAACGAGGCCGTCAGCGACAACAACGGCCAGCTCCGCAACAGCTTCCTGCTGAACGCCATGGGTCCGCAGTTCATCGAGAACGCGCTGACTTACGCGCGGGCCGCGAATCCGAGCGCCACGCTGTGTCTCAACGACTACAGCATCGACGGGATCAACACGAAGAGCAACGCCTACTTCACCATGGTCCAGGACTTCATCCAGCGCGGTGTGCCGATCGACTGCATGGGCTTCCAGGCGCACCTGATCCTGGGCCAGGTCCCCGGCAACATGCTGCAGAACCTGCAGCGTTTCGCCTCGCTCGGCCTGGAGATCTGGGTGACCGAGCTGGACATCCGCATCCCGCGGCCGGTCAGCCAGCAGAACCTCCAGCAGCAGGCGAACGACTACCAGCAGGTGGTCCAGATCTGCCAGCAGGCCAACTGCGACGGTCTGACCATCTGGGGTCTGCACGACGCGCAGTCCTGGGTCGACAGCACCTTCCCCGAGTTCGACTCGCCGCTGCTGTGGGATGACAACTTCCAGCCCAAGCCGGCCTTCAACGCCGTGCTCAACCAGCTCGGCGGCGGCGGCGGCCCCGGGCCTACCCCGCCCGCGCCTCCGACCAACCTGACCGCCAACGCGGGCTCGAACTCGGTCTCCCTGTCCTGGAACGGCTCCAGCGGGGCCACCCAGTACCAGGTCCACCGGGCCCTCGGCGCCTCCGGCGGCAGCTTCTCCCAGATCGGCACCACCAGCGGCACGTCGTTCACGGACAACAACGTGTCGCCGAACACCACCTACCGCTACCGGGTCACCGCGTCGAACGCGAACGGCACCTCCGACCCGTCGAACACGGTCACGGTGACCACCAGCGGCAGCGGTGGTCCTACCACCCCGCCACCTGGTGGCGCCGACTGTGCGGTGACCTACGTGGCGAACGACTGGGGCGGTCACCCCGGCTTCACCGCCGACATCACCATTCGGAACACCGGGAACACGACGATCAACGGCTGGACGCTGACCTTCTCCTACCCGGCCGGCCAGACCATCGAGCCTCCCGGCTGGAACGGCACGGTATCGCAGAGCGGCTCCACCGTGACCGCGGTCAACGCCTCCTGGAACGGGACGATCCCGCCGAACGGCACCGCCAACGTCGGGTTCAACGGCACCGCCGCGTCGGTGGGTAACAACCCGCCGCCCACCTCCTTCAGCCTCAACGGCACTAGCTGCACCGTCAGCTGACGCCCGATGAGGTGAGTAGGGCGCCCGGCTCACCCCGGTGAGCGGGGCGCCCTACCGGCAAACGTGGTACCCACCCACACCAGGGGCGCCCTACCGCAAGCACCACCCGGTAGGGCGCCCCAAGCCTTTCCATGCGAGCCGCCGGTCGTGCGTACGAGCCGGGCCGCGCCCGCTCCGAGCGAGGAGGGACACGGCGCCCGGCTCACCCCGTCTCAGGCGGGCAGGTGCGCGCTGACCTCGGCCGCCGCGGTGTCGCCGTAGGACAGCGCGAACCGCTTGAGGAACGCGTCCGCCCGTACCTCGTACTCCTGCGTACCCACGGTCTCCAGCACCAGGGCCGCCATCAACGACCCGACCTGGGCGGACCGCTCCAAGCCGAGCCCCCAGGAGAGGGCAGCGAAGAACCCGGCCCGGAAGCCGTCCCCGACGCCGGTGGGGTCGGTGGACGAGTTGACGTCCCGCGCCGCCGATACCCGGATCGGCCCGGCGAGCTCCTTCCCGGAGATCTCCACTCCGTCCTTGCCCAGTGTGGTCACCTGCACCTGCACCTGCTCGCGGACCTGCGCCTCGGTCAGCCCGGTCTTGGAGAGCAGCAGCGAGCGCTCGTACTAATTGGTCACCAGATAGGTCGCGCCCTCGATCAACTGCCGGATGTCCTCCCCCGGCATCCGGGCCAGCTGCTGGGAGGGGTCAGAGGCGAACGGGTAGCCGCGCTCCCGGCACTCCCGCGCGTGCCGCAGCATCGCCTCGGGGTCGTTCGGACTGATCACCACCAGGTCCAACCCGCCGAGGCGCTCCGCCACCGGCGCCAGCTCGATGTTGCGCGCCTCGCTCATCGCGCCGGTGTAGAACGAGGCGATCTGGTTGAGGTCGTCGTCGGTGGTGCAGACGAACCGGGCGGTGTGGCCAACCTCGGAGACATACACCGAGTCGCAATCCACACCGTGCCGTTCCAGCCACGAACGGTAGTCGGCGAAGTCGGTGCCGACCGCGCCGACCAGCACCGGGTGCAGCCCTAGCTGGGCCATCCCGTAGGCGATGTTGGCGGCGATGCCACCCCGCCGGACCACCAGGTCGTCCACGAGGAAGGACAGAGAGACCTTGTGCAACTGGTCGGCGAGGAGCTGGTCGGCGAAGCGTCCGGGGAAGTGCATCAGGTGGTCGGTCGCGATAGAACCGGTCACGGCGACTCGGTGTACCACTTCGGCGAGCCTCCTAGGCGGGGGTTTTGGGGGCAACGCCAGCCTACCGGGCGGCGATGGAGCGTTACTGTGGCGACATGGGCCGACGATTTGTCCCGCACACCGCGGATGTGCGGATCGAGGCGTGGGGAGCCTCCCGGGAGGAGTGTGTGGCCGAAGCGGTCGCGGCCACAGTGGAGAGCTTCGCCGACGTCTCCGGCGCGGCGCCTGCCACCACCGAGGAGGTCCGGTTCGATGCCGGCACCGACGAGGACCTGCTGGTGGCGGTCCTGGACGAGGTGATCTACCGGTTGGACACCGCCGGCCAGCTACCGCTCACCACCGACGTGACCCCCGCCGACGGCGGCCTGGTGGTCCGGTTCACCATGGCCGACGTCGCGGCGGCCACCCCGGTGGGCGCCGCCCCGAAGGCGGTCTCCCTGCACGACCTGCGCTTCATCCGCGACCCCGCGGGCTGGTCCTGCACGGTCACGCTGGACGTGTGAGCCGGGCCGGTCAGCCCTTCACCACACCCAGCGGCACCAGCTTCGCCACCCGGCGACCCAGGCCACCTCGCTCGGCCGCGGTCACCACCTCGGTGATGTCTTTGTACGCGTCCGGCGCCTCCTCGGCCAACCCGCGCCAGGACGCCCCGCGTACCGCGATCCCCTGCCGCTCCAAGTCGCGGCGCAGGTCCTCCCCGCGCACCTTGCGGGCCGCCTGGTGCCGGCTGCGCACCCGACCGGCTCCGTGACAGGTGGAGGCGAAGGCCGGCGCCGCCGGCACCCCCACGAGCACGTACGAGGCGGTGCCCATGGAACCGGGCACCAGCACCGGCTGACCCACCGGTCGCAGGTCGTCCGGCAGGTCCGGGTGGCCCGGCGGCAGGGCCAGCGTGGCCCCCTTGCGGTGCACGCAGACCTGCCGGCCGTCGTGGTACTCCAGCTTGGCCAGGTTGTGCGAGACGTCGTAGACCAGGTCCAGGCCGGCGCCCACGGCGGCGAACGCCCGCCGGGCGGCTTCACCGAGCAGCTGGCGGTTGACCCGGGCGTAGTTGGCGGCGGCGGCCATCGCACCAAGGTACGCCCGGCCCGGCTTGGACTCCACCGGCGCGCACGCCAGCTGCCGGTCCGGCACGGTGATGCCGTACTCGGGCATCACCCGCTCCATCACCCGGACGTGGTCGGTGCAGATCTGGTGGCCCAGGCCGCGGGAGCCGGAGTGGATCATCACGCAGACCTGTCCTTCGCGCAGTCCGAACACCTCCGCGACCGCCGGGTCGTAGATCTCCGCGACCGCCTGCACCTCCAGGAAGTGGTTGCCGGAGCCGAGGCTGCCCACCTGCCCGAGCCCCCGTTCCACCGCCCGGGGGCCGACCTCGGCCGGGTCGGCGCCGGCCACCGCGCCGCGGTCCTCGCACCGCTCCAGGTCACGCGGTACGCCGTGCCCTTGCTCGACCGCGTACGCGGAACCGCCGGTGAGTACCTGGTCGAGCTGGCTTCGGCGCAGCGACCACACCGCGCCGCGCCCCATCCCCCGGGGGACCGTCCGGTCCAGGGCGTCCATCAGCTTCTCCATCTGCGGCGCCAGGTCGTCCCGGGAACGGTCGGCGGCGAGCAGCCGGACCCCGCAGGAGATGTCGAACCCCACGCCGCCGGGTGAGACCACGCCACCGTCGGCCACATCGGTGGCGGCCACGCCGCCGATCGGGAACCCGTACCCCCAGTGGATGTCGGGCATGGCGTACGACGCGGCCACGATGCCGGGCAGGGTCGCCACATTGGCCACCTGGGTGAGGGATCGGTCCTGCTGGATGTCGGGCAGCAGCGCGCGAGAGGCGAACACCACCCCGGGTACGCGCATCTGCCCGGTCCGCTCGATCCGGAACCGGTACGGGGTCTCCTCGATCAGCTCGACGGTCTGGTCGGCCACAGCGGGTTCGGTACTCACAGCAGGCTCAGTATCCCTGGTCGTCTCGTACGCGGTCGCTCGTCACCATCGAGTTACCCGGCAGGGCGTGCGGGTATGCCCGGTGCGGAGGGTGGCATGAAGGGCGACTGGGTGGAGATCGTGGTGGACACGGGGGCCGCACCGCTCACCTACGAGGTGACCGCGACGCGGGCCGGCCGGCGGGTGGAGATCACGATCCGCCGCGGGGTGGTGGAGGTCGCCGAGATCACCCGTGGCGGCAGTGTGGTGCGCACGGCGCGGTTCATGGCCAGCCGGGTCCTCGCGCTGGTGGAGCACCCGGCCCCCCGCCGCTCGGACGAGAGACCCACGCCGGTCACGAACCCGCGATGATCGGCATCTCGGGCTGTCTCGCTGCACGCCCTCCGTGGTCGTGTGACCGCGGGACAACCGCGCAGGCAGCGAAATCTGATAATATGATTTCATGACGGTGATGACCGCGACCGAGGTGGCGCGCAACTTCTCCTCGGTCCTCGATGCTGTGGCCCGCGGCGAGACGATCGTCATTACCCGGGGCGGACGGCGGGTGGCCGCGCTCACCGCGGCCCCAGCGGCCAACGGCGCCGCGGTGCGGGAGGCTCTGGCGCGCCACCGCCCCGACCCCGCCTGGGCGGATGAGATCGAAGCCGTCCGCGAGCTGCTGTACGTCGAGGAGCGGGGGTGAGTCGCCGGCTGATCCTCGACACCGGCATCCTCATCGCCGTCGAGCGCGGCACGCTCACCATCGACCGCGCCATCCGCGAAGACGACGACGTGGCGATCGCGGCGATCACCGTCGCCGAGCTCATGGTCGGGGTGGAGCTGGCCGACGAGCGTCACCGGCAGCGCCGGCAGGACCTCGTCGACGACCTGCTGTCAGCCATGCCGATGGAGCCCTACGGGCAGAACACCGCCCGGGCGCATGCCCGGTTACTCGCCCATGTCCGGCGGGCAGGTAAGCCGCGCGGTGCCCACGACCTCATCATCGCCGCCACCGCGGTGGCGACCGGCCGCAGCGTACTGACCTCGGACGCGGCCGCTGCCTGGACGGAACTACCGGAGGTCACGGCGGTCACGGTCACCTGACTCGGCCGGTGCCGACCGGCGGCGGTCAGTGGAAGCTGTCGCCGCAGGCGCAGGAGCCCTGCGCGTTCGGGTTGTCGATGGTGAAGCCCTGGGCGTCGATCCGGTCGGCGAAGTCGATGGTGGCGCCGGTGAGGT
>Ga0079224_100001804_pt1 | contig 25201 bp, 46 predicted proteins | sample Stecom2015_FD_80414 | JGI IMG/M metagenome (GOLD analysis project Ga0079224, IMG submission 80414) | Agricultural soil microbial communities from Utah to study Nitrogen management - Steer compost 2015 | ecosystem: Environmental > Terrestrial > Soil > Agricultural land | place: USA: Utah... | reverse complement strand
GCACTATCTTGTGTTGTTTCAACTTGTACGTTTTCCGGCTCAGTTACTGGTTCAGTTACTGTGATTATAGAAGTATCTGTTTTGCTTCCGTCCTTAGTCGTTACAGTGATTGTTGCTTCTCCTGCTGCAACTCCTGTTACTGTTCCATTACTTGATACTGTAGCGACTGCTTCATCAGAGCTTTTATATGATACTGATTTGTTTGTAGCAGTTGATGGTGCAACCGTACTATTTAATTTAGTTGTTGCATCTACATCAACGCTTGCAGTCTTAGGTGCGATTGTCACACCAGTAACTGGTATTTGTTTAGCTGTTACTGTTAATTCACATTTAGCTGTTTTGCCACCATCTTTAGTTGTAACCGTAATGTCAGCAGACCCAGGTTTAACTGCTGTTACTTTACCCTTATTATCAACTGTAGCTACTTCTGCATCAGATGATGCAAACGTAACTGTCTTATCTGTAGCAGTTGATGGTTCAACTGTTGCAACTAAATTGCCTGTAGCACCTTCCTCTAATGATAAAGTAGATTTATCTAACTTTACGCCAGTTACATTAACTACTGCTTTTTCAACAGTTAATTCACATTTAGCTGTTTTGCCACCATCTACAGTTGTTACTGTGATATCTGCACTACCTTCAGTTTTAGCAGTGATTTCACCTTTATTGTCTACTGTTGCAACTGCTTCATCGCTTGATGTGAACGTCACGCCTTTATTAGTAGCGTTACTTGGTTGCACAGTTGCTTGTATAGAACCTTTAGCACCTGGTTCAAGTGTTAAACTTTCTTTAGATAAAGTTACGCCTGTAACTGAAATTGGTTTTGTTTTGAATGATGGTACGTCTACTTTTTCTGACTCACCATTTTCATTTTCAAATGACACTTGGTAAGTGCCAGTAGGGTAATCAGTGTTAGCGTCTAATCCATCAATTGTTACTTTCGCTTTACCATTTTCTCCACGTTCTGCAGTATCTACCACGTCATCGCCTTTGTATACTTTTAATATGTCAGTCATTATATTTACTCCTTTATAATTTAATAATCTATAATTTGATAAGCTATAATTTGATAATTTAATGAGCGCCCCTATTCTGCAGTAATAGATACCGAATTAGCATCAGGATCCACCACTACATTTTGGGGTGTCTTAGGGAGTATCTGGTTCTTCATCTTCTGTACTTTTTCCAAATACTGCTTCCCAGATTGCATCTTTCATAACTGTAGCGCCTTTTTCATCGTGACCAAGTAACATTGTTTTTTCTTCTTCAAAGCCTTTAACCTCAGCTTGCATAAATTCTGCAGTAGTTGAGTCTGAACTAAATTCAACGCCATCTTCTTTAGTGTTGCCTTCAAGTTCTGGGAATGTGAATAACCCTTTAGGCAACCCAACATATTCACGTGAACCATCTTCCATAGTTTTAGCGAACATAACAGCTACGTATGGAGGCGTATCGTTACCAACTGATACAATACCATCTTCTGATTTTTCTAAGCCAAATAAAGCCACTCTGTCCTCTAAAGGTAGTTTGTGGAATCCAGCCTCTACTTCGATTGTACCGTTAGCTACTGCCATTTCAGCTACTACGTTATCTCCGTATGCTTTCTCGATTGATTGGTCTTTTGATACTGAAATACTTTGTAAATACTTGATACGTTCTGGGTCTGTTACTGCTTGTACTTCTCCACCATGCACTTTGTAATAAAATTCTGTTAAACCTGTGAATGAACGGTAATTTTTCTCTGCCATATATAAACACTCCTAAATTTTGTAATATTGTTTTCCTTCAAACCTTTTAGCTTGTCGGTATAAATTGAAATCTTTGATATATTCAGGTTTCATTGAGGACGTTTCACCGAACCCCAATTCCTCCCACATAATTCTTTGCAATAAAAAAACGAGCCTATCTGATAGGACTCGTCCGTTTACGCCATTCTTTTGTTTTACAAATACATCTATTTGATATAGATATTCGTACATTAAGTTATCGTTATCGCCAAAGTTTCGAGGTTTAGGTGTATCTAATGGATCAATAACAACAGCTATGTTTTTTATTTCTTGTGCGTTTGGATAATCAAAGAATTTTATATCACTTTCGTTAACATGACTCATAAATTCTTTATTATTTTTAATCGCTTCATAAATTTTGATTGTCATATCTTCCATCGCTACACCCTCTTTTCTAGTTCTTCTTTGATAGCTTTTCTGTAACTGTCTCTCGATGCTCTTGTAGTATTTTCTATTAGTCCAGTTTGACGTGGGCTTAAAAATTTACCATTACGCATAAAGTGGCCATATTCGTTTAAGTGCATAAGTTTATAACGTTGATGAGGACCTTGCCAGTTTAATTTAGCTCTATTAGAACCCGTCTTTTTGTTTGGTCCATATAGGTTCATATCCGACACTGTATAACCAGTATCTCTATATGGATAAAACGCATCTTTCATATTGTTTTCAAGTACATTACCACCTTTAGTGATAGCTGCTGATTCCATCTTCTTTCTACCAGCAGTGCCATACTTCTTTTCAATATAAGCCAGTATTTCTTTATTCCCATTTACTTTTACACTCATTGTTCCTCACCTACTACTTTTAAATAGTCAGGTGTTTTAGATGGCGCTACATTTTTGATATTAAATTTCATATCTTTGTATATACCATTTTTAACAACGAAAACTTGGCTAACACTCGGCGTAAATTGTGGATGAGCATTTCGAATTTTAATTGTTACTGAATTGTTAGTTGTTTCTAAATTACCTAGCTGCACATCTTTTTGTGTTGGCTCGTACAAGTCGGCAAAGCAAGAATAAACTTTAACTTCTCCGTTCATTCCTGCTTCTGGACCTGTAGGCTTTACTTCTAAAAACTCGATATACCAATTAAGATTATTCAAGTCCATCAGTATCAACCTCCACATTCTCTGCACGCCATTTCTCTAAATCACCACGTAACGCTTGGATTAACGTTAATGATGATAAAGGTACTTCTTGCTTAGGTGTATCAGTTGTAGACGAACGATTGTCATAGTGATGAGCCAACGTATTTAAAACAGCTAAGTTATAGACTGAATTACTTTCAAAGAAACTGTCATCCTTTTCATCTAATGTTATAGCTGTCTTAATTTGTCGTTGTGCAGCAGGTAGATACACATTTAGAATTAAATCATCATCTAAGTTATGGTCAACTCTAATTGCACGTTTGATTGATTCAATGTCATCTAGTTTAAACATTGAATACCCCCCTATTCCGCAGAGATAACAACAGATTTAGCATTAGCTGTTACCTCAACGTTTCGGGGTGGCTTAGGGAGTATCTGGTTCTTCTGCGTCATTATTGAAAGTGATGAAGTAACCTGCATTTTCGTCTGCTTGCTTAACATCGAAACGGAACGCACCCATTAAGAAACGACCGTAGATGTTGTGGTCTTGCCAAGTTACAGAAAGGTCTGAACGGTCAGCGAAGAATACACCACGTTTTAAATCTCCAACGAATGCTTTAGCATCTCCGTTTTCACCTAATAAGTCATCACGTACTACCGTTACGTTCATGCCTAGTAATTTAAGTCCAGACGTGTTAATGATTGAATCATTTAAGTAGTAACGACCGTTACTATCTTTGATAGTGTCTAATGCTTGATAGAATGATTGAGTACATACGATTTGACGGTCATATCCAGGGTCTAAATCAACGTTGATGATATGTTTTAATTCGTCTACGTCAGATACTTCTTTAGCAGTAAATGATTTTAAAACGTTACCAATTTTTTCATTTAGAGTATTTACTTTTTGTTCTTGAATGTTTTCAGCAATTAAAGCAGTTAAATTAATAGCACTGTCTGCGATTGATTCTTCTGATACTGGAATAGCACCACAATAAGTGTTTACTTCCCAACTTACTGTCTCGAATTCAGGTTTAGCAAGTTCTGGGTTTTGCTCTAATTCTTCAACTGTATTGAATTTAGCAGTAGCACGTTTCAAGATAGGATGCTTACCTGATGCTGTTTTAACTGATGTTTTAGTTACATATTGTGATAAGTCTTGTACTGTGTTTACTTCTTTCTCTGGTGCATATTTAATATCTTCTGGAATCGTTACACCAACATCATCTGATATAACGTTGTCACGCTTAGCACCTTTCGTTTTAATAAAATCGGCAAAACCTTCTACTCTCTCGTTTGTTTCTACTTCGTTATTTAAAATTTTCGCCATATCTCGTTTCGCTCCCTTTTTCTTTTTCTTTTCTTCTTCGTCATCTTCAAGTTTTTCAGCGTTTACAACTGCATCTTCGCCCTCTTCTTGAATTGCGACTTCTTGTTCTTCTTCTGTTTCTTTTTGAGGTTCGTTTAACTTAGGTTCATCAGCTTCAGGCTTTTCCTCTTCCTTTACTGCATCCTCTTCGTTATCAACTTCCTCGTCCACTTCCTCAGCCTCCGTTTCAGGTTCTGCTGGTTTGTGGCTTGCTACTTCTTCTTTTAAAGCTGATAATTCTTCGTACTCTTTCTTTTGTGACTCAATATCACTTTTTAACTGTCTTGCTGCTTCAAGATCGCCCTTTTCGATAGCATCTTCTGCTTTATCGATAAGCTCTTGAATATGTTTTTTACGTTCTTCAAGATTAGCCATTGTATAGCTCCTTTCTTAAATTTAGATATAAAAAATAGCCTTACGTTTCAAAACGTAGGCGTTCAATATCTAACTGTATTTTCAATGTTTGTAGTTCTTTAAATCTTTCAAATTCCTTCGCGCGTTGACCTACTGCAACATTGGTCTCTTTGTATGCAGGTACAGTCACAACACTCACTTCAATTAATTGATCTATTTGGTTTACCGTTTGCACGTATTCACCATTCTCATTTGACCAAGAAATCGCGTTGTCATCTTTAGGTGGCAAGGTGTAGAAGAAACTACATTGGTTCACGTTGCCAGCTTTTATGTTTTCGTATATGTCTCGAGCATAGCTTGTATTAGGTAAATGACATTTAAACCATAACCCTTTTTCATCTACGCCAAGTTCTAACGTTTCAGCTTGCGTGCGTCCTATTACGTAATTGAAATCATGATTGATTAAACATTTAACGTCGCTTATATCAACCCCATTTAACGCATCTGGTGAAATAATTTCTTTAAATCCCCCTAAGTCATCACTAAGTGTATTGAATAATATTGCATAACCCTCGATAACCATTTCTTGTGCAGTATCAACGCTACTGTTACTCATCAGCCTCACCTCCTTTAATTAAGTCGCTGTTAGCTTGTTCATTGCCACTTAAAGCTTTCTGTATCTTAGCTCCTTGATAATCTTGAAGCGTTGATAAAGGTGCTTTATTGAGGTCTGCCAATGGCTCTTCACCGTTTTCAATAGGTTCATAACCGAAAGTACTTCTAGCTTCATTAATAGATATAATGCCTTTTGATGACAATTCAGTTGTACGTGTTAATCTTAGCTCTGGGTCAATATCAACTAATCTCGAAGCGTCAAACTCTAATTCATAATCATCATCAATATATTTGAATATCTTAGTTTGAAGTTCGGCAGTCATCATTTCGAATATTGGCTGTAATGTACTCTGTAAGTATTCGAGGTTTGCTTGCGTAATAGATGTATTAACTGTTTCGATACCTAATTTACTCAAAGGCAAGCCAAATGCTTTAGCGACTTGCGATGTACTGAATTTGTAAGAGTTTAAAAAATTAAGGACCTCAACAGGTATTTGCAATCTGCTAAAGTCCATCGTGTCATCAATAGCCACTAAGCCACCATTATTTTTCAATTGACTATTACTGAAGTTGTCTTTCATTTGTTTCAATTGCTCTTCGTTAATTTGACCTTTACGATACTTCAACACCGAAGTTGACGTACCTCCATTATCAAAGAAATCACGTAAGAACTTTTTACTACCTTGTGAAATGCCAACCTCATTAGACAATGCGTAAAGTGGCGAATAACCGATATATCCATCTAATGTCATATATCTAAAGTGCAGTACATCATCACTTGTTATCTTTGCATGTTGTCCTTTGTAGTCCTGTGTAACGTTATAAAGTATTTCACCGTCTCGTTCTTCAATGCTTACTAGATCATTGTGTAAGAAGTGTAGAATTTCAGGAATACCTTTTTTATCTCGAACTATTTCTACATAAGACGAACCATTTAACAACATGTTAGCTATGATGATGAATTTAAAGTGCCAACCTGGTAAATCGCCATATGGTCCACGATTAAACAACTTCAACACATCTTGGATAATAGGGTGCTTATCATGCCCTTTAGTACCTATTTTAGTGCTTGCAACGTCTGCTGATATAATACGTACTGCTGTGAAAATATCGCTGTTCTTGAGCGCCCTAATGCCTGTATATGAGGAATGTATGCCATGCTCTTGCATATACAATAAGTTTTCCAAGTCTTTGTGTATCTTATCTTTGTTGCCACCTAAACCTAAATCAAATAATGCCATTTATTGTTTACCTCCCTTCTGTATTGTCATAGGCTTCATTCAATATATAAGCCACGACAAGTATTAATACGCCACCAATCACATAGGCCAAAGGCGGCGCAAATAGGTAAAGTCCATAGAATAAGGAGGCAAACCCTACTACAAATAGTAATAAAACTATCAGTGCGTATACTATTTTCAAACAAACACCTCCTGAAGTACATTTAACAAGTTGCTAAATTTTCATCCTTTAATGTTTTTGATATTCTTTCATTAGCTAAGTTGTAATACTCTTCATCTAACTCAAACCCTATATAGTTACGATTAGTATTGATACATGCAATCGCTGTTGTGCCACTTCCCATGCAGTTGTCAAGTACCGTTTCACCCTCATTCGTGTATGTCTTGATTAGGTACTCAAATAAAGCTACCGGCTTTTGAGTTGGGTGTACTCTGTTAGCATTGTCTCTTGAAAATTTCAATATACTCAAAGGGTGTTTATCTGTATAGGTAATCTCGTAATTATTAACTTTAGCTAACGGATTTGACCCACTCGCCGTTCCTGCACTTCTACTTTTTGAAGGTTTCTCTAATTTTGTTTTTATTGGATAATACTTAACTTTCTCGCCTTTTCTCGTAAACACAAGTATATGTTCATGTTTTTGCATCGGTCTATATTTCGCCACTTGAAAACCAGTACCACGCTCTTTTTCCCATATCCATTCGTGTTTAAAACTTTTTAAATTACTAGCGACTAATGTACTACTAAATGGCTGGCTTGCAGTTAAAACAATCGCCCCATTATCCTTTATCACTCGCTCGTACTGTTCCCACAATGGTTCGAAAGGTATTATTGCGTCCCATTTACACGCTGTCGTTCCGTAAGGCAAATCGCATAAAATCATATCCACTGATTTATCAGGTATACGTTTCATACCTTCCAAACATTCCTCATTGTATATCTTGTTTAGTTCCATTTTTACCTCCTATATGAATAAAGGCATAATAGTTTCTACGTCCCATTCATGTTCACTTGCGATGACGTAACCGAATATTGTCGCCATTAATGGATCTATTTTTTCTCTATTCATCTGTTTTTCTATCATAAGCGAATCGTTAACATTCTTGGCTATCGCATTTTTAACTGCTATATCTAATAACGGATTCTTCTCATGCTTGATGTTTCCATTGATTGTTTTAAGTCTAAAATCAGATATTGGATTAGATAACGTTTGTGGTCCTTGTCTAATCTCATACAACTCATCTTGCCATCCTCTACGCTCTAATTCTGCTAACACACCATGAATAGCGTATGGGTCATAACAGAGCGCTTGTACATCAAGTTGATTATCTATAATGTAACTTTCCATGTAATCTAATACTTGGTCTGTGTTGATAATGCCGCTAGAGAGGTTAGAGATAGTACAGAATCCGTCTTTTTCTAATTGCCTATAGTCGATAAGGTCACGCTCTATCTTCGCTTGTAAGCCACCCTTAGTAGCCACAAACGAATGGCTTTTAATATAGTATTCTCTGTTCTCTTCGTCTAAATGGATGAACGACAAAGCTGTTAAATCGTCAGCACGTGATAAGTCGAGTCCGATATATACTTTAGTACCTTTGATATCGAAATCAGTTTCATTCTTTCGCCAATCGTTGAAGTCGATATAAGTCTCTTTAGATGCCGCTCTCCACATGTTAAAGTTTTTTATTAATATGCCATTTAATCCTTCGCCACTATCTATTGCAGCACTTACCTCTGGTTGTATGTTTTTAGTTAATACTTTCTTTAAATTTGGTATTTCAAATAATGGATTGGACTTTATCCACATATCCTGATTGAACACTTCTTCCTCATTATCTTGTTCAGCACAAAATATAAAGTAGTTATCATTTTGAGAAACACCATCAAGAATTTTATCTATATACAAATACTCTTCATACATTGGACCATTAAGATTATCACCAGCAGTAGATATAATTATCAATGTCGGATTATCTAATAATACTTGTCCACGTCTTAGCGTTTCATACATTTTCTTATTCTTCGCCTCATGGAATTCATCTATGATAGCGTAACTAAATTGATAACCCTCTAAATTCGAAGCATCATTTGAAACAGCTTTAATCTTACTTCTATCTGATAAGTTAGAAATCTCTTTCATACTTTCAGTTATCTTTGTTATTTTCTTAATGCTTGGTGACAAATTACGTAGGGACTGTATTTGTGCTAGAGCCATATCATAAGCAATTCCCGCTTGTTCTCTACTGTTAGCACTCAATCCTACCAGTCTCTCGTTTTCTGGGTCTTCACCCATTATTAATTCGTATAATGACAAACCAGAAATTGCAAGCGTTTTTCCATTTTTCCTTGCCATCGATAGATATGCTTTTGTGTATCTTCTGTAATTATCTTCATCTATCCAACCGTATATTGAACCAACAATAAACTTTTGGAATTCTGCCAACTTTAATTGCTTTCCACTTTTAGGGTCTGGCAACATTTCTAAAAAGTCGATAACATGATTTGCCCTATCTATATCAAAACGATATTTAAAATTAGGATTATCTAAATCATCTAAGTGCCTTTGACATGATTTCACGTTTTTTTCACTTGCTATTATTTCACCATTAACAACTTTAACAGCGTATTGAGTTACTGGATCATTACTTTTTAGCATTTAAAACACCTTCAAACGGGTCATTCGTCGATGTTTCTTCTGTTGGTGCTAGTATTTTCAAACGTGATTCAACAGTTAATCCTAACTTAGGACAAATGGAGTTCATGGTATTAACACTATCTCTTTGTACTGTATAATAACTTGACAACTTCGTACCTCGTTCTGTTTCAATTACCAAACCTTGCTCTTTTAATTTAAGAGTAGCGTTTTTATAGTTGCTATATGTTTGGCAGTAAGTAGCTAACAAGCCTCTATCTAATTCTTTTATTTTTAAATCTTCAACTAATGGCATTATCCTATCCCATTCTTCGACAGCATAATCATCTAACCAATCTGGTGCAGTTTTTGTTATTGGTTTCAATTTACCCATTGCTTCTTCAGCACCTTTTAATTCTTCTTGCACTTCTTTTGTTCTTCTAGTTTTTTGTTGTGATAACATCTTGCGTTGCGCCAAGCTACTCACCACCTTTCACAAATATATTTATTATTTTTTTGCTTAATCTTTCCATTTCCTACCTCGAAAACACGTAAAGTAAAAATATTTTACGAATATTTAGGTTTCAAAATCAACATCGATTGAAAGAAAAGTGGCAGTCGTTGTATTCAAAGCCCATAGTGACGGGGGTTACACGAAGCCTCCCAAAATTCTTCCAACTTTTTTCATTTATGAATTTTATTGTGGCATGAAAAACATACTGCCTCTAAATTTTCCATATCCAGCCTCTTCGACCAATCCCGTTTGAGTTCTATCTTGTGATGGACAATTAAATTCTTGTCATTAACGATGCCTTCAGCTAAACAATGTTGACACATATAGTTATCACGTATCAGCACTTGTTCTCTTGTTCTACGCCACATTGTAGTATTGTAGAATGATGTATATTCACTATTATCATCGTTGTATCTAACCTCTTGGTTATACCTTCTATGATTCCGTTTCCTATAGGTTTCTAGCTCGCTTTGAGTATATGACTTATTACCAAGTCGAACTCTTGGTTGAACGAAAGACAATTCAATCAACTTCTTTCTCTAAACAAATAAACAAATTCAAATCATAAAATGAAATCAAATTGAAATGAAATAAAATCATCAAATGAATTTCGTTTTTGTTCTTTCATATTTATAAATCAATAAAACATTTCTAATAATAATTAGATCATTCAATCTCAATCAAACAATCATCAATCATTATCTTTAATCAATCTTTCAAACAACATAACAACTTAATCTAATTAATCATTCACTTATCTAATTGATATAAGTTTATATAATCAATAGAACCTTATGTGATTGCTTGTATGTGTGTAACCCTTATAGCCCTTAGTATGTTTAGTATAGCTACTTAATACTTGCGCCCTTTATATGTGGCATGTTAAATAGATAGCCCTTAATAATAGTGGGCCTCTTAATTACCATGCACCTTAAATGACATAGCCTTAATTAAATGATGCCTGTTATAAATGTATGGCGCTATAAATGAATAGCATTAAATATGTGTGGTGCTTAAATATAAGCATAATAAAAAAAGACCACACTCAAATGAGTGTAGCCTATAAGATTATAGATATTAATTAACGTATTATTTAAAGGAGGCATGTGATTGAACGGATAATTGTTTATCTATAACCTTTCTTATATTGTGATTATACTATGAATTAGGTATGTCTCAAAATATTGTTCTACCTGTTCTAACTGTTCTACCTGTCCTAACTGTTCTAACTGTTCTAGTTGTCTTGAGCTTCGTATAGTATGTTCACTATATCTTCTATTCGTTTAGTTAAGTTAGTGTGTCCTATCTTGAGTAGTATCTTAATACGTCTGTTACTTTCCCCTTGTTTCATCAGCTGCAATATATGGTAAGTCTTTTCATTCTTGATTAAATGTTCATGGTTATCTATTACACTTGTACGTGATATCATGTTCTCTGTTTTCTTACGGTCCTTTTCATTACGGAGAACTCTCACTAATACCTTATCACCTGTCGTACCTTTAGCTCTTGGCATAGCAGACTCAATGCCATATTGTCCTATACCTGTACTATCACATTCATATACCTTACTATCTATCAACCTAACCAACCAGTGATAGTCTTGTATGATTTGTCTTATATCATTCTTTGAGTACATGCTAGTCCTCCTTGTTCATATCCTTAATAACAATCGTTGCTATCAATTCCTCGTTACGCTCTACCAAGTCTTTATTTAGTTTAAGCAACCATATTGAATTTATCGCTAGTACAATTGTTAGTATTATCCACAAGTTACTTACCTCCAATGCCATCTATGATTTGTTTAATGGCTACATAGTCTGGTGCGAATATGCCTGTGATGTTAGTAGTAACTATAATAAAAGCTGTTACGAATATTGCTGATACTAAAAATAAAGGAATTATCGATATCATAATTAAATCATCTATATTTATACGTTCGTATTCATCTGTTTCAAAATATTTTTTTATAACCTTATAACTAGCGATTGCAATAACTGATATTATAATTAAACCAATAAGTGTCATTAGTATTGATTTCACAAACACTCCATGCACATATACCTCGAAACCTTTCTCACTCGCACCTTGCACATATTGCCCTACTTTATCTAAATAATTTAGTATGTCTTCGTCCATTGTTACTCACTCCCTATAACGTATTCACAAACGCTAAACATTGTTCCTGCCCCCAGTATTTATCTTCTGCATGGTCTCTATCATCGACAATTGTAGGGACGCTCATGACCATATACCTCATTGCTAGTTCTGGTGTTTCTTCTGCATTTATATATTCTACCTCTACATTTTTCTTGCTTAATGCTTCCTTAACTTCTGGACACTTCGTACATTGTGACGTGCTAAACATATATAATTTACTCATTTTATTACTCCTCCATTGTCGCCATAATAATTAGTGCTAATACAATTACTACAAATAGTGTTGCTGCAAATATCAATATCGACCAACTCCACTAAACCAAATTTCATTCTCTTTATACTCTCTAGTTTCTTCATAATCAATCGGTGCCTCTACTTCATCATTCACGCTCGCATACTTATATGTGCGTTTAATGAATGTGTATAGTGTTAATGCTGCTAGTGTTAATGTGATTAAGTATATTTTCATGACTACAACTCCTCCACTTTCACAATTTCTCTTTCTAAATCCAAATTATTTGGATGGCTATTAAATGCTTCTTGCGCTTTTTCTTTTGCTTCTTCTTTGTCCTTAGCTTCTACTTCATATTGTGGATGAAAGAATAGAGGTAATACACCCATGTGCCAGTGTGCTGTTTTCAAATGTTACTCTGTATTTTTTCATAAGTTATTCCTCCTCTAGTAAGTGTGGATGTTCATAAATATTGCCTATGATTTCAAACGGTTGTCTCGCACCTATACTAAATAAATAGAAATGACCAACACTATCACAAAAGTTAAACCTACATTTTGACCACTCGATGTAACCCACTTCATTTATTTCATTTTTAACAATATCCCCTTCAAATATTTCCTTACCGTTCTTGTCTAATAGTCCTGTGGATTGCATAAGCGCCCATGTTTTACCTAAGTCTTCTTCAAAATATGGTGGGGCTATATCACGTTCGCATTCATCCCATGCTTGCACATACCATAAGCTACCATCATCTCTTAATTCGATATATCGAATGTCTATCCATTCTTTTTCATTTAAATCATAAGCCTTAAACTTCGTTATCATCTTTTCAACACTTCCTTTACCTTATCTAATATATCTGGGTAACTTTCGCCGCCCTTATCCTTACAAGTCTTCTGATTTGATGAACGATCCATCTTTACTCATTACTCCAGTTCTATTTTTAATCTCTCCATATGCTTGTTCTAGACACTCATATAACGTCATATTGTTTTGTTGAGCCAATATAACTAACGTGACAATAACATCTCCTATACCGTCTCTAAGTTCGTCTATATCATTCCTACACAATGCTGCTGCAACCTCGCCCATTTCTTCTGAACTCTTAGCATATTGTGTAAAGCTATTACCTTTATCTAGTCCTTTGTCAATTGACCATTGTTCTACTTGTTTAATTAAGTTATTCATTTTATTTATCCTCCAACTCTTCTACTATCTCTATAACATCTAATGCTGTATCTCTGTCGTAAAACTCTGCTTTCTTAATTACATCTGAAATTTCATTAAACGCTTTTGCTTTAGCGTAGACTTCTTCTAACTCTTTTATAGGTTTAGTTTTCTTACTAGACCCTGTCATTACGTTGTATAACCTTACTTTTCTGATGTTTTCTCCCTCATGCTCATACGCCATAGTCACTCACGCTCTTTTCATTTTTTTATTTATATAAGGTAGGTCATTATAAAAGTCTCTAGCATGGTGCTTATAATAAAACCTTTTACCGTGTGACTTTCCTTTATCATCCATCCACAATACTGTCCATTGGTTCATGTCAAATGTATCGGTAATATCTTGAAATATTTCTCTAATCATGAGTATCAGCCTCCAGCATAACTTTGTTTACAAAATCAATTGATGATGCTTTTATTATTAAATCTTCTTTTGGTGTAAAAGATAAAAATAATTCAGAACCTATTTTTGTTTTTAAACAATCCCACATTATTTCTAAATCTTCTTGCGAAAAATCTTTATTTTTAAAAGTAAATAAACGCCCCTTAACTAAAACTTCTATTTCTTCAATCATCTGTTCCAGTCTCCAAATCATCTATGAAATGTACTAACGCAATATATCTACTGTTGCCTGGATTATTATTCGCTTTTAGTCTGATGTGTTCAGTGAGTCTGTTATATTTCTTGTTCAATTCTTCATACATCGGGTAATATGTCTTAACTGCATCCAAATGCATTTCAATTGCTGCCTTTTCTTCCCTCAACTTCTCCACATCTTTGATAAGCGAGTCACGTTGTTGCTTATACTGCTCTCGTTCTTGTTCCAACTCTGCAATTGACTCACGTGTATGTTTGATTGTTACCATCTAATCCACCTCCATATATTCATCATCTAACTTTGCACCATTCTCAATTTGTTTCATGACTTCTCGTAACAACTCTTTAGCAAATGAATCGGTCATATTATCTATGTGCAAGTTACCTGTTTTGTTTTTGTTTAAGTTATAATTCGCTACGATTAGTTCGTCTAAGATTGTTGACATCAAATCACATCCCATATATCAAGTTGTAATCCTAATTCTTCTTCTAACTTCAAATCATGCGCTGCTTTAAATTGTCTTAACTCACTATCTGTGAATTGGTGTTCTTGATTCACAAATGCTGTGTGCGGCATACCCAGTAAAGTGTTTGTATCTTTACCAGGTATCACTGTAAACATCTTTTTACCTTCTGAATTGTATAAATGATAACTTTCTAATAGTCCCATTCAATCACTCCATTTCTTCAACTTCTTTGCAAAATCAGGATTGCTCTCAATGTATTTCAATTGCCTACGATTTAAAGCAACGCCAGCTTTTAGCATGTTAATAATATCTTCTTCGCGTTCTTCTCTTTCAATTTCTTTCATCGTCTTACCTTTTGGCCTATTTTCGTTATAACTATTATCTTTCACAGGTGGTGTCGTAAGTGCTTCTATACGTGACCAACCTTTACTTACTCGACCATAAAACCCACTATATGATACCTTCGCTTTACTTTTATTTAATTTGTAGTAGTAAAGTAATGTATTTCTTAACGCCTCTCCGTACTCTTCATCAATCATTGTGTATATTTCTTCTTCTTCTGGTGTACGTTCTTTATCGTTCAAGTGTGAATAAATACTAAATATTAATTTATTACTATTTGTAGTTCTCAACGTTTTCGCCATCATTCCCACCCCTTAAAGCATGAATAAAATAATGTGTTGTAATACTTACTTCTTGCTACTGGTTTAACTTCTGCCTTCTTATATTTAAAGGACTTCGTTTTCTTCTCTGTCCAGTCAATGACTGGTGCGTAATGTCTGTATAAGCTCATGATTTATTCTCCTTTAATCAATCCAAAGAATATCTGGATCAAGTTCTTTAATTTTGCCTTCAATCAAATCCGACATTTTATTCTGTGCTAAACATTCGATGTACTTCTCTGCCTCTTCATCGTTAGTAGCTGGCACATACATTTCCACTCTGATTTTTGCTGTAACGTCCATACCTATATGTCGTTCAGTCTGTTTCACTTAATCACTCCTATACTTCAGTTATCTTCATTATGATTCGTGATGTTTCTTCGTACTTTTTAAAACTATGCACTTCTACGATTTGGTTATCGTCTTTCCATACATGATTGTTTGCTGCATCCATTACTGTTTTAAGTAAGTTATCTATATCCGGTTTCGTTACTTTATATGTGAGTACACTGGCTGCTTGCTTTTTCTTACTCCATGATTTCAACATTGGGAAGTAAAACTCAATACTTACTTTGATTGGTCCTTCTATTCCTAATGCAGTCATTTGATTTCTTAAATATTCTTTGTGCTTTGTATAATTAGTCGGCATATATGTTTGTACAAACTTGCCAGCGTTTCTGAATCTAGGTCTAGGTGATGCCATTGGTGCATCGAACCCTTTTTCATCTGTAAAATTAAGTTGAATAATATGTTCAGTCAGTTTTCTCACCCTTTAGCATTTTGTTTAATCTGTCATCAACTTTCACCCAACTATCCGTTAAGTGATATTTAGCATTGAAACTATCCATGCCCATGTCGTGCTGCATTTGATGATGTTCTCGGCATAATGCCAACACTCTATTATCTGTATGATCTATCTTGCGTCTGTTTCGTCCTCTGCCGACTGCATGATAATGTGCTAACTCTCCACGCTTCCCACAAATCACACACTTCCTATGCACCGTCGCTAGATATAAGAATGTTTGCTCCTGCTTCATCAAGTCGCTCGTTTTATAATTGAGTGGTATGTCATTTACAAAAACCCATTCCAATATCACATCGATTAACTCTCCAGCTTGCTTACGTGTACAGTCACTCAATGAGAGGCGTTTAGAGTACCCTTTTAGCAACGAAACGTAATCTTGGAACATTAACCTTAACCAGTCTCTAGGTTGCCCTGTATGACCCTCTATGTCGTTTACAAGCGCAAATATCTTTTTACGTTGCTTGACCGTTATTTTTTTACCGTCTTGTATTTCTATATTTACATCTAACGGATAACCGTTATCTAGTAGCAGTAAAGCGTCATCGGTTAAATCAACGCCCTCTACCACTACTGAATAACGACCGTTACTTTGTTTGTACTTTGTCACTTTTGACATGTACTCACCTCATTAAAATGGTAATGAATTTGAATCCACATCTGGTGCTGAATTTGCGAATGGATCATTACTTTGTTGTTTAGGTGCGCCTTGCCCTTGATTGCTACCTTTTGTGTCTAAAAATTCAACTCTATTTGCCACAACTCTTACTACTGAACGGTTTTTACCTTCTTTATCTGTGAATCTATCTTGTTTCAAGTTGCCTTCAACTAAAATTTTGCTACCTTTATTGCAGTAATTATTTAAAAGTTCTGCTGTTTTACCGAACGCTGCTATATCAAAAAACGAAGCGTCATCTCTTTTGAATGGGTTATCTACTGCTAAACTAAAATTAGTTACCGTAGTTTGTCCTGCTTGTTTAAGTTCTAAATCCTTTGTAATTCTTCCTGTTAATATAGTTACGTTTGTCATTTGTCATTTCTCCATTTCGTTTTTAATTTTTAGTGTTTCGTTCCAAATTTCATCTTTTACATCATCGTATTCATCAAATATCATGATGGTTTGGTTATCTAACAACCTTCTTAGCGCCATTCCATAATGCTTATATAATTCTTTAGCTGGTCCGTCTTCACATTTATACAGTTCTCTCATCCTAAGCAGAGCATCTTCAACACTAAACATCCATAAACCTCTGTGTTTTCTTGAAGAAATCTAGTTTGATTACACCAGTTTCTCCATCTTTATTTTTTGCAATATTAACTTCTAACTCTGACTTACCTGTGAAAGTGTCTACTGCCTCTCGGTCGTAGTAATCTTCTCTGTATAACATCATGATCATGTTGGCATCAGCTTCTATTCCTCCAGATTCTTTTAAATCTGACATCATAGGACGTTTATCATTCCTAGATTCAACACCTCTATTAAGTTGTGATAACAGCACGATAATTGAACCTGTTTCGTTCGCAATGTTTTTTAAGTCTCTAGATATTGTTTCGACTTCAACTCGTCTATCGTTTGTAGGGATATCTGATTTCATAAGTTGTAAGTAATCTATAAATATAATTTGTGGTTTATCTGTTTGTTTCATAGCCTGCTCTCTAACTCTCTGAGGCGTTAAGTCACTTTCAGCAAATATATTTAATCCACTTTTTTTAATAAGGTCTAAGGCTTTCATAACTTTGTCTGTTTTTTCTATACCTAAATTGCTCGACCTTTTAAGTTCTGTTAATTCAACGTTAGCTATTGAAGAAACCATCCTTTGTACAACCAAATCGCCAGTTGTTTCTAAACTAAAGAATGTAGTAGGATAACCTTCTGTTGCCATCGTCCACATCATGTTTAAAGCTAAAGCTGTCTTGCCTAAGCTCGGACGTGCTGCAATGACGTTTAATTGCCCTTTTTCAAATCCGTATATCTTACTATCCATAGACTTAAAACCTGTCGTTATAAGCGCTCTAGGCTCGTCTGAGAGCGTATCAGACATTACTTGCTTAATATACTCATCTGTAGGGTTCTTTTTATCTATCGATAACTTATTAAGTTTCTGCAATTCATCTAGCAATAAGCTCATATTTTCTCTACTAGGCATCTTGTTATATTCTGCTGACAATTCATTAGCCTTAAATACGACATAACTATTCAACATATTCATCTGGTCCTGCATAAAGAACATTGGTGCAGTTGCCTCTGATTTGTATAATCGCTTTAGTTCATTCGTTGATATAAAATTCTCATCTTCTCTACTTTTGTAATAAAGAGAATTGATATCTGATTTTCCAGTTTCGAATATATATTCGATTAACTTTTGATATTCAGTATTTCTAAACATGTGTGGCTTTAATTTAAAATCTATTAGCAAGTTAGGATTTGTAATTAAGTTAGAAATAACAGACTCTTCTGTAGATAATTGATCAATATTCGTCATCGTCTGCACTCCATTCTGCTAACATACGCTTACCTCTTTCTTGCAACTCATTCCATTTCTTTGCGTATTCTTTATCATTTTCTAATTTCCATTCGTGTGTTTCTTCTAAATGGATTTCTTTTGATTCTATTTCTCTAGGTTTATATGCAATGACATCAGCTATATTAGGTTTATATTTACTGGTCCTAATATATTGTCTTGCTCTTTTTAGTGTCGGTTCATAATCTCCACTTTTAGATAAGGTATTAACCCATATCTTTGCTTTTTCTAAATTAGCTTTATCATTAAGTCCCATGTTGTATACATTGTTTAACTCATTGATAATTAAAGCCGCCTCTCTTTGTGTCATTGGCATTAATTACTACCTCCAATCAATTCACTAATGAAGCTATTATCTGTTTCATCATTTGATAATTCAGGTAATTCTTGATTAAGGTATTTATCAAAGTTAGATCCTCTAAATAAAGTTGAGGGTTGTAAATAACTTTTCATCTTCTCATTATTTATCCATTCATTAGTTTTGATATCTATTACTTTTATAAAATCTTCTAGCTTATATCCTTCATTAAATCTTGCTTTAATTAGTTTTCTATTAGATTCTGATTTATAACTAAATCTCTTATTAACTTTATTATTAAGATATTCAATAATAGTTTTGTAAGGTGCTGCGTCAGATTTATCTGACATACTAATATTCTCTGTAGTATTCTCTGTGTAGTCTCTGGTATTGGTCTGTTCATTTTGTACACTTCCATCTGTTCTTTTTGAACATATCGTCTGTTCATTTTGAACACATCGTCTGTTCACTGATTCAACTACTGGATAATTAATCGAATACCACCTAGTTTTATCAAAACCTGCTTTGTTATAATTAGCGATTAATATCAAATTCTGTTTTTCCAAACTAGTAATGGTTCGTCTAATAGTCATTACTGACCAAAATGGAAATTGTTTATTCCAGTCATCATAAGTGTTATATATCCACTTCTTACCATCATGATTGTGATTACTTTGATTTAACCAGTAATGAATTTGTTGTAATATAATCGCTTCGTTCAGACCGATTTCTATAGCGAGTTTAGGTAAAACTTGTATAGGATAGTCATCAATTAACAACTTACTAGCCATCACTTACCACCTCGCTTATTCTCGATAAGTTCATTCAATCGCTTAATCATTGGATTGATTTGTGCCTCCGTTACAGTGTCGTAATCGCTTATTCTTAACCATTGCATTACTTTTTGTTCCGAAGCATCATCGCCACCAATTTCAACTGCTTGTGCTATCTTTTCTTTCAAGTTTTTAATGTGTTCCGGTTTAGCTTTAGGTTGTTCAGGCATAACCTCGCCGTTATAGATGTAGAGTCCTAATCCATGTAAAGCTGCCGCTTTAACAAAACAACGTTTATGTGCTTTGTTAATGTCAAATGTTGTAGCTGACCCTCTAGGTAACGATTTGTTTTTAAAATCTAATACTGGTAATAATTCAGTTTCAGTTTTACCTTTAATAGTTACTGACACTTGTACAAAATATCCTTCTGGTGTAGCAAGGTATGGTACAAATACTTGTTCATTCTGTATATCTGGATGTGGGAATGTATGAGTTTCCACTTTATAATCTGGATCAATTGATTTAAGTTGTTGGTGCGCCCATGACCAAGATAGATAACTTAACCCGTTTTTCTTTTCAACATGTTCGTTTACATTAATTTTATTTAGTTTATCGAATAAATTTTCAGTCACTTTCAATTACCTCCAATTCTGACGGACTTACTGTTTTATACTTCTTATGTGTAATCGTCTCTATAACGACCACTAGATGCTTTTCCCAGTCCACATTTACATTTTCTAAGCCATTGTATTCACGTGGTCTACTTGCGTGATATGTGGCATCTGAAGGCTCTTTAGGGATATTCGTTAAAAACAAACCTTCAAGTGTTTTAATGTAGTAAGTTACTTCGATACTTTCACTCATCAGGTATCAATCTTTCTCCAGCCATAACTTCTAGCATTATTTTGTGTCGTTCCTTTGCCACTTCTACTGAGTTGAAATTGTATATGCCCATGTACTCATAACCGTATTCGTATCTTGGGTCTACATGCTTGATTAGTACAGCATAATCTCCGTTCTCAAAATTTCGTGATATAACACTCACATCAATATCTATAAAGAAACGTTTTAACGTTATATCAGCAGCTATATTTGCAAGTCTTGTTCTATCCATACTTGACGTCCTCCCATATTTAGTTGTATTGTTTAGTTGTATATATTCCTAATTTCTTTTACTCCTTCTGTCTGCTAACAGTTGGAGTTTTATTTGGCACAATTGAATTAATTTACAATTAAAGTGTGGTGAGAAAATGTACTACGATTACTCTAAATATTTAAGAGAGATATTAAATGCACAATCTCGACAAATGAGTTTGATTTCATCAATACCTCAAAAAAATTTAGAATCATTACTAAAATCCGCCAATATTTCAACTCAAATACTTAGCACTTACAACAAATCATTGTTAAATCCTGGGTATTTTAATGTAATAAATAATATAAATATTCAAGATGCTTTAAATATCGAACTACCATCAATCTTTAAAGATAGAAACTTTCAGCAAAATTTATTTTCTGAAAAAGTTTTGAATAATTTTATGGAGTTCAGTAATTTTGCACCTAATGATATAACGAGAATGAATGATATACTTCGTAATTCTTTTATCGATGCTGTTAAATTTTCTTCCTTTATTGAAGCCGTCGAGCCTGCCGATCCAATAGAGGATGAAAAGACTGATGATGAAAACAAGGACTTCCCAAATACTATGTTGCAAAATTATTTACCTCCTTCTAAAAGTTTATTTAATAACGTATCCATGACTTTTATTGGTGGTGTACCATTTAATATCTATTGGCACTCATCAAACAATGAACCTGTAAATATTCCAATATCAGTATTTGTCTTGATGGTTTCTTTAATATGTTACTACTTCACAATTGACTCAAATGATTCTAAATAAATTATCTATTAATATTAAAATTCAGGTGACTATTCATACTAAAGTAACCTTTTGGCATTTTTCTTTAACACTCTTAATCTCCTCCGCCAAGATGATGATTAGGAGTGTTATTTTTATTAGTTTTAACTTTCTCATCCTACTTCCCCTCCACTTCTTTTAATTTTTCGTCCTCAATCATGTTGAAGAATGAATCCCATACGTGATATATAAGGAATGTTGCCATTACTGTTATCAGTCCAGCCAAGAAGATATTGTCGAATATCCATATTGCGATTAGTGCTATGACAAATTCACTCATAAGAGTTGCTGTGTATCTCATTTGGTTGCCTCTTTATAGTTCTGTTTCATTTTTCATAATGTTATCTGCTATATATTCAATAGCTGGTTTTACTTTGATGTAACGCTTGTTTCCATTTCCAAAACGATACATACATTTTTCTTGGAAACCTTTATTAGCGAAAACTTTTCTTTCTAGATCATTCTCAGATATTCCACTAATTTTTTTGAATTCTTTCACATCTGCAAAGCCTATGAATTCCATATCATTTCCTCCTTATATTTCGATTTGTGATGCTCTTAAATCTTTAATGAATTGAATTGCCATATCTACATCTTTACGTTTGATGTGATTGTTAGGTGCGTTACCTTTCATACCTAATTCTTTCTTAGTAGCAACCAGTATCTTGCTTTTAGCTTTACCTAGTTGGTAACGATATTCTTCTTTCATTTTCTTATTAGCTAAAGCCTGCTCGTACACATCACCGATTAACAAAGTATCTAAAGTCATTTGTAAGCCTTCATTTTGTAAAAGTTGCTCAGCTTTACTTTTAACAGTGAACTTAATCGCATCAATATCTTGTGGCGTTACATATTCACCTTCGAATTTATTATTTAAATCATCTAGCTTATTGTTGCTAACCTGTCCTGTTGAAATTAGATAATCTAGTTTGTCACTTACTAACTGTTCGATAAGTTCGTTCATGTCGTCTTTAGTTGTAATGCCATAAGTTTGAGCCAACTCTGTATGTTGTCTTTCAACTTTGATGAAATAACCTCTAATCTTGCGACCGATTTCGCTACGTTGTATCATTGAAATTTCTTTAGCCATGTCTAGTGTCATGATGTGGTCTAGTTGTTCATAAGTACGAGCCCTTTTTTGACCGTGTACTATTTCACTTTTGGTAATGTAATCAATGCCTTCTTCAAATCCGTAATCAATCATTCTGTCTATCCATTTGTCATACCTTGTACCAATTTCTAATCCTCTGTGAAGTTCTCTTCCACTTACTGCTACAGTTCCATCGTTGTTACGTTTGAAATTAAATAATGCCGGTAATTCGTTCATTCTGTTTCCTCCTTAATTTATTTGTTAATGTAATTCGGTTTTTCCGAATTAGAACCTAAAAAAATATTTGCTACTTTTACATCTAAAGCAATTGCTAACTTCTCAACTGTGGAATATTTAGCATTGTGTAAATTAGTTACGTCTTTTTCGTAGTTTATAATTGTACGTTCGTTAACGCCCGTCATTTCTGATAATTCCCTTTGACTGTAACCTCTTAATGCTCTCCATTGTCTTAAAGTTAAAACAGTTTTTTCATTCATTTTTGTATCACCTCGCTTATCTTAACTACTACAATACAATACGGAAATTCCGAAGTCAATAGCTTTATATCATTTTTTCCGAAAAATAATTTCGGTAAAACTGTTTTATTTTTCTTGTTTTGGTGTATAATATAAGTACAAACTATTTAGGAGTGATGAAAATGTTCAGTGAGAATTTAAAATATTTGCGTCATAAACACAATATGGAACAAATTGATCTTGCACATAAATTAGGTAGAAAAAGTGCGTCTAGTATTAGCGAATGGGAAAAAGGTAAATATACTCCTAAATTAAAAGTTTTATCTGATATCGCTAATTTATTTAATGTTAATATAGATGATTTAATGACTAAAGATTTAAGTAAAGGCAATGAAGAACCTTACAAACCAACTACGATTGCAGCACATCTTGACGGAGAAGTAAGTGACCTAAATGAAGAAGAAATGCAAAAAGTATTAGAGTATGTGAAATTTTTAAAATCACAACAAAAATAGTTAATCGCACCACTTCTGTGGTGCTTAATATAAATATATAAAATAAAGGAGAGTATCAAATGAAGAAATTATTATTTTTATTATTCGCAAGTTTATTAGTATTAGGTGCATGTGGCAGTCCAGATAGTGAGAAACTAGGTACATCAGACGGGAAAATTTCTGAGGATGATATTGATAATGTAGAGGAAATGGATGATGAAGATTTAGATTACGAAGATGATGAAGATGTAGAAGATATGACGGATTTAAAGACAAAAGAAGTAAATATCACTAAAGAAATCGGAAATATTAAGTATACTATTCACAATATTGGGAAAGCTAAATTAAATCCTGAACATGAAAATAATGTTATGACATTAGACAATGAATATAAAGACGGAGAAAAGGCAAATATTTTATATGCTGAAATAGAGTTAGAAAATTTATCAGATGAACCTACTGAATACTTTATAGACCAATCTGAAATCATAACTGATACAAATGAACAAGCTGAAACTTCTATGTCATACTTAGATGGAGAAATTAAGAGTGACATGTTAGGAAAAGTTAAGTCTAAAGGGACGATATTCTGGGAACTTAAAAATACAGATATAAATGACGTGAAAAAATTTGAATTAGTTGCACCTGCAATTTTTGATGATGAATTTGAAGAAATTCATCCAGAAGAAAAAATAGAACTATCTTTTGATTAATTAACCACCTCACCTAACACGTGAGGTTTTATTGTAAGGAGGAATAACTATGGCATCATTTACAGTTACAAAACGAAAAAACAAAACGTCTGTTTCTTGGCAATATGATGTGAAAGACAAATCTTTTAAATCAGGTAAAAAACGTAAATCTGGCTTTAAAACTAAGGCAGAGGCAACATACGCAGCCCAACAATTAATTAGGGATTTAGAAGATGGTAATATGATTGAAGATAATAAAACGTTTGAAGATTATTACAATGATTGGCTTGTGATTAAAAACAAAAAGAAAGTTGCACCGAAACAATATTATTGGTATGAAAGGTCACTTAATTTATTTAAAGAACACTTTGGAGATTATATGTTAGTTAAAAATATAACACGTTCTGAATATCAAAAATTTTTAAATGAATATGGAAAAGGTAGAACTACTGAAACAGTTAGGAAAGTACATGGTTGTATTGCGCCTTGTATTAGAGATGCAGTATACGATGGTTATTTGAGGAAAGACCCAACTTATAAAATTGAGTTAAATGGAACTAAAGAAACTAAAAACGAAGATAACAAGTATATGACAATACAACAATATTTAGATATGATTGAGTATTTTAAAACAAGAAATGAGCAGAGTTATATATTTTTATATTTACTTGCTATTACTGGTGCTAGATTTAGTGATTTAATTGGTATGACTAAAAAAGATTTAAATAAAGCTAAAGGCATCATACATTTACCAGGTACAAAAACTAAGAATTCTAAAAGAGATGTTGAAGTTAATCAAAAAGATATATTACTGATCAATACAAAATTATCTAAATTACCAGTTAGAACTGATGGTAAATTGTTTCACGTATCACACAATGCTATTAAAAAATCATTTAACTATGCTAAAAAGCAAATTGAGTTAGATGATGACACCATCACACCTTATGCTTTAAGGCATACACACACTTCATATCTATTAAGTAAATCTATCCCTGTTGAATATATTAGTAAACGATTAGGACACGCAACAATATCACAGACACTTGACACTTATTCACACTTACTTGATGAACATAAAAAAGAGCAAGGTCAACGTGTTAGAGAATTATTCTCTTGACACTTTTTTGACACTTGCTAGCTTGAAATCCCATCATACATGGGGTGAAATATGGAGACGGCG
>Ga0079224_100001802_pt1 | contig 25206 bp, 19 predicted proteins | sample Stecom2015_FD_80414 | JGI IMG/M metagenome (GOLD analysis project Ga0079224, IMG submission 80414) | Agricultural soil microbial communities from Utah to study Nitrogen management - Steer compost 2015 | ecosystem: Environmental > Terrestrial > Soil > Agricultural land | place: USA: Utah... | reverse complement strand
TGGGCTGAACGGCCCGGACGATCCGATCGGCTCGAGCGGCCCGGTCCGGAGCGGGACGGCGGACCGCGGGTTCACTTCCCGATCACCTCGCGCAGTTCGGACCGCAGCTGCGGGGTGAGAGCGTGCGCGACCCGCTCCACCAGGCGTGTCATCTCATAGGCGACGACCTTCATGTCGGCCCGCTTGTCGCTCAGCACGGCCAGGGAGGACCCGTCGCTGATCGCCATGACGATGAGGTGCCCCTGGCGCATCCGGATGATGAGCGACTGGCACTCGCCCTTGCCGAACAGCTTCGCGCCGCCCAGCGCGAGGCTTTGTAGGCCGCTGGCGATGGCCGCGAGCTGCTCGGCGTGCTCCTCGGGGAAGTCCCGGGAGGCGGTCAGCAGCAACCCGTCCGATGACACGACGATCGCGTGCTCGGCTCCGTGCACGTCCCGGACGAAATTGGAGACGAGCCAGGAGAAATCATCGGCGGTCACATTCAACTGCTCGTTCATGGATGCACCAGCCTCTTGCTAGCCGTGGTGTGGGGGAAGTCCTGCGCGGACGGACCGCCGGGGGCCGGAGCCCGGGGCGGCGCGTGCCCTGCTGACGCCCGCCCCTTCACTCGAACTCCCGGCCGGCGGCCCGCTCGCCCTCGAGGAAGCCGCCGAGCTCGTCGCGGATCATGGCGGCGCGGTCCTCGACCGAGCCGTTCGCACCCGGGTCGGGGTCCCGGCCGGGCGACCGGCCCTCGTCCCCCGCGGCCAGGTCCTGGCTGATCTGGGCGAGCAGGGCCGCCTTCGCCGGATCCCGGTGGGCGCTGCGCCGGGGCAGCCCCGCCGCGGTGACCGCCGACCCCGGGGAGACCGGCGTCGAGGGAGGCGGCACGGAGGGCGCCGGCGGCGGCACCGGCTTGGGCGGCAGCGACGGGGTGTTCCGGCTGGCGGACATGCCGCGCCCGCGCTCCGGCCGCGGCCCCCGGTCGGTGAGCAGCCGGGCGGGGACCACCGCATAGGCGCTCACCCCGCGGAAGGCCCGCGCCTCCAGTTGCACGGTCAGCCCGTGCCGGTAGGCGATCCGGCTGGCCACGTAGAGCCCCATGTGCCGCAGCGCGCGCTGGTCGAGCACCGGCGGGCCGCTGAGCCGGGCGTTGAGGTCGGCGATCTCCTCTCGGGGGATGCCGATCCCCTCGTCCTCCACCACGTAGAGCAGGCCGCCGTCGGCCATCGGCTGGGCGCTGATCACCACCTGGGCGTGCTCCGGGGAGTGCTCGGTGGCGTTGTCCAGCAGCTCGGCCAGGAGGTGGCTGATGTCGTCGGCCGCGGTACCGAGCACGTATCCGTTGGGCAGCCGGCCCACCTGGATCCGGGCGTAGTCCTTGATCTCGGAGATCGCCGCCCGGGCCACGTCGAGCACCGGGACCGGCTCCTCGTCCGGGTCGGTGGCGCTCTGCTCGGTGAGCAGCAGCAGGTTCTCACTGTGCCGCCGCATCCGGGTGGCCAGGTTGTCGATCTCGAACAGCTTGTCCATCAGGGCCGGGTCGTCCGCGCTGTCCTCCAGCTCCTCGACCGTGCCCAGCAGGGCGTCGACCAGGTTGAGGTCGCGCATGGCCATTCCGGCCACGACGTCGGTCATCAGCACCCGGTCCTGGCGGCGCGCGCTCTCGCCGTCGGACGCACCGCCGGCGTGCTGCGCGGCGGGCGCGGCGCCCAGCGGCTCCGGCTGCGCGGACCGATGCGGCGGGGACTGCGGACGGGCGTAGGGCGAGGGCGCCGGGGGTGCCGGCGGCGCGTGCCGGGCCCCCTCCGGAGGCGCTCCGGCATGCGGGTCGGCGCCGGGCGGCGCGGCGTGCTCACCCGGCCGGTAGGGGTCCTGTCCGTACCCCTCGGGAGTGTGCGGGGCGGGCGCCGGTACCGGCGCGGGCTCCTGCTCCTGGGGGCCGGGGGGGCGGGGGGCGGTCTCCGGGCTCCGGCGGGCGAGACCGATCCGGGACATCATTCGCCGGAATCTTCCGGGCTGCCGGTGGCGTGCGTTCTCGTTCGTCATCATGTGCGCTAACGGGCTTCCATCGCGACCTGGCGGTGACGGCGCGTGTGCCACAACACGTCTCCTTGATCGGGTGGGGGCGGACGACGACCTCGGTTCCGGCCGCCGGAGCGCGGTGCGTCCGGCACTCCGGCCGGAACCCGCGCTCCGACACGGCTCCGCCGTCGGACTCGTCCTGACTTCTCAGGGGTCTGCGCGGCCTGCGGTCCCGGCGCCCCTTTCTGGGGTTCACCGCTCACCCCGGGCGGGATTAAAGCCTCCGATCACATAGGAATATCGGCACGGGGAACTCGGCGTTTCGGTCGAACCGTCGATGTTCCACCGATTCGATGGCCCACACTAGCAAAGCGACAATCGCCGCTCAGGAAAACCGACGAATTCAGTGGAACCCTGCAAAACCCCAGGCCAGACAGGGAAGCAAGAGACACTAGAGAAGAATGCCCGGTTTCCCCCTGAACGCCGCCTCCCACTCCCCCGCTCCACTACTAAGAACTTTAGGAATTTGCTGCTCATGCGGGATCTCGCCGGGATAACGGGAGGATGCTCCGATATTCCGCACCGCCGCGGACCGCCCCGGCGGCGAGCCCGGCGGGGACGGGGAGCGGGCCGGCCCCCGCTCCGGTCCGCACTCCCTTGGGCGGGCCGGCCCGGAGCGGCGGGGCGGGGAGAGCGGACGGGGCGGCACCGCACCGGCCCCGGCGCCCCGCGGAGCGTTCCGGGAACGTCGGCCGGGGAAGCGGCACCCGCGGCGCCCCGCGCGAGCGGCCGGGAAAGGCGGGCGGCGCCCGAGATGTCCGCCCCGGGTGGCCGGCGCCGTTCCCGCCGTCCGCGGAGCCGAGACGCCGGGCGGACCCGGGCGGGCGCCGCGAACCACCGGCCGCCCGCTTCGCTGCCCGGTCACCCGGCAGGCGTCACCGGGCCCGGTCGGCGATCCGGCTCCGCCACTGCTCGACGAAGAAGGCGATCTTGCCCGGGTTGACCATGTTCCGCAGCGCGGTGGCGCCCTGCTCGCCAGCCTCGACAGCGAAGACCCCGAACGGCTCGCCGTCCCGGAGCACCAGGACGGCCGACTCGCCGTTGACCTCCAGCGGCTCGGGCCAGAGCCGGTACCCCTGCTCTTCGCTCATCCGCAGCAGGCCGCCGAGGAAGCGGCGGACCCGCTCCCGTCCGACGACGGGGCGGCGCGCCGCGGTGACCTCGCCGCCGCCGTCCGCGACCACCACGATGTCCTCGGCGAGCAGCCCTTCCAGCGCCTCCATGCCCGCGCCCGAGGCGGCCGCGATGATGGAGCGCGCGACTTCGCGGGCCCGCTCCTGCGAGGCCCGGCGCCGGGGCCGCCCCTCCTCCACCCGCGCCCGCGCCCGGCTGTGCAGCTTCCGGGAGGCGGCCTCGCTCACCTCGAGGATCTCCGCGACCTCGGCGTGGGCGTACCCGAACGCCTCGCGCAGCACGAACACCGCCCGCTCCGCGGGGGTGAGCCGCTCCAGCAGGACGAGCACCGCCAGCGAGACCGACTCGCGCTGCTCGGCGGTCTCCAGCGGACCCAGCTCGCCGGCGCCGCCGCCGGTGAGCACCGGCTCCGGCAGCCACGGCCCGACATAGGCCTCCCGCCGGGCGCGGGCCGAGGTCAGCCGGTTCACGCACAGGTTGGTCAGCACCTTGGCCAGCCAGGCGGCCGGCGTCTCGATCGCGCTCCGGTCCGCGGTGTGCCAGCGCAGGTAGGCGTCCTGCACCGCGTCCTCGGCCTCACTGGCCGACCCCAGCATCCGGTAGGCCATCGCGAACAGCCTCGGCCGCTGCGCCTCGAACTCTTCGACATCCGCGCTCACCGCCACGTCCCGAGCATCGCACATCCGCCCGGGGCGGCCCGTCCGGCCCCGGGCCGGCGGCCGGGGGCCGGAGCGGCTCAGCCGCAGCCGGGCAGGTCGCCCTCGAACGGGTGGGCGTGGATGCGCTGGCCGCCGCCTCCGCCCTCGGAGGCGTGCACCAGGGTTCCGGCGGTGAACAGGCGGCCGCTGGTGCCGGGCAGGGAGAGGCGGGTGACGCTGTCCCGCTCGCCCACCATCACGCTGCCCTGGAACTGGCCGCTGCCCTTGAGGTGGACCGTGGAGGCGTCCGGGAAGTTCCACAGCAGCCTGCCGCGCAGCCCGTCGGGGAGCGACCCGCTGTAGGTGTCCACGACCGGGTCCTCGCCGGCCACGTTGACCAGGACGGTCGCCTCCGGCGGGATCTCCCGGAACACGATGCGCTGCGGCCGGCCGCCGGTGTCGGAGAGGTCGAAGTCGACGTTGAACACCTGCAGCCGGGAGGTCCCGTCGCCGGTGAAGACGGTCGCCGCGCCGGCGTCGAGGGCGGTCCCGGTCGGCTCGCGCAGCCGCCCCTCCGGGTAGGCGTAGCAGGCGCTGGCCTCCTCCACCCGCTCGCGGATCCCGCGGAAGGAGTCGGCCGCCCGCGGGTCGTGCACGGCGCTCGGCGAGACCGCGCCGACCAGTGTGCCGCCGTAGCGCACCACGCCGTGCACCTCGTCCTGTTCGGCGAGGAGGCGCTGGCCTTCGGCGACCGCGACGTCGGCGCCGACGGTCATGAAGTCCGAGCCGGCCTCGGGGCGGTACCGCGCGTTCGGTCCGGCCCCGCCCACCCGGTAGGCGTCCCGGTAGCCCTCGCCGCTCTTGTCCATGTCGAAGCCGCCGAGGACGATCACCTTGCCCTCGGCCCCGGCCGCGCCCTCGCGCACCCGGAAGTCGCCGCCGACGAACACGTTGACCCCGTCGTCCTGGACCGCGACGGGGTGGCTCCCCTTCTGCGAGGAGTCGTCGGCGCAGGCCTCGGCCCGGCACGCGGACCGGTCGCCCCGGGACTCCGCCGCTCCGGCTCCCGCGCACAGCCCCGCCAGCGCGAGCGCCCCGGCGGCCCCGTACACGGCCAGCGCACCGGGCCGCCGCCGCGGCCGGCTCCGTGTGAACCCACCCTTCGATTCCATACCGAGAGCATCACATCGGTCACGCTCCGAAATCGACTCCGAAGCGCCAACGCCCGGTAAACGCTCCTTACAGACCCGGGGGCGCCCGCCCCTCTCTCGGTGATCCCGGTGCCGGGGCATCCGAGCGCTCGGATGCCCCGGCACCGGGATCACCGCCTTGGGGGCGTCCGCATCAGCGGTCCGCCCGGTCCTCGCGGACCTTCTCGTAGAGCCGGTCCAGGCCGGCCAGGAAGGACTCCAGGGCGAGCTCGAAGCTCTCCGCATCGATCTCGGCGGCGTGCTCGGCGAGCCGGTGCGCCTGGAAGAGGTTGGGGTAGCGGTCCCGGTAGACCTGGACGTCGTCGGAGAAGCCGCGGGCGAAGGAGTTGATCGCGGCGCCGACCACCAGGTACTTGGTGGAGGCGCCGATCATGGTGGCGTGCCGGGGCGGCCAGCCGGCCGAGACCAGGCCGCCGTGGATCGCGTCGGCCCGCTGCAGGGCCTGGTCGCGCAGGCCGGGGCCGACCGCGATGACCGGGACCAGGTTGGGGTGGGCGGCCAGGGCGGCGCGGTAGGAGCGCGCCCAGGTGACCAGGCCGTGCCGCCAGTCGCCGCCGGAGAAGCCGGAGACGTCCACGTCGGCCATGATCTCGTTGGCGATGTCGGCGAGCAGCTCGTCCTTGGTCTTGTAGTGGCTGTAGAGCGAGGCGGCCTGCACCTCCAGCTCCTGGGCGAGCTTGCGCATGGACAGCCCTTCCAGGCCGTCCCGGTCGACCAGCGCGAGCGCGGCGGCGCGGATCCCCCGCCGGGTCAGGATCGGGGTCTTGGGACGGGCCACGGCTGCCTCTCTGCTCCGACTGCTGCTCCGCCGGCGCCTCCCCGGTGAGCCGCGGCGGCTCCGGGCGCGTCGGCCGTGCAGTGATCTAACCACGCCCCGCCGGGGTTCGCAGGCCCCCTCTTGCGGCCGGGTCCGGGGCGGCCTACAGTCACATTAACCGAACGACGTTAGGTTTCAGGTCCGGGCACCGCCCCACCAGGGCGGCCGGGCGCGGAACGCGGAACGGAGCTGGCAGCATGGTGGACTTCGCACTGACCGAGGAGCAGAAGGGCATCCGGGACTGGGTGCGCACCTTCGTCGAGCGCGAGATCATGCCCATGGAGAACGAGGTGCTCCGCCGCGAGCGGGAGGGCGCCGCCCCGGGCCTGACCGCCGAGGAGGGCCGCGAGCTGCGCGAGCTGGCCCGCAAATCCGGCTTCTGGGGGGTGCAGACGCCGGTGGAGTACGGCGGCATGGGGCTGGACGCGGTCACCGCGGCCGTCATCGAGGCCGAACTCGGCCGCACCTTCCTCACCTTCAAGTTCGGCGGCGAGGCCGACAACATCCTGTTCCACGCCGACCGGCGGCAGCGCGAGGAGTACCTGCTCCCCACGATCGAGGGCACCCGCAAGTCCTGCTTCGCCATCACCGAGCCCGGCGCCGGCTCCGACGCCAAGGCGATCCGCACCCGAGCGGTCCGCGACGGCGACCACTGGGTGATCAACGGCGAGAAGACCTTCATCACCGGCGGCAACGAGGCCGACTTCGCCCTGGTGTTCGCGGTGACCGACCCGGACAAGGGCGCCGACGGCGGCGTCACCTGCTTCATCGCGGACCGGGAGGCCGGCTGGACCTCCGAGCCGATCGACACCATGGGCGAGCGCCGCCCGGCCTCGCTGGTCTTCTCCGACGTGCGGGTGCCGCACTCCGCCGTGCTCGGCGAGGAGGGCAACGGCTTCCGACTGGCCATGCAGTGGATCGGCAAGGGCCGCTACCTGCTGCCGGCCCGGGCGATCGGCGCCTGCGAGCGGCTGCTGGAGATGGCGGTCCGCTACGCCAACGAGCGCACCACCTTCGGCGCCCCGATCGCCGACCGCCAGGCGATCCAGTGGATGATCGCCGACTCCGAGATGGAGACCGAGGCGCTGCGGCTGCTGGTGCTCCGCGCCGCCTGGCAGGTCGACCAGGGGGCCGACTCCCGGCACCACCAGTCCATCGCCAAGCTCTACGGCGGCCAGAAGGCCAACGAGATCGTCGACCGCGTCATGCAGATCCACGGCGGCATGGGCTACACCCGCGAGCTGCCCATCGAGCGCTGGTACCGCGACCTGCGGCTGCTCCGCATCTACGAGGGCACCGACGAGATCCAGCGCCGGACCATCGCCCGCGACCTGCTCACCGGCCGGGTGAAGGTGGGCTCCTCACTGGACTGACCCCGCCCCCGCACCGGGCGCGGTGCGCCCGCGGCGCACAGGCCTCCCCGGGGCCGAGGGGACCCCGGGGAGCCGGGAGAAAGGGCAGGGGCGCGGCGCCCGAGCGGGCGCCGCGCCCCTGCCGCTCCGTCGATCCGGAGCCCACCGGGTTCCGGTCAGCCGACCTCGACCAGGTCGATGACGAAGACCAGGGTCTCCCCCGGCTTGATCACATTGCCGGCGCCGCGGTCGCCGTAGGCCAGGTGCGGCGGGATGGTGAGCTTGCGGCGGCCGCCGACCCGCATCCCCAGGACGCCCTGGTCCCAGCCGGGGATGACCTGGCCGACGCCGAGCTGGAAGCGGAGCGGCTCGCCCCGGCTCCAGGAGGAGTCGAACTCCTCCCCCGTGGAGTGCGCGACCCCGACGTAGTGCATGGCGAGGCGGGAGCGGTGCACGGCCTGCTCGCCCTCGCCGATGGTGATGTCCTCGACCTGCAGCTCGGCCGGCGGCGGGCCGTCAATGAAGTCGATCTCGGGACGTTCGAGCGCCATCTGTTCGTTCTCCCCCTCAGCGGTTCCGGTCAACGGTGCACCAGCGTATCGGCACCGCGAGGGCTCAGATGCCGACCGTCGCCGCGACCAGGTGGCCCTCCCCCTCGACCGCGACGGCCCCGCTGCGCGCCGGCACGAAGACCGACTCCCCGCGGCGCAGCGCCGCCCGGGCGCCGCACTCCGCGCTCAGCTCGGCCGCCCCCTCCAGGGCGAGCACCACCGAGGGCGCCCCGCCGGGCAGCTCGGCCGCCACCCGCCCCGGCCCCAGCACCGACAGCGCGAAGTCCTCCACCCCGGGGCGGAACTCGCGCCGCCCCTGCACCGGCACCGGCCGGGTGTAGGGGATGGGCAGCACCGAGAAGTCGACCACCGCGAGCAGCTCGGGCACGTCGACGTGCTTGCCGGTCAGGCCGGCCCGCAGCACGTTGTCCGAGCTGGCCATCACCTCCACCGCGGTGCCGCGCAGGTAGGCGTGGACGTTGCCGGCCGGCAGGAAGAGCGCCTCGCCGGGCCGCAGGGTGATCCGGTTGAGCAGCAGGGCGGCGACGGCGCCCGGGTCCCCGGGGTAGCGGTGGTACAGCTCCAGCACGGTCGCGTGGTGGCCGCCCCCGCCCCGTTCGGCCCACTCCTCGATGAAGTCGGCGAGCAGCCGGGGGCGGTCCGCCGCGTCCAGGGTGAGCAGGTGCGTCATGGCTGCGCGCAGCGCCAGGTGCGGGTCGGCGGCGGCCAGGTCGGCGCGGATCAGCCGGGCCAGCTCGCAGCGGATCCCGGCCAGGTCGCCGAGGGCGGAGACCGGGTCGCGGAAACCGCACAGCGCCTCGAACGGCTCCAGCGCCAGCACCAGCTCGGGTTTGTGGAAGGGGTCCCGGTAGTTGCGGTTCCCGGCGTCGATGGGGATGCCCGCCTCCTCCTCGGCGAGGAAGCCCGCGCGCGCCCGCGCCTCGTCCGGGTGGGCCTGCAGGGAGAGCGGGGCGTCCGCGGCGAGCACCTTGAGCAGGAAGGGCAGCCGCTCGCCGAACCGGTCCACGGTCCGCCGCCCGAGCACCTCCTTGGGCGCCGCGGCGATGAACTCCTCGAAGCCGAGCGGCCCCTCGTCGGTGGCGAGGCTGCTGGGCGCGGCCTGGTGGGCCCCCATCCAGAGCTCGGCCTGCGGGGTGCCGTCGGGCTCGACACCGAGCAGCCGGGGTATCGCCGCCGTGTCTCCCCAGGCGTAGGGGCGTACCTGGTTGATCAGCCTGTGCATCCGCCCTGCTTCTTCCCGTTCCCGTCCACCGCGCCGTCGTCCTCCAGTCTCCCGGAGGCGGCCCCGGTCCGTCTGCACTGCGATCCCTACCTGCGCGGGTGGTGCGGGCCCTACCCTGCCCCGCCGCCGGCCCCCGGTGCCGGCGCCACGAAGTTACCGATTGGTTTACATGGATCCCCGGATCCTGTCCAGCCTGGCCGTGTGCGGAACGGCCGCCCTGCCGCCCCGCCGCCGCCCGCGGTGGCGGGCTGAGAGACCGTTGGGTATCCGGTCGGTCGCCCGGGGTGTCCGGCCGCCGGGCCCGCGCCTCCCGCGGTGCGGCCCGGCATCGCCGTTCGCCACTGCGGGAGGCGCCACGAGGCCGCTGGTGCATCGGCCGGTCCGGCACCGCTCACCGGTACGGGCCCCGCGACCGGGACCGGCCGATGACCCCGAGAACAACGAGGATGGGGCTGTGCCCCGCCCCCTGCCGCCCCGGCCGCAGGGGCGGGTCGCGGCGTGCGGGTGCGGGGCGGTCCGCGGTCGGACACTCCGGACGACCGCTCGCATGTCCAACAGTCTCTGAGCGGGGCAGAGGCCGCACTTCGGCGTGACGGCGGACGGGCCTGAACGATCCGCGGCCGCCCGGCATCGCCGCCCCGGCTCCCCACTCCTCCTCCGGGCCGGCCGCCGTCGCACCGGGCGCACCGGGCGAGGGGGCGCCGACCGGCGGGACCGCCCCCGGACCGGCACGCGGGGGCGCAGCGCGATGCGCTCCCCTGAGATCGCCGGCGGGGTTTCCGGCGGCCTCCCCGCCCCGCGCCCACCCGCGGCGCAGCGCCACCTCGCCGAGGAGAGCGTCCGCCACCGCGCAGCCTCACTCAGCGGTCACCGCGACGTCGAGGCGGCGCCGCAGCGCAGGCCGCGCCGCGGGCGGAGGCGGACCGGGGCCGACGGCGCCGGGTCCCGGCGGCCGGAGTGCCCGACCGCGGCGAAAACCCTCATCAGCGGCTCAGGCCCCGGAACCGGGGCGGCCGGGAGCGCTCGGCTCCGGGCCGCCCTCGCCTCCCCCCCCCGCTCCCGGGGCCCGGCGGGGGCGGAGGAGGTATCGATCGGGTCACGGGCGCCGGGGCTTCGGATCTTCACACCCGGTCCGCCGCAGCGGGCGCGGGGTTTCCGGCGGGTTCACAGCTCTTTACGGGGGTGCCAACAGAAGCTCACAAATGGTATTACCATTGCGTGAATGTTACCCCGGCCACGCCGAAGGGCGGGGCCGGGCCGTGCTCTCTCCCGTCCGGAGGCCCCGTGGAAACCATCGAACCCGCCTACGGCACAGGGCCGCTGCTGGGGATCGCGGCCGGCGCGATCGCCGTGCTGCTCTTCCTGGTCATGAAGGTGCGGCTGCACGCGTTCGTCTCGCTGACCCTGGTCAGCCTGCTGGTCGCGCTGGCCACCCGCATCCCGGCCGCCGACGTCATGCCGACCCTGCTGGACGGCTTCGGCTCGACCCTGGCCAACGTCGCCCTGCTGGTCGGCCTGGGCGTGATGATCGGCCGGATGCTGGAGGCCACCGGCGGCGCCGCGGTGCTGGCCAACGCGCTGGTGCGCGCGTTCGGCGAGAAGCGCGCCCCGCTGGCGCTGGGCGTGGCCTCGCTGCTCTTCGCCTTCCCGATCTTCTTCGACGCCGGGCTCATCGTGATGCTGCCCATCGTGTTCAGCGTGGCACGGCGGATCGGCGGGTCGGTGCTGTACTACGCGCTGCCCGCCGCGGGCGCCTTCGCGGTCATGCACGCCTTCGTGCCGCCGCACCCGGGCCCGGTGACCGCCGCCGACATGCTCGGCGCGCCGATGGGCACCACGCTGCTGGTCGGCACCGTGCTGGCCATCCCCACCTGGTACATCGGCAGCTACCTGTACTCGCTGTACGCCGGGCGCCGGTTCGACCTGCCGGTCCCCGGCGGCGAGGAGGCCCGCACCGCCGACGGCCCGGAGCACCCGCCGCACCTGCTCACCGTGGTGGGCGTGCTGCTCATGCCGATGGCGATGGTCTTCCTCAACACCGGCACCGCCACCCTGGCCACCGCGGGCGTGCTGGACGGCGGCGCGGCGTGGGTGCAGGCCCTCCAGCTGGTCGGCCAGGCGCCGATCGCACTGCTGGTCACCGCCCTGGTAGCGATGGCGGTGCTGGGCCGCGGCCGGTTCTCCAAGGACCGGGTCCAAGAGCTCGTCGACGGGTCGCTCGGCCCGGTCTGCTCGATCATCCTGATCACCGGGGCGGGCGGCATGTTCGGCGGGGTGCTGCGGGCCAGCGGCATCGGCGAGGCGCTGGCCTCCTCGCTGGAGTCCACCGGCCTGCCGGTGATCGTCGCCGCCTTCGTGATCGCCACCGCGCTGCGCGTCGCGCAGGGCTCGGCCACCGTCGCGCTGACCACGGCCGCCGCGCTGGTCGCCCCGGCCGTCGAGGCCACCCCGGACATGGGCGGGGTCGAGCTGGCGCTGGTGGTCATCGCGATCGCCTGCGGCTCCACCGTGCTCTCGCACGTCAACGACTCGGGGTTCTGGCTGGTCGGCCGGTTCCTGCGGATGGACGTGGCGACCACGCTGCGCACCTGGACCGTGATGGAGACGCTGATCGGCCTGGTCGGCTTCGTGCTGGCCTTCGGGATCAGCCTGCTGCTGTAGCGCCGGCCGGCCCGCCGTCCCCGGCCTCCTCCAGCGCCTCGACGACCTCGCGCACGATCGAGCGCATCGCGGCCTCCGCCACCTCGGGGAGGCCGCCCTCGATGGCCGAGGCCACGTGGGCGTGGAGGCAGAGCGCCTCGGGGCGGGGCCGGGTCGGCATCAGCCGGTGCTGGGTGCGGCCGGCGAGGACCTCGGCGACCACCCCGGCCAGCCCGGCGAACATCTCGTTGCCGGACAGCTCCAGGATGCGGCGGTGGAACTCGATGTCCAGGGCGAGGAACCGGTCCAGGTCGCCGCGGCGCCCGGTCTCGGCCATCACCGCGTTCAGCTCGGACAGCGCCCTGCGCTGGGCGGGGGTGGCCCGCCGGGCGGCGGCGGCCGCGGCCGGCGGCTCGATGACGGCGCGCAGCTCGGTGAGGGTGCGCAGCTGGGCCATCCGGCCCGGTCCGGCCAGCCGCCACCGGATGAGCTGGGGGTCGTAGACGCTCCACTCCGCCGCGGGCCGCACGGTGATCCCGGTGCGGGGGCGGCTGACCACCAGCCGCATCGACTCCAGGACGCGGACCGCCTCGCGGGCCACGGTGCGCGAGACGCCGAAGTCGCGGGCCAGGCTCTCCAGGGTGAAGACGTGCCCGGGGCCGTAGTCGCCGGCCGCGATCGCCGGACCGAGCTCCGCGAGGACCCGGTTGTGCAGGGTGCGGTGGTCGGCGTCGGCGGTCATCGGGCTCCTCGGCGCTGCGGCGGGCGCCCCGGGCCGCCCCCGGAACCGCTCCGCCTCATTGATAACACTATTGTTCCGCGGGGGCCGGAGATCGTTGTGATCCGGCGCCCCGCCACGGGGAGGGAAACAGTACATGCACTTCGTCTTCATGGGCGTTTCGGGCTCCGGCAAGAGCAGCCTCGCCCGGCCGGTGGCCGAGCGGCTCGGGCTGCCGTTCGCCGAGGCCGACGCCTTCCATCCGGAGGCCAACATCGCGAAGATGTCGGCCGGCGTCCCGCTGACCGACGAGGACCGGCGCCCCTGGCTGCTCTCGCTGGCCGCGTGGATCGCCGAGCGCGAGCGGGCCGGGGAGCACAGCGTGATGGCCTGCTCGGCGCTGAAGCGCTCCTACCGCGACCTGCTCCGCGGCGGCGCCCCCGGCGTGCGGTTCCTGCACGCCGACGGCTCCGACGAGGTGATCGCCGAGCGGCTGGCCCGGCGCACCGGCCACTTCATGCCGGCCGGCCTGCTCGCCTCGCAGCGCGCCGCGCTGGAGCCGCTCGGCGCCGACGAGGACGGCGCGGTCCTCGACGTGTCCGCCCCGGTGGACGAGCTGGTCGAGCGCGCGGTCGGGCTGGTCCGCGCCGCGCTGGCCGGGCAGGGCGGCGCGGCGCCCACGGCACGGCGCTGACCCCGGTGTGCGGGCCGGTCCGCCCGGGACCGGTCGGCACGCCGGGGCCGGCGGCGCGCAGGCGCGGTTCAGCGCTGGTCCATATGGCCCATCCGGATGGAGATCTCCATCCCCGCCTCGGCCACGGCCTCGCCGATGCCGTCCAGCTTCTCCTCCTCCATCCGGTAGGAGGGGCCGGAAGCGCTGATCGCCGCGATGACCTCGCCGGTGAGTCCGCGGATCGGCGCGGCGACCGCGTTCAGCCCGGGTTCGAGCTCCTCCACCGCGGTGGCGAAGCCGCGGTCCAGGATCTCCTGGAATTCGGCGCGCAGCTCGTCGGGGTCGGTGATGGTGGCGGGGGTGACCTCCTCCAGCTTGCCGCGGAGGATGCGCTTCTGGTCGTTGGGCCGCATGTGGGCGAGGAGCACCTTGCCGCTGGAGGTGGAGTGGATCGGGTTCTGCCGGCCGATCCAGTTCTGGCTGACCACCGCCGAGGAGCCGCGGACCTGGTCGATGTTGACCACCATGTCCCCGCTGGGGATGGCGATGTTCACGGTCTCCCCCAGGTCGGAGGCGAGGTCCTCGCAGACCCGGCGGCTCTGCTGGGTGAGGTCGAGGCCGGCGGCCATGGTCCCGGCCAGCCGGATGATCCCGAAGCCCAGGCGGTACTTGCCCCGCAGGCCCGGCTGCTCCACCAGTCCCCGCCGCTCCAGCGCGCCGACCAGTCGGAATGCAGTGGACTTGTGCACGCCCAGTTCCGCGGCGATCTCGGTGACACCGGCCTCCTTGTGCTGGGCGAGGATCTCCAACACGGTGATGGCGCGATCGACCGACTGCACGGGTGCACCGTCCTTCCCGGAACCGGACCTCACCGGCCCCTCTTCACCACCCGACCCCCGCTCCGTCCGTTCCGTTGGCGTGGTGCTCCGACTCTTTACTGCGCGGTGGTCGTTGGAAGCCATGCCCACAAAGATAACGTTGTATCCTCCGCCTTCCCGGGCGGGGCGCGACCGCCCTGGCATCGTCGCAGTTCAGCGGGGCCTGCTGAGACCCGGAAGCCGCCGGGCCCCGGCGCCGCTCAGCCGACCCGGTGCGGCGGGGCCGCGCCGTGCAGCGCGTCGGCGAGGAAGCGCGCCAGGTACTCGGCGAAGGACGCCCGCACCAGCAGCCGGAACTCCGGGACGCCGCCCTCCGGGCCGGTCCGGTGCACCCCCACCGCCGCCTTGCCCAGCAGCGACTGGGCGTAGCCGCCCGGACCGAACACCCCCGGGTGCAGGTCCAGCGGGCAGCCCCGGGCGATCACCTCCGCCGCCTGCGGGCCGCGCAGCTCGAAGACGGCCCGCTGCGCCGACAGGTCGGCGACCGCGGCGCACAGCCCGCCGTACTCCCCGCCGAGCGCGGCGCGCAGCCCCGCCGCCAGGCCCGGCCCGGTCGCCTCGCCGTCCACCACCAGGTACCAGCCCGGTCCGCAGTGCAGCACGTACGGGTCGCCGGTGCCCGAGGAGCGGCCCGGCGCGGGCAGCGGGCAGCCGAGGAACCCCTCGGCCATCCGCGACGCGGCGGCGGCCTCCTCCTCGTCGACCCGGATCTCCACCTGCGCCAGGAACGGGACCTCGCGCAGCACCGCGGTCTCCGGCGAGCCCGCCTCCGCCATGAGCCGCCCCAGGTGGCCCGCGGGGCTGCGCCGCCCCGGCCGCTGCCCCGGCACCTGCACCGGTGCGCCCCCGCCGCCGTCCGTCGAACCCTCCGGGTCAGCCATCGCGCCGGCTCCCTTCCCTGTCGTAGAAGACCGGATCGGCGACCCGGACCGGGACCGCCTCCCCCAGATGCACCGCGTACAGCCGCTCGCCGTGCCGCTCCCGCCCGGAGCGCAGCAGGCCGAGCGCGAAGGTCCGGCCCAGCGCCGCGCTGTCGTAGGCGGAGGTCACCCGGCCGATCGGCGCGGCCGACTCCCCGGCTCCTCTCCTACCCGCTCCGGAGCCGCCCCTCCCCTCTCCGAGGGCCGCCGGGACCTCCGCGACCAGCTGCGCTCCCTCGGCGAGCAGCAGCCCGGGATCCTCCGGGAGCAGGCCGACCAGCTGCTCCCGGTCCGGCCGGGCGGTGTCCGGCCGGGTCAGCGAGCGCTTGCCGACGAACTCCTTGCGCTTGGAAACGGCCCAGTCCATGCCCAGGTCGAGCGGGGTCACGCTGCCGTCGGTCTCGTGCCCCACCACGATGAACCCCTTCTCGGCACGGAGCACGTGCATCGCCTCGGTGCCGTAGGGGGTGATGCCGTACCGCAGGCCGGCCTCCATCGCCGCCTCCCACAGTTCGAGCCCGTGCCAGGCGGGCACGTTCACCTCGAAGGTCAGCTCGCCGGTGAAGCTGACCCGCAGCACCCGCGCCGGAATCCCGGCCACCCGGCCCTCGCGCGCCGACATGAAGCGGAACCCCTCGGCCGAGACGTCCATGTCCGGGGCCAGCGCCCGCATGACGTCCCGGGAGGCCGGCCCGACCAGGCTGGCCACCGCCCAGTGGTCGGTGGCGTTGAACAGCTGCACGCACAGCCGCGGCCACTCGGTCTGCGCCCACTCCTCCAACCACTCCAGCACCCGCTCGGCGTTGCCGGTGGTGGTGCTGACCAGGTACTCGTCCTCCGAGATCCGGGTGACGACGCCGTCGTCGAGCACCATGCCGTCGGCCGTGCACATCACCCCGTACCGGCAGCGGCCCGGGCGCAGGGTGGAGAGCGTGCCGGTGTAGATCCGGTCGAGGAAAGCGCCGGCGTCCCGGCCGGCGACGGTGATCGCGCCGAGGGTGGAGGCGTCCAGCATCCCGACCGCGCCGCGGGCCGCTGCGCACTCGCGGAGCACCGCGGCGCGCATGTCCTCGCCGTCCCGCGGGTAGTAGCGGGCCCGGCGCCACTGGCCGACGTCCTCGAAGACCGCCCCGTGCTCCTCGTGCCAGGCGTTCATCGGGGTGCGCCGGAGGGGTTCCAGCAGCTCCCCGCGGGCCCGGCCGGCCAGGGCTGAGAACGGGACCGGCGTGCAGGGCGGGCGCGGCGCGGTCCCGCCGACCTCGTCCATCCCCCGCCCGAGCAGCCCGGCGACGATCCCGGTCAGCACGGTGCCGCAGGTCCGCCCCCGGTCCGGGCCGGTCCCGGCGGTGGTGTACCGCTTGATGTGCTCGATCGATCGCATCCCGGCGGCGATCGCATCCCGGACTCCGTCCAGCGCCGCGTCCCGCTGCAGGTCGATGAAGACCTCGGCGGCGTCGGCGTCCGGCCGGACCGCGGCGAACAGCGCCGTCGGCGGCGCCGGCCGCCCGGCCGCGGCGCCCGGCCGGCCCGCGGGCGGCAGCTCCCCGGAGCCGGCTCCGGCCTCCGAGGCGGTGCCGGGGTCCAGAGCGGTACCCGCGTCCGAGACGGCATCGGCCCCCGGGCCGGCCCCTGCTCCCGGAGCGGTACCGGTGTCCGAAGCGACGCCGGTGGCCGGAGCGGACGGTGCGCCGCGAGCCGATATCGCGGCCGGTACCGCCCCCTCGGCCAGGGCCGCGGCGGCCGCGGCGCGGCCGGCCCGGTCCCCCTGCTCGGCGGCGGCGCGCACCGAGCGGACCCCGGCCAGCGCCCCGGCGCAGACCGCGGTCGCCGGGAGCCCTTCGGGGAGGAACGCGGCGTGCCGCTCCGACCAGCGGAGCCGGCCGCCCGCCTGCACCGCCAGGGCGGCCGCGGGGTCGTGGCCGCCGGAGACCGCGAGCAGGTCGCAGCCGACCCGATCGGCGGGGCCGGTCACCGTGCCGTCCGCCGCGACCGGGGCGAGCAGGGCGGCGGCCAGTTCGCCGCGGCCGTCGGGGACCGTGCCGGCGGCCGCGGTCGCGGTGCGCACCCCGATCCCGCGGCGGGCCAGCGCGGCCAGCGCGCCGGCGCCTGGCTCCGGCCGGGCGTCGGCGACCGCGGCGATCTCCGCACCGGCGTCGTGCAGCGTCGCGGCGGCCAGCAGCGCCTCATCGTGGCAGCCGGACACCGCGATCCGCTCCCCCGGCAGCACGCCGTGCCTGCGCACATAGGCCGCGGCCGCACCGGCGAGCATCACCCCGGGCAGGTCGTTGCCGGCGAAGGCGAACGGCCTCTCGACGGAGCCGGCCGCCAGCACGGTGCGCCGGGCGCGGATCCGCCAGAGCAGGTGCGAGCCGTCCGGCCGCCGCTCCAGCGCGACCAGTTCGCCGTGGTCGTAGTGGCCGGTGACGGTGGTCCGGGTGAGCAGCCGGACCTCGGGATGGCCGGCCAGCCGCCCGGCGGTCCCGGCGATCCACCGGTCGGTCCCGGGGTCCAGGCCGAGCGCGTCGCCGCCCGGCCGGGGCGCCTCGTCGGCGATGATCACCCGCGCGCCCTCCCGCGCGGCGGCGGCCGCGGCGGCCAGGCCGGCGGGTCCGGCGCCGACCACCAGCACCTCGCAGTGGGCCCAGCGCGCGTCGCCCCGGGGCGGGACCGGCCCGGCCCCGGGGCCCGGCGCCCCGGAGGACCCCGATTGAGGGCGGTGGCGGGCGGCGGGCAGAGAAGACTCCGGCCCGGAGGGCCCCGGTTGAGGGTGGTGGTGGGCGACGGGTAGGGAAGACTGCGGCCCGGAGGGCCCCGGTTGAGGGTGGTGGTGGGCGACGGGCAGGGAGCCGTACCCCGCCGCGGGCGCGGCGGCCAGGCCGTCCCGGACCTCCACTCCGGTGGCAGGCGCCAGGGCCCGGAACTCCGGGGCCTCCACCCGCACCTGGGCGCCGGGTTCTGCGGTGCAGATGCCGAGCACGCCGCGCGGCCGGCCGGTACGGATGCCCGCCGCGACGGTGCGCACCCCGGCGGCGAGCAGCGCCGCGGAGAGCGGCTCGCCGCGCACCGCGGGCAGCTCGCGCCCGCCGAAGAGCACCGCGGTGTCCGGCTCGCCGGTGATCCGCCGCCCGGTCACCACTCGCCCTCCGCGGACGGGCCGCCCCGGCAGGGGGCGGAGGCGAGCACCCGGTAGTCGGCGGTGTGCCGGACCACGTCGCACCAGCGGCGGCAGCCCGCCCTGTGGAACCAGCGCTCGGTGAACAGGCCCTCCGGGTTGTCCCGGAAGAACAGGTAGTCGGCCCATTCGGCGTCGGTGAGCGACGCGGGTGCGGCCGGGTGGGCGATGTGCGACTGCCCGCCGTAGCGGAACTCGCACTCGTCCCGGGGCCCGCACCAGGGGCACGGGATGAGCAGCATCGCGGTTCCTCCTCCCGTTCTTCTCCGTTCCTCCGGGCCGCCCGGCCCGCTCAGTGCGCCACCGCGGCGGCGCCGTGCTCGTCCACCAGGGCGCCGGTGACGAACCGGTCCAGGCCGAACGGTTCGGCCAGCGGGTGCGGCCGGCCGCGGGCGATGGTGTCGGCGAACACCTGCCCGGCCCCGGGGGTGGCCTTGTAGCCGCCGGTGCCCCAGCCGCAGTTGAGGTAGACCCCCTCGACGGGGGTGGTGCCGATGACCGGCGAGGCGTCCGGGGTGACGTCGACGATCCCGGCCCAGGTGCGGACCGCGTCGGCGTGCGCGAACACCGGGTACAGCTCGACGGCGGCGGCGACCTGCTCCTCCACCGTGCGGAACGAGCCCCGCTGCCCGTAGCCGTTGTAGGCGTCGATGCCCGCCCCGAGCACCAGCTCGCCCTTGGGCGCCTGGCTGACGTAGACGTGCGTGGCGCTGGACATCACCACGGTGTCCAGCACCGGCTCCAGCAGCTGGGAGACGAGCGCCTGCAGCGGGTGGCTCTGCAGCGGCAGGCGCAGGCCCAGCTCGGCGGCGAGCCGGGAGGTGCGGCCGGCGGCGCACAGCCCGACCCGGGGCGCCTCGATGTCGCCGCGGGTGGTGCGCACCCCGGTGACCCGGTCGCCGTCCCGGAGGAACCCGGTGACCTCGCAGTCCTGGATCAGGTCGACGCCGAGCCGGTCGGCCTCGGCGGCGAACGCCCAGGCCACCAGGTCGTGGTCGGCGATGCCGGCGCGCGGCTGGTAGGTGGCGCCCAGCACCGGGTGGCGCACGTGCGGCCCGGTGTCCAGGATCGGCACGAGCTCGGCGACCTGCTCGGGCTCCAGCCACTCGGCGTCGATCCCGCTGAGCAGGTCGGCGTCGACCCGGCGCACCGATTCGCGCACCTCGTGGGTGGACTGGGCCAGGTTGAGCACGCCGCGCTGGCTGAAGTGCAGGTCGCGGCCGAGCTCCTCCTCCAGCCCCTCCCACAGGCGCAGCGCGTGCTCGTAGATCGCGGCGCTGGCCGGCCAGAGGTAGTTGGACCGGATGATCGCGGTGTTGCGGGCCATGTTCCCACCGGCCAGCCAGCTCCGCTCCAGCACCGCGACGTCGGTCATGCCGTGCTCGGCGGCCAGGTAGTAGGCGGTGGCCAGGCCGTGCCCGCCGGAGCCGACGACGACCGCGTCGTATCCGGCGCGCGGCTCGGGCGAGCGCCACAGCCGGCCGGTCCCCTCGGAGTCGGGCGTCATCGGGTTCCGGTCTCCTTCCCTGCGCCGCGGAGCGGGCCACGGCCGGCCGGCGGGCGCCGCGGGCCGGCGTCTTCCGGCTGTGCGGCCCGGCCCGCGGACGCCGGCCGCGTCCGGGGGATCCGGGGTCCCCGGACGCCGATGCGTAGAACAGGGCGCCCGGTCATGCCCTCACCCGCTCCATCCCTGGGTCGAACAGCGGCTCCGCGGCCGTGATCGCCGGCACCCGGCGGTCGAAGTAGCCGATCTCCACCGGGGTCCCCGGGGCGGACAGCTCGTCGGGGAGCCAGGCGTAGGCGATGCCGGTGCCCACCGTGTACCCGTAGGCGGCGCTGGTGACGTACCCGGCGGCGGTGTCGGCGCCGGGCCGGTGGACGGGTTCGCCGCCCAGCACGGTGTTCTCCGGCGCGCCGGTGGTCAGGCAGGTCAGCCGGATCCCCGGGCGGTCCGGGTCGAGCGCTTCGACGGCGGCGCGGCCGATGAAGTCGCCCTTGGTGCGCAGCCGCAGCGCGAAGCCGAGGCCGGCCTGGTAGGGGTCGTGCTCGGCGGTCATGTCGGCGCCGAAGGCGCGGTAGCCCTTCTCCAGCCGGAGGCTGTCGAAGGCGCCCCGGCCCGCGGCCAGCACGCCGAGGCCCCGTCCGGCCTCCCAGAGCGTGTCCCACAACCGCAGCCCCAGCTCGGGGCCGGTGTACAGCTCCCAGCCGAGCTCGCCGACGTAGGAGACGCGCATCGCCAGTACCGGGACCTCGCCGATGTGCAGCCGGGCGCAGTGGAAGTAGCCCAGGCCGCCGTTGCCGAGGTCGTGGTCGGTGAGCGGCTGCACCAGGTCGCGGGCGCGCGGGCCCCACACCCCGATGCAGGCGGTCTGCCCGGTGATGTCGCGGACCGCGACCCCGGGCGGCGCCAGCGCGGCCAGCCGGGCCGGGTCCAGGCGGCTGTTCACGCCGAGCTGGAAGAGCTCTTCGGCCACCCGGGCCACGGTGATGTCGCCGAGCAGCCGGCCTCGGTGGTCGAGCATCAGGCTGTAGGAGACCGCGCCGGGCGGGCGTTCGGCGCGGGCCGTGGTGACCCGGTCCAGGAACTCCCCCGCCCCGGGGCCGGAGACCTCCAGCCGCATCAGCGAGGACATGTCGTACAGCGCGACCCGCTCCCGGGTGGCGCGCGCCTCCGCGGCGATCGCCGGCGACCAGTAGCGGGACGCCCAGGGGCCGGGGCGCGGCGCCCCCTCCGCCTCGGGGAGCCCTTCGTTGGCGGCGTAGTAGTAGGGGCGCTCCCAGCCGGAGGCCTCCAGGAAGAACGCGCCGAGCTCCTGCTGCCGGCGGTGGAACGGGGCGACGCGCACCGGGCGCGGCCGCTCGATCGGCTGCTGCGGGTGGACGGCGTCGTAGACCTCGACGAAGTTCTGGCAGGCGCGCTCGGCCACGAACGCCGGGGCGAGCTGGTGCTCCTGGAACCGGTTGATGTCGCAGGCGTGCAGGTCGAAGCTTGCCGCGCCCTCGGTGATCAGCTCGGCGACGGCGCGCGCCACGCCCGCCGAGTGGGTGATCCACACCGCCTCGGCCGCCCACAGCCCGGGCGTCCCGGCGAACTCCCCGAGCAGCGGCATGTTGTCGGTGGTGAAGGAGAACAGCCCGTTGAAGGCGTCCTCGATCTTGGTGTCGGCCAGGTCGGGCAGGAGGGCGAGGGTGTCGGTCCAGGCCGGGGCGAAGTCCTCCGGGGTGAACGGGCGCATGGACGGCATGGGCAGCTCGGGCGTGCCGTCGGGGGTGCCGATCTCGTCGGCGGGGACCGGCATCGGCCGGTGCCCGTAGTAGCCCACCCCGACGCGGTCGCCGTGCTCCCGGTAGTACAGGTCGCGCCCCTGGTGGCGGAGGATCGGGTGCGGTGCGGCGCCCGGTCCGTTGCCGGCCAGCGCCGCGGTGGGCCCGGTCCAGCCGAACTGGTGGGCCAGCGGCAGCAGCGGCAGCGCCTCCCCGGCCATCGCGGCGATCCGCGGCCCCCACATCCCGGCGCACAGCACCGCGATGTCGGCGGGCAGCCGCCCCTGGTCGGTGCGGACCCCGGTGACCCGGCGGCCGGCCGCCCCCGGCCCGCCCGCCACCTCGATCCCGGTGACCTCGTGCCGGGCCAGGAACCGGGCGCCGCGCCAGAGGGCCGCCTCGGCCTGCGCGCGGGCGGCGCCGAGCGCGTCGGCCAGCCCGTCGGTGGGGGTGTGCAGGCCGCCCAGCACCCGGTCGGCGCGGACCAGCGGGTGGGCGGCGGCGCACTCCTCCGGCCCGATCACCCGGGCCGGGATCCCCCAGGAGCGCGCCCAGCCGCACCGCCGGTGCAGCTCGTCCAGGCGCTCGGGGGCGGTGGCGAGCTCCAGGCCGCCCACCGCGGAGAAGCAGGGCCGGCCGTCCACCTGGAGCCGGGCGTACTTGGCGGCGGTGTAGGCGGCGAAGTCGGACATGGCCTTGGCCGGGTTGGTCTGGAACACCAGGCCGGGCGCGTGCGAGGTGGACCCTCCGGTGCGGTAGAGGTCGCCCTGGTCGACGACGGTGACGTCGGTGTGGCCGCGGGCGGTGAGCTCGTCGGCCAGCGCGCATCCGACGATGCCGGCGCCGATGACCACGATCCGGGGCGGCCTTCCGGGCGGGGTGCGGGGGACGGTCGGGGAAGCGGCCATGACAGCCCTGCCTTCGCCATCGATGTTTCATTCCGCGCAACGCTCGGCGTTCTACGCAACAGCGTCCGCCGCGCGTTCCGCACTGTCAAGGGACCCGCGCGCCCCGGATCGCCCGGCCCTCTCCGCTCCGGTGCGGCGGGTGACCGGGCGGGCCCGCGCGGATCGCGCCGGGCGGCCGCCCGGCCCCCGCCGCCCGCCTCACCCCGGGGCGGCCGAGGCGCGCAGGTCCTGCTTGGGCAGCATCTTCTGCGGGTCGACGAAGGGCTTCTCCACGACCACCGCGGGGACCGTCTCACCGGGGCGGCCGACCAGGAGCTCGGTGCCGAGCTCCGCGGAGCCGATCGGGACCATGGCGAACCCGATGTTGCGGTCCAGCCGGGGCGAGTGGCAGGCCGAGGTGACCTTGCCGATCGGCGCGTCGCCGCCGGGCGCGTAGACCGGGAAGGCGTCGATCATCGACCCGTCGTTGTAGCTGCCCAGCCGGGAGCCGCCGATCTCCACCCCGACCAGCTTGCGCCGCACGCCCTCGTCGCGGATCCGGGTGAGCGCGGCCTTGCCGATGAAGTCCGCCTCCTGGGCGAGGTCGACCATCCAGCTGACCTCGTAGCCGTAGCCCACCTCGAACGGGTTGGTGTCCAGGCCGATGTCGCTGCCCCAGGCGAGGATGCCTCCCTCGATGCGGCGGATGTGGCAGGGCCCGATGACCTCGATGCCGTGCGGCCGGCCGGCCTCCAGCACGGTCTCCCAGAGCCGCACCCCGTCGCGCGAGGCGTTGCGCAGGTAGATCTCGAAGCCGATCTCGGAGGTGTAGCCGGTGCGCGAGACGACGACGTCCATGCCGTCCAGCTGGTACTCGGCGCACCGGTAGTAGCCGATGTCCAGCACGGAGGGGCCGAACAGGTCCTTCATGACCTCGCGCGAGAGCGGGCCCTGCACCTGCACCGGGCCGACGTCGGGTTCGCGGACGGTGACGTCCATGCCGCTGCTGTGGGCCAGGCCCTGGGCCCACAGCAGCACGTCGCTGTCGGCCAGCGAGAGCCAGAAGTGGTTCTCCCCCAGGCGGAGCAGCACCGGGTCGTTGATGATGCCGCCGTCGGGCGCGGTGACGAACACGTACTTGCACTGCCCCACGGCGCACTTGTCGAGGTCGCGGGGGACCAGCATGTTGGTGAACGCGAAGGCGTCCGGGCCGGTGATCTCGACCTGCCGCTCCACCCCGACGTCCCACAGGGTCACGCCGTTGAGGAGGTGCCAGTACTCGGCGACCGGGTCGCCGTAGTGGCGCGGGTGGTAGGTGTGGTTGTAGACGCTGTACTTGGCGACGCCGTGCCTGCGCGAGGCGTAGAAGAACGGCGACTTCCTGATCCGCGGGTAGAGCAGGATCTCCGGGCTCTCGTTAACGGGCATCTGGACCTCCACCACTCGATGCGCAACGAGGATCGCCATGCGCAACAGAGCGTCCCCCGGCTTCGCCGACGCTGTCAAGGAGTGCGCGAGCGGATTAGTTCCGCCTTATGCAACGAGGATCCATTGACGCAACGAATCGGCCGATTCTACGCTGTGTCCATCTGAAGATGTTCCCTGATATGCGCTCTGTTGCACATAGAGCAACTTGATCGCCGGTGGCGTCCTGGCCCGCTCCGACGGACCGCACCGGCCCCCACCACGCGGCTCCCCGGCGACCGCCCGGCCCGTCCCGGCGGGCGGCCGCCGACCGGCTCACGGAACGAGGCTGACCATGGCCACGCTTCTCGCCACCATCGAACACGCCGTCAAGAAGCCCGTCTGGGACTGCCGCATGTGCGGCCAGTGCGTCCTGCACTCCACCGGCTTCACCTGCCCGATGACCTGTCCGAAGAGCCTGCGCAACGGCCCCTGCGGCGGGGTCCGCGAGGACGGTTCCTGCGAGGTCGTGCCGTCCATGCGCTGCGTCTGGCTCAAGGCCTACACCCGCGCCGAGCGGCTGCCCGGCCCGTTCCGGTCGGACTTCGACGAGCTGCGCGCCCCGGTCGACAACCGCCTCGAAGGCACCTCCTCCTGGGCCAACCTGCTGACCGGCCGGGACCGGGTGACCCCGGACGGCTGGTCCGCCGAGGAGCACCGCGGTTCCGGCGGCGCCCCGCGTCCGCCGGAACCGCCCGGCGCCGGGCCCGACCCGGAGGAGGCCGAGCTGCGCACCCTGGGCCGGGGCGCACCGGCGGCGCCCGCCCCCGGGGACCCGGCGGCCGGGAAGGGGGCCGGGCGCACCGGCGGAGCCGCGGCGGAGGCCGCCCTATGACGGCCCCGGACCCGTCCGGCGCACCGCTCGGCCCCGCCGGCGCGGAGCCGCCCGCGCCGGCCCCGCAGCCGCCCTCGGCACTGGCCGAGCTGCTCACCGCGGCGGACCCGGTCCGCCCGGTGCTCACCGCGGAGTGTCCGGTGGTCGACACCGGCGGGGTCGCCGCCGTCGCGGCGCACGTCGCCCGGCTGGCCCCCTACGTCGACGCGCTGAACGCCACCGACAACCCGGCCGCGCACGCGCACGCCTCCAACGTCGCCATCGCGATCGCGCTGAAGAGCCTGGGGGTGGAGCCGATCCTCCAGGTGGTCTGCCGGGACAAGAACCGGCTCGCCCTGCAGTCCGACATCGTCGGCGCCGCGCTGCACGGCGTCACCGCGATCTCCTGCCTGACCGGCGACGACGTCACCGCCGGCGACGAGCCCGAGGCCCGCCGGGTGTTCGACCTGGACGGCGTGCAGCTGATCCGCGCCGCCGCCTCGCTGGCGCACGGGCGCTTCCTGTCCGGCCGGCCGCTGGAACCGCCGCCCCCGCTGCTCATCGGCGCGGTGGAGAACCCGGCGGCGCCGCCGTTCGAGTACCGGGTCCGCCGGGCGCTGAAGAAGGCCGCGGCCGGCGCCCGCTTCCTCCAGCTGCAGATCTGCTACCGGCCCGAGCACCTGGAGGCGTTCTGCTCGCTGGCCGCCTCCGCCGGGCTGACCCGCGGCACCGCGCTGCTGCCCACCATCGCGCTGGTGAAGGGGGC